>Ga0209284_10002635_pt1 | contig 23905 bp, 22 predicted proteins | sample FRY03_FD_187211 | JGI IMG/M metagenome (GOLD analysis project Ga0209284, IMG submission 187211) | Freshwater microbial communities from Lake Fryxell liftoff mats and glacier meltwater in Antarctica - FRY-03 (SPAdes) (version 2) | ecosystem: Environmental > Aquatic > Freshwater > Ice > Glacier...
GCCGCCGATATGGGCGTCACTCCGGTCGGGCTACGCCCTCCCTGCATGACACCCACATCGGCATTTTTAGGAAACAACCGGCAGACAATCCACTTATCCGTTGCCAATCACTGTTCAGACAAACCGAGCCACCTCTCAAGTAAGCGTTATTGATGATATGGTTTGGCGTCAGGCCGACCACGATGGCCCGAACATCACGGGCCCAAAGAAGTGAAAGGAAGGGTATCGGGATGGCCGCGACGAAGTATCTTAGATAGCTCGGCGTGGCGCGGAATGACCCAATCCTGAGCATCAATTGGTTAAACGCTTCCGCGATCAACCAAGCTGGCAGTAGCAACGCGAACAAATAAACCACTGCCCAGGCAGTCGGTAGATCGGCGACGATTTCCACTTTCCAGATCGCATGAATAACCGCCATAACCGCGGGCGGCGCCAGAAGGTTGATCAGAAGGCGTTTGAAGAGTGTCATTCCAGACAGTGCTTGAATGTATTGCTGCGGTAATTCAACTCACGATCCGGCAACATCATTCCGGCAGCACTTCAATTCGGGTGCCCGGTTACAAGTCGCGCAGCTCTTTGCTCACTTCTTCGACCGGCGGCTCTGCGCTCTGCATCGATTCCAGATCCTGCTGAACAGGGCGCATGACCCGGGCGATGTATTCGCGTGTTTTCAACCCCCGTTCGAAACCGGCGTCGCGGTCTGGCGTGTAATCTTCGATTTCGTCCCGTTTGAACGAAGTATGATGTTCCAATAGCCGTTCGACCGTATCGAGCCGTTCCCGGGTAACGGACAATTCGCCAATGACCGCCATCAACATGGACAGCAACCGGTCTGCTTCCGGGGTTTCAAGATACTGCGGACGCTTGCCCTTTGCCTTGCGGCCAGAAAGCCCGATCCAGTCTATCTCTTCATCGGCCATTGTATGTTGCTCCAGTTACGGGATCGCCTAGACTGATAAAGTCCGGATAGATTAACGGTAGCAATGAACGCCTGATCTCCACAAGGTAAAGACAATGCGATTGCCAAGCCTAACTGCCTAGAGGTCCATTTCGATTTTGGCCGCTACCGCTTTCAATTCGTCAACGAACCGCGCCTCAGCCTCAGCCATTTGCATGCCGACCGCGAAAAATATGAGAGCGATCGCGCCTGCGATTTCGCCCTCATGCATGATCGGCACCGCGATTGAGGAGGTCTTGCCCGGATTGCTGGTGTAACTGTTGCGTGACTGGGTGGCGTAACCCCTGACGCGAATATCGCTGATCATCGTGTCATTCTCGGTCAGCAACAACCCCAACTTGTCTGCCCCGCCGTCCAGCAATTCCAGTCCGGCGCGAATGCTGACGCGTTCTTCCTGACTGCAATAGGCGAGGTAAACCTTGCCGGAGGAGCATTCCGCCAGTGGCAGAGTAAACCCGGGGACGTAATTGGTCAGGGTGAGCGAGGTCAGGCTATGGGTCGAATCCCGCACCATCATCATATTGCCGACCCGGGTCGCGATGCTGATTGGCCATGCAAGCTTCTTGGTCAGTTCGACGATATGCCGGCGCGATGCGCTGACTAGCCGGGAATTGTCCTGGAAGCCGGAAGAAAGAGTGTTGACCATCACTGTTGCACGGTATCGTTTGCGATTGGGTTCTGATTCCAGATAACCGTCGGCCAACAATGTCTGTACGATACGGAACACGGTTCCATATGGGAGCCCGGTCGCATGGCAGATTTCAGTCAAATTGATCGACCCAGCGCTGTTCACTGCGCGCAGGACTGACAAGCCGCGCCTGAGTGATCGGATCGGTGAATATTCTGCCAATCTTCATCTCCATAAGATTAAGCCGAACGGCGGCTTTGAGCGCTGATCTTTGATGAGTTGAAAGGCACACCTCCCGGCGTGCAGTCCCACTCTTGGTCGCCGCCGCGCGAACAACTGGCAAGCCATCATTTTAACCGACTGACAAAGATTTGTGCCGGCTGGCGAGAAAAAGGCAATTCTACGGCGTGATTTGTCTACTCTGTGAATACATTTGCACCTCAATTTGATTTCTTCGCGGTGTACTTTCTGATTTGAAACGCGAAATCCGTTGCAAGTCGAGAGGTGTGGTACGCTCGTCGATTGCCATGCCCCTTATCGAGGCCCAGCGGTTCATATCGCGATTGGATGATTTAGGCAGATTAGAGCTTGTCAGGTGGGCGGTCGCTGCCGCACGGTTGAGCGGACTAAAAATTCGGCATTAGGGGCGGACCAATTATCGCAAGAGATCAAAGACTAAGGCTCCCGGCTGGAGTAGGTTTATCCGCTGCCAAGAAGACCCCCGTGCTGATTGGCCTGGCCAGTGCCGCCATGTTGCTGGGGGGGTGTGCCCAAACGTTGACCTATGCTGATTTGCCGCCTGCCAATATCGCGGTCCCTGAACAATGGAGCGACAGCAATTCTGCGCTTGAGACAGATATAGGCCAATATTGGCTGGCATTGGATGATCCACTACTCGCTGAATTTGTTGATCTGGCGGTCAGGAACAATCTTGACCTTGCCCAATCATCATCACGCTTGGCCCAGGCCCGAGAAGGATTGGCCATCGCCCGCGCCGCCCGGCTTCCGGCCATTTCCGCCAGTGGCGGCGTCGCCCGGGATGTCGGTGATTTTGCCGAGGATTCGCTGCAATTCAGTGTTGGCGGCGATGCCAGTTGGGAAGCTGACCTATTTGGGCAAATTGGCGGATCGATCATTGCCGCGCGTGCTGACCTAGCAGGGGCGGGGTATTCTCTCGCTGACGTCCAACGGGCAGTGATCGGCAACGTTGCGCTGCAGACAATTTCCGCCCGGTCCACTGCTGCGCAACTGGCAATCGCCCGCGACACGCTGGTCAATCAGGATGAGAATCTACAGATCGCCCGCTGGCGGTTGCATGCGGGCCTGGTGTCCAGCCTGGATGTTGAGCAAGCACGCGTGCAGCGGGCGCAAACCGCGGCCAGCATCCCGTCACTGGAGAGTAATCTGGCAGCCACGGCCAATGCAATCTCCACCCTTATTGCAGAACCACCGGGCCGGGTTTTTGCCTTGCTGGAAGCCAGTGCCCCCGTTCCTACCCCGCCAGCAATGGTCGGGCTGGCGGCCCCGGCAGAGGTGCTACGCCGCCGACCAGATGTTCGCGCGGAGGAGGCAAATTTGCTTGCGGACAGCGCGCGGATTAATGTGGCCCGCGCGCAATTATTGCCGATGGTCCGGCTAACCGGATCGGTCGGCAGCGGATCTATCGGGATCGGCAATTTGTTCGATGTGATTACCGGCAATCTGTTTGCCGGGGTTAGCCAGCTTATCTTCGATGGGGGCAGAACGCAGGCGCAATTGAATAGCGCTGAGGCATCGGCGCAAGGGTCACTGGCGGCATGGCGGCAAGCAATCCTGAACGCTCTGGAAGATGTCGAGACAAGCAATACGGATTTGCGCGCGGCACGTCAGCGAGTTGCGATTTTGGGCGAGGCGCGGGAAGCGGCGGAAAACGCAGCGATTCTGGCACGTAGCCAATATCAGGCTGGTTTGACCGATTTTCAGACTTTGCTGCTTACCGAAAACCAACTGCTGTCTGCCCGCAACTCCCTTGTCACCTCTGAGGCGCAGCGGGCCAGCGCCTTTGTCACCCTGACGCAAGCGCTTGGTGGCGGCTGGGATCCGGGCGATTACTCAGAAATTTCTATCCAAGGATCAAACCCATGAGCGACGCTGTAGATATCGGTCAGGAAAAACCGGAAAGCGTGGAAGAATTTCTGGGAGAAAATGAACGCCCGCGTTGGCGGCGGTGGGTCAAATATTGGGCGCCGGCGCTGATCGTTCTGGTGTTGATATTGGCCATTTCGCGTTGCTCAGGCGGTGATGAAGGACCGGAGTATATTACTCAGACGGTAGAACAAAAATCCCTTGATTTGACGGTAAGCGCGACAGGTAACCTGCGCCCGACCAATCAGGTTGAGGTGGGGTCCGAAGTCTCTGGCCGAATTGATGTGATTACAGTCGATGTGAATGATCAGGTTAGCCGGGGGCAGGTGCTGGCGCAGATCAATACCGATATTATCGACGACCAGATCACCCAGTCGCGCGCCAATCTGAATGCCGCGCGGGCCTCTGTCGCGCAGGCGCAGGCATCGCTGGATGTGGATCAAGCGCAGCTTGGACGGCTGCGCGAAGTGTACCGCATTTCAGGCGGCAAAGTGCCCTCGCAAACGGAATTGGAGGCGGCGCAGGCCAATGTGGCGCGCGATCGGGCAGGCGTGGCATCGGCCCGAGCGAATGTTACTTCGGCGCAGGCTGCGCTGTCATCCAGTGTGACCAATCGCAGCCGGGCAGTCATTCGCTCGCCGGTTGCGGGCGTGGTTCTGGCACGGCAAGTCGAGCCGGGCCAGACGGTGGCAGCAGCGTTCAACACCCCGACGCTGTTTGTGTTGGCAGAAGATCTTTCCGCCATGCAATTGCGAGTGGAAATTGACGAAGCCGATGTGGGTCAGGTCAGCCCGGGCCAGAAAGCGACCTTTGCGGTTGATGCATATCCTGGAAAACGCTTCCCCGCGGTGGTTGAGCGGATTGATCTGGCATCAAGCAATACGGCCACTTCCGGCACTGAAAGCTCTGCCTACGGTTCCGTGGTCAGCTACGAGGCACGGCTGTCAGTTGCCAACGTTGATGGTTTGCTGCGGCCCGGCATGACCGCCACTGCGACCATTTCCACCGAAAACACTGGCAAGCAATTGCTGGTGCCCAACAGCGCGCTGCGGTTTGATCCCGGAGACACGCAAAGCGAACAGGGCGGCAATGTCCTGAGGCCCCAAATCGGCCTGGAGAAAGGGGAACAACAAGCCACTATTGGCGCCGGCAGCCGGCAGCAGATTTATATCCTGAAAGCAGACGGTAGCTTGCGCGCAATCAGCGTTGTTACAGGGCAAAGCGATGGCCGGATGACGGTGGTTACGTCCGCTGATCTGAAATCAGGCATGAAAGTGGTGGCCGGGGTCAAGGCAGCAGAAGAATGACCGAGGCAAGTTCCGCTGAATATCTGATCGAACTGGAAGGGATCACCAAGACTTTCGGAACCGGCCCAGCAGCATTTCAGGCGCTGAAAGGCGTGGATCTGAATATCAAGCGCGGCGATTTCGTGGCTGTCATGGGGCCGTCCGGTTCTGGCAAATCCACCACGATGAACATCCTCGGCTGTCTGGATGTGCCGACGTCGGGCAAATTCAGGTTTCGCGGCACCGAAGTTCAGGCGCTGACGCGGGACCAGCGCTCGCTGCTGCGCCGCCGTTACCTCGGCTTTGTCTTTCAGGGGTTCAATCTGCTGTCGCGGACCACTGCGCTCGAAAACGTCGAGCTGCCGCTGCTGTACCGGGGCGAAAGCAAGGCGGCGCGGCGTAAGGCGGCGTTGAAGGCGCTCAATCTGGTCGGTCTGGTTCCGTGGGCTGGTCACACACCAACTGAATTATCTGGGGGACAGCAACAGCGTGTCGCAATCGCCCGCGCATTGGTGACGGAACCTGACGTGCTGCTGGCGGATGAGCCTACCGGTAATCTCGACACCGAACGCTCGCTCGAGATTATGGAATTGCTGACTGAACTCAACAAGACCGGCATCACCATTTTGCTGGTGACACACGACCAGGAAATGGCGCAATTCGCCCGCACCATTGTGTATTTCCGTGATGGAGTAGTGGAACGGATCGAACAACGTGAAGCGACTGGTTTGACTAGCGAGGTCCACGCCTGATGTTTGGCATTTTCGGCGCCACTCTGCTGTTGTCCTTGCGTGAAATCCGCCGCCATTTGCTGCGTTCGTTTCTGACGACGCTGGGCATCATCATCGGCGTGGCGGCAGTGATCACCATGGTCACGCTGGGTAACGGCGTAACGGCTTCGATCCGCGAACAGATTTCCTCACTTGGGTCGAATATTTTCATCGTTTTCCCGGTGCGGACTGACCGCGGCAATCCAAGGCCGTTCGACCAGACGGACATTGATGCAGTATCCGGCCAGATCGCAGGCGTGAAGCTGGCGGCGGGCAGCGCTTCGTCCAGCGCCATCGCGTTCCACAATGGGCAGAACTGGTCGACCTCGGTTAACGGTGTGGAAAATGACTTTCTGAACGCTCAATCGATCGAGCTGGTCGACGGGCGCAGTTTTTCAGCAGCGGAGGAAAGTTCCGGCCAGAATGTCTGTATCCTTGGCCCGAAAGTGCTGGAAGCGATTTTCGTGCCGGGCACCAGCCCGATGGGCGAGGAGATGCGGCTGGATTCGGTGTCCTGCACCGTGATCGGGGTGCTGGAGGAACGAGGGCAGGGCGGCGGCGGCGGTCAGGATCAGGACAATGTCGTGATGATGCCGCTGAAAACAGTCCAGCGCCGCTTTGTCGGCAACACCGACATCCAATCCTTCGTGGTCAAATATGACAGTAATTATTCCAGCACGGCGATTCAGGAATCGCTGGTCGAGTTGCTGCGGGAACGGCGCCTATTGCAGGACGGACAGGACAATGATTTCAACGTTATCGATACGGCGCAAGTTAACGACGCCTTGGGCGCTGCCACTGGCGCGCTAACGGCGATGGTGGCCGCAATTGCGGCGATCAGCCTGCTGGTTGGAGGTATCGGGATCATGAATATCATGCTGGTATCGGTTACCGAACGAACCCGAGAGATCGGCATCCGGCTGGCCATTGGCGCGCTCGCACGGGAGGTCCAGTTACAGTTCCTGACAGAGGCTGTGGTGCTGTGCTGTCTGGGCGGGCTGATCGGCATCGCGCTCGCGTTCGGCCTGTCTTACGGCCTGGCTGGAGTGATAGACGTGCCGTTCCTGTTCGACCCGGTGATTAATGTGATGAGCTTCCTGTTTTCTGCTGTGATGGGGGTCATCTTCGGATATTACCCGGCCAAGCGCGCATCGAAGCTGGACCCAATCGAGGCGCTTCGTCACGAATAGAATTGAGGGGAACTTGACCCTCGCTGCGAATTACGGGGCGCCGAGGCGGCTGGTTCAGCTAGTGGGCACTTGCAGGATTGGGGGAAACAGCTCCCTGCCTCCTGACCTGAACTGATCGACCAACCATGATTTAAATGCCCGAATCCTGGCCAGCTGGTGCGTATCCTTGTGCGTAACGATCCAGAAACTTCGCGTGATACGGTATTGCGGCAGCAGGGGCACCAAGGCAGGATCGGCACCGCCCATGAAGCATGGCAAGACCCCTATGCCTGCGCCGGATGCGATTAACCGGTGCTGCGCATTGATGCTGGAACTGCGCAGATTTGCCTGCAGCTGCGGTGATACTTCGCCGAGATAATTTAGCTCAGGTGCATAGATCAGGTCTGGAATATAGCCCACCAGCCGGTGCCCGCGGAGTAACTCGTCTACCGTGCAGGGAAGCCCGCCCTCGGCAGAGTAATTCTTCGCAGCGTACAGCCTCAAAGTATAATCGGTCACTTTGCTGGCGATCACCGCACCGGCTCTGGGCCGGGACAGCACGATCGCAAGATCAGCTTCTCGTTTCGACGGGCTGAGGAACCCGCTGTTTGCCACCAAATCCAGCGCTATCGAGGGGCATCGATCAAAGAAAGACGTCAGCCTGGGGGCAATGAACCAGCTGCCCAAACCCTCCGAACGGCACCGTCAACTTGTTGAGGTTGGGGGCGAGGAAAGACGCCATGCCGGAATTGGGCGTAATCATGCGGCCATTGCGACGCCGGTCACCTTCGCCCAGTGCGTGAACGCCTGGGTGCGGGCAGAGCGGATGTCGGTGGCGTTGGCTGGGTGCGGGCGGGAAAAGACGTTGGCAATTTGATCGTGGGTGGACAGGAAGCGCTGGACGTGGCGCGGCGACTTAAAGCCTTTCATGATGCGCTCTCGTCGCCTTGTTGGCTGGTGGGAATTCTCGGCCCGGTTGTTGAGGCCTTTGTGCTGGCGGTGCTCGACGCCGGGCATGATAGTTCGTTTGGCGGCACCATAGCTTCTGAGCTTGTCGGTGATCATCACCCGGGGAGCCCGACCCTGTTTCTTCAGCAGTTTGCGTAGCAGACGGCGGGCCGCCTTGGTGTTGCGCCGGCTCTGGACAAGGGCGTCGAGAACAAAGCCATGCTGATCGACCGCGCGCCACAGCCAGTGTTTGCGCCCGGCAATGGTGATGACGACCTCGTCGAGATGCCATTTGTCGCCGCGTTGCGGCGCTCGCTGCCGGATACGGCGGGCAAAGACCTCACCGAACTTCAGCCCCCATTGCCGAACCGTCTCGTAGCTGACCTCGATACCGCGCGCAGCCAACAGTTCCTCGACCATCCGCAGGCTTAATGGAAACCGGAAATACAGCCACACCGCGTAGCAGATGATTTCCGGAGGATAGCGGTAGCCCGCGTAAATCGGATCTCGGGGTGTGGTCATACATCCGCAATAGCCCTCTGATCCGGCACCGCAAAGCCACAGGGCTTAACTTGACGGTGCCCAATGAAGCCTTTAGAGCGGGTGAAGAGCATTCGTGATCCGGAAGGGCGCGATAGACGAGTTACCTTTTGCTTAATTACTAGAGCCTCAAGCTGAAACCTAGCCCCCTCAGATCGGTAAAAACAAAGTCGCATCCCCAGAATGAAATTGACCGACCAGCCATGATTTAAATGCCCGAATCCTAGCCAGCTGGTGCGTATCCTTGTGCGTAACGATCCAGAAACTTCGCGTGATACGGTATTGCGGCAGCAGGGACACCAAGGCCGAATCGGCATCGCCCATGAAGCATGGCAAGACCCCTATGCCTGCGCCGGATGCGATTAATCGGTGCTGCGCATTGATGCTGGAACTACGCAGATTTGCCTGCAGTTGCGGCGATATCTCGCCGAGATAATTGAGTTCCGGCGCGTAGATCAGATCTGGAATATAGCCGACTAGTCGATGCCCATGAAGCAGTTCTTCGATGGTACGGGGAAGTGATCCCTTCGCGGCATAATTTTTCGCAGCGTAAAGCCTCAATGCATAATCGGAGAGTTTGCCGGCAATTACCGCACCGGCTCTAGGGCGGGACAGAACGATCGCGATATCCGCTTCTCTTTTCGATGGGCTGAGGAAACCACTGTTTGCGACGAGATCAATATCCACCGTTGGATATTGTTCAAAGAACGACGCAAGCCTTGGGGCGATAAACCAACTGCCCAAACCCTCTGAACAGCTCACCCGAATGGTACCCGTCAGTTCCGTGCTTGATGCCGAAGACTTGTTAATTCTTGTGGCCGAAATCTCCATAGATTCGACTTCGACCAGCACTGCTTCGCCCGCTTCGGTCAGCACCTGACCTTCGCGGGTCTGTTCAAACAATGTCTGGCCAAGCCGCGCTTCAAGCCGTCGAAGCCGGCGCCCCATGGTCGTAGCATCGACACCTACGAGCGCAGCGGCGCGCGCCAGCTGGCCTGCGCGGGCTATCGCAAGAAAATCTTGCAGATCGTTCCAGTGGGTGTGCTGCATGATTGCAGGCGTTCATTGCATATAAGCCTCTTGCCTGCAATCTCTGATAGGTGCAGAATAGTGTGCAACAATAGTATGAGAGGATTTTGTCTCCCTTCCGGTTTGGGCAGATGTGTGCAGGGGAAGTGCAGGGTTCTCGAAGCAAAAGGAATGCCGCGATGGCCACTGCCGTGATGATCCAATCGACCACTGAAGCTGAAGAAATCGCCGTGCTGGTAGCCCGTTCGCGCGCCGCGCAAGAACAGATCGCCAACTATACTCAGGAACAGGTCAACACCTTGATCCGGGCGATGGTCTGGGCAGTCGCGCGCGAGGATGTCGCGGTCAAGATTGCGCAGCACACCGTCGATGAAACCCAGCTTGGCAATTATGCCGGCAAGTTCCTCAAGATCTTTCGCAAGACCCGCGCCACCCTGATGGACATTATCGACGACAAGTCGGTTGGGATCATCGAGGAGGACAAGGCACGCAATTTGATCAAGATTGCCAAGCCGGTTGGTGTGATCGGGGCGCTCTCCCCCTCGACCAATCCCGAGGCGACCCCGGTGATAAAGGCAATCTCGGCGGTTAAGGGCCGCAACTCGATCATCGTCGCCCCGCACCCGCGAGCCAAACTGACCAACAAGCTCATCTGCGACCTGATGCGCGAAGCAATCGTCAAGATGGGTGGCCCCGCTGATCTTGTACTCAGCATCGACACGCCTTCGGTTGAAAAGACCAACGAACTGATGCGCCAGTGCGACCGTGTGCTGGCCACCGGCGGTGGCGTGATGGTGACGGCCGCCTATTCCAGCGGCACTCCGGCGCTCGGCGTCGGTGTCGGCAATGCAGTGATCACGGTCGACGAGACGGCCGATCTCGACGACGCCGCCGAGAAGATTCGCCTTTCAAAAACGCTCGATCTGGCCGCGTCATGCTCGTCGGACAACGCAGTAATTCTGGTCGATGCTATCTATGACGAGATGCTGGCAAAGCTGGTTGCCAAGGGCGGGTTGATCCTTGATTTGGACCAGAAGGCAAAGCTTCAGGCGGCGATTTGGGTTGATGGCCACATCAACGCCAAAGTGGTTGCTCAGCCTCCTGAGTTCATCGCCGACTATGCCGGCTTCATCATTCCGGAGGGCGTCCAATTCTTCATCGTTCCTGAAACTGGCGCGGGTCCGGATCACCCCTTCTCCGGCGAGAAGATGACGGTGACCATGGCGCTCTATCGCGCCGCTGATATTGACGATGCGATTGCGCTGACCAACCGCATCCAAGCCTATCAGGGCCAAGGCCACAGCTGCGGGATCTATTCGCAATCGGATAAAAACATCCTCAAGCTTGCGAACGGCACCCGGACTAGCCGGGTTATGGTGAATCAGCCACAATCTGCCTCAAACAGCGGTAATTTGTGGAACGGGATGCGCCAGACCTTCTCACTCGGCTGCGGCAGCTGGGGCGGCAACGGCACCAACAACAACATCACCTGGCGCGATTTGATCAACGAAACCTGGGTGTCCAAGCCGCTCGCCGTGTCCAAGGTTCTACCCAGCGATGAGGTATTGTTTGGCGAGGATGTAATGGCTCGGCTTGCCTCTTGATCCTAGAGCCTTTTCGAAGGCTGTGATGGTTCTCCCATTCCACCGAGTTGGCTTTAGCTTATGACAGATCAGTTTCAACTTTCCGATGATCAGCTCGCAATTCAGGAGATGGCCCGGCGGTTCACCGCCGACGCGATCACACCATTTGCCGCTGAGTGGGACGAGAAGAAGATTTTCCCCCGCGATGTAATCAAATCAACCGCCGATCTTGGGTTCGGCGCAATCTATGTGTCGGAGGAATCTGGCGGGATTGGCCTGGGCCGGTTGGAGGCCGCGATCATCATGGAGGCGATGGCTTACGGCTGCCCCGCAACCAGCGCGTTCATCTCGATCCATAATATGGCTGCGTGGATGATCGACGAGTTCGGCGGGCAGGAGGTCAAGGACCGTTATCTGCCTGATTTGATTAGTATGGAAAAACTCGCCAGCTATTGCCTGACTGAACCGGGTTCCGGCTCCGATGCAGCAGCGCTGAAAACCTCCGCCGAACTGAACGGTGATCATTACATCGTCAATGGCACCAAGCAGTTCATTTCCGGCGGCGGCGTAAACGATATCTACGTCACAATGGTTCGAACCAGCGATCACAAGAACAAGGGCATAACCTGTCTGGTGGTGGACAAGGATACACCCGGCGTCAGTTTTGGCGCGCCTGAGAAGAAGCTCGGCTGGAATGCCAGCCCGACAGCACAGGTCATCTTTGACGATGCGCGGGTTCCGGCGGCCAACCGCGTTGGCGCAGAGGGCGAGGGCTTCCGCTTTGCGATGGCCGGCCTCGATGGCGGACGGCTGAATATTGGGGCTTGTTCGCTGGGCGGAGCGCAGCGCTGTCTGGACGAGGCGATTGCCTACACCAAGGAACGCAAACAATTCGACACCCCAGTGGCCGATTTCCAGAACACCCAGTTTATGCTGGCCGACATGGCGACCGATCTGGAGGCGAGCCGAGCGCTGCTCTATCTTGCCGCCGCCAAGGTTACCGCAAACGCGCCGGACAAATCGCGTTTTTCCGCGATGGCGAAACGGCTGGCGACCGATAATGGCAGCAAAATCGTCGACGATGCGCTGCAATTGTTCGGCGGTTACGGCTATCTGCAGGATTATCCCATCGAGCGGTTCTGGCGCGACCTGCGGGTCCATTCGATCCTCGAAGGCACCAATCAGGTCATGCGAATGATCGTGGGCCGCGATCTGCTGCGCCAGTAATGGCCAGCACATGAGCAAGCTACGCTTCGATATGGCGGCCCTTGTAGTGCCAGATTACGATGCCGGAATTGCATTCTACCGCGATGCGCTCGGCTTTGATCTGGTCGAGGACATCGATTTTGGCGGGGGCAAGCGCTGGGTGGTGGTTGCGCCCGACGATGGCGCGCGGCTCCTTCTGGCTGTCGCAACATCCGACCAGCAATCTGCTGCCATCGGCAATCAAGCTGGCGGACGCGTCGCATTTTTCCTGCATACCGATAATTTCGATGCAACGCATGCGGAATTTCTGGCAAAGGGAGTGCAATTCCATGAGCAACCGCGCCGCGAAGCTTATGGCACCGTGGCCGTATTCGGCGATCCGTTCGGCAATCGCTGGGATCTTATTGAAAGCAAGACATGACTGACGTCCTCACCCACACCCACGGCCCGATTGGCCATCTCTCGCTCAATCGCCCCAAGGCGCTGCATGCGCTGACATTAGACATGTGCCATGCGATGAGCGCGGCGCTGAGCGGGTGGGCGAGCGATGATGCGGTTCAAGCAATCATCATCGACCATGCCGAAGGGCGCGGTTTCTGCGCTGGCGGGGACATCAATTTCCTGCGCGATTCAGCGCTCAATGATGGCGGCGTGTCGGGCCGCAAGTTCTTTCATGACGAGTACCAACTCAACCACCAGCTGTTCACCTATGCCAAGCCGGTTATCGCTTTCATGGACGGGATCACGATGGGCGGCGGCGTTGGCATTTCCCAGCCAGCAAAATTCCGCGTCGCGACTGAAAACACCCGTTTTGCCATGCCTGAAACCGGGATCGGCCTGTTTCCCGATGTTGGCGGCGGTTGGTATCTTTCACGGCTTGGCGGACGAGTCGGCCAGTTTCTGGCGCTGACCGGGGCCCGGCTGGACGGGGCGGAATGCCTCTGGACCGGCCTCGCCACCCATTATCTTCCATCGGAAAAGCTGCCTGAGGCCAAGGCGCGGATCATTGCCGATCCAAGCCGGATTGCCGGAATTTTATCTGAACTGTCAGTCACTCCGCCAAAAGCGCGGATCGAGGACAATGCCGACCGGATTGCCAAATTCTTCGGACCGGACAGCTATGAGGACATCCTCGCAGGGCTGGAGGCGGACGAGTCTGACTGGTCGTTCAAAGAACGCGATACGCTGGGCACCAAGAGCCCGCAAACCTGTAAGGTTGCGCTGCGGCAATTGACGACAAGCGCAGGCTTCACGGATTTTGCCGACAATATGCGAATGGAGTACCGGATTGCATCGCGCGTTTTGGTGCGGCCCGATTTTGCGGAGGGCGTTCGCGCGGTGATCGTTGACAAGACGGGAGATCCTGCTTGGAACCCCGCCACACCCGAAGGCGTGACCGACGAATTGCTGGACGCGATCTTCGCGCCTCTGCCCGATAATGAAGAGTGGAACCCCCTATGAGTTACGAAACAATCCTGACCGAAACCCGCGGCGGTGTGACGCTGATCACGCTCAATCGCCCGCAGGCGCTCAACGCCCTGAACGGACAAGTGCTTGACGATCTGATCGCAGCCTTCGCCGCATATGAGGCTGATGACAGCCAGCGCTGCGCCGTGCTGACTGGATCGGGCGAGAAAGCCTTCGCCGCCGGAGCCGATATCAAGGAAATGGCCGACAAGGCAGCAGCAGATTTCTATCTGGAGGATTTTTTCGCCAAATGGACCAGCCATGTGGTCGAGGTTGTGCGCAAGCCGTGGATCGCAGCGGTCAACGGTTTTGCGCTGGGCGGCGGGTGTGAACTTGCCATGATGGCTGACTTTATTCTCGCATCGGATCAGGCGAAATTCGGGCAACCGGAAATCAAGCTGGGCGTGGCCCCCGGCATGGGCGGATCGCAGCGGCTTACGCGCGCCGTGGGCAAGTCAAAGGCCATGGAAATGTGTCTGACCGGCCGGATGATGGGCGCCGAAGAAGCCGAGCGAGCCGGATTGGTCGCCCGCGTGGTGCCGCATGACGAGCTGATGACAGAAGCCATGAAGGCCGCCACCACCATCGCCGAAATGCCGCCAATGGCCGCGATTGTGAACAAGGAAATGGTCAACGCCGCGTTCGAAACCGACCTCGCCCAAGGCGTTCGCCATGAACGCCGCCTGTTCCAGATCCTGACCGCGAGTGAAGACAAGGCCGAAGGCATGGCCGCCTTTATTGAAAAGCGCGCAGGCGTTTGGAAGGGTCGGTAATCCTCACAGGCATCGGCTTACTTTGCACCTGAGTGCTGTTCGTCTGACTCGGTCTGGTTCTACTTCTCGTCTAATCGGAGAATAACATGAAAATCGCCTTTATCGGACTTGGTAATATGGGTGCGGGTATGGCCGCCAATCTGGTCAAGCATGGCCACAATGTCCGCGCATTCGATCTCAGCGAAGTGGCGTTGGGACAGGCCAAGGCCAATGGCTGCGAGACATTCCCTACCGCCAAGGAAGCGGTGCAAGGGGTGGAAGCGGTCGTGTCCATGTTGCCCAACGGCGGGATCGTGAAACGCGTGTTTATCAGCGATGTGATTGGCCATGCCCCGCAGGATGCGATCCTGCTCGACTGTTCGACCATCGATGTCGCCACTGCGCGCGAAGTGGCGAAAGCCGCCAGCGAAGCGGGCTATGCGATGGTCGATGCGCCGGTATCTGGCGGGATTGCGGCGGCACAGGGCGGTACCTTGACCTTCATGGTCGGCGGCAGCGAAGACGCTTTTGCGCGCGCCGAACCGGTCCTTTCCGCGATGGGCAAGGCAGTGATTCATGCAGGCAGCGACGGTGCCGGACAGGCGGCGAAAATTTGCAACAATATGCTGCTGGGCATCCAAATGATCGGCACTTGCGAAGCCTTCACCATGGCGCAGAAGCTGGGACTTGATCCGCAGACTTTCTATGACATCAGCTCGGTCAGTTCAGGCCAGAACTGGTCGATGACGAGCTATTGCCCGGTTCCCGGTGTTGGCCCGCAAAGCCCGGCGGACAAGGAATATCAGGGCGGTTTTGCCACCGCGCTGATGCTGAAGGATCTGAAGCTGGCGATGGAAGCGGCGGATACCGCCGGTGCATCCACTCCGCTCGGCGCGCATGCCAAGATGCTTTACGAGGACTTTGCCGAAGAAAACGGCGGGCTCGATTTCTCAGGCATTATCAAGACGCTCTAGGCTTCGATATCGGCGATAATCCTGCCAAGCCACTCGCGCGGTGCTTGCCGCTTGCCAATATCAGCCACAAATTCCTGACCGCGCGCGACGCTGCGGAGTTTGCCCCGATCCAGCCAGCGGTCGGCGCGGTCATGATAGGACAAGCCGCCACGTTTCAGCCACTCAGGCCGGTTCCACAGGCTTGGCGGACCCCCAGGAACCGTCAGGCGTAAGGCGGCGGGAGCCGACTGCGCTGTCTGTCCTTTGCCGCGATAGATCACATCATTTCTGGCGTGCATGCCTAGCGAATGTGGGTGGCCCAGTGCTGCAAGTTCAGCCCGGCGCATATCGGCGCAAGTCGTCAGATCGATAATCTCCGCCACTTCAAGAAAGCCGAAAATCCGGTGGTGCGGCTCGCCGCTCGCTTCTTCGCGGTAGAGCCCGAAAAACAGGAACACATCACCAATTCCAGCACCCTGATTGGCAAGGTGGGTTTGCGCTGCGCCGCATTGCCCGAACAGGCAGGTGCCATCGCCGCTAGACGTGGGGCCGGCAAACATCGGATCGTGATGGCAGAGATCTTCTGCGTTTAACTTACCGCGACTGGCCGTGCCTGCCAGATCGCCAAGCCCCAGGTCGCCATAAGTCGTCCGCGAAAATCCGCCGCTGGGGATTGGCAGGCTGATCGGTATGCCGTCCACTATCGGCGAAGGGCCGCCGCCTGCTGCGCTGTCGAAACCCTTGCGGCTGAAGATTACCCGCAAGATTTATGGAACCTGCAGCGCTGCGGCTTCGGCGCGTAGCCGCGACGCCTGCGCAGGATTGGCGGCAATTGCATCCTTAAGCGCCTGCGCGGCTTTGTCCGGCTGGCCCAAAGTCATCCGGCTGCGCATCAGCATAACCCAACCATTCACATCGCTCGGCTGGCCGCGCAGCCGCGTATCCAGTCGTTCCACCATGCCTTCTGCCATGTCTTGCTGATCGCTGGGCAAAATAGCGCGGGCGGCGGCAATCTGTTCCTGTGAAGGGCCGGGGATGGCATTGCCCGCGGTCAACGCTGGTGCGGCACGCGGCGCCAATGGCGCAGATGCAGCGCGTTCCTGATCCACCTTGGCCAGCATCGGCGCGGTGTCGATCTTGTTGATCTTGCCCACCTGTTCGATCGTGCGGCGCAGATTATCTTCCCACACTGCGCCCGGCGGAGTTTCTTTCAGCAGCGCCGTCCAATCAGCGATTGCGCCAGCGGCATCGCCCTGAAGATCCTTCTGCACACCAAGAAAATAGCGCGACCTTGGGTCAGTCGGATCAAGATCGATTGCCTTTTCAAACGCACTTACCGCGCCGGGGGGCATCGGATCCCGCTCGCTCGCCATCACCCGCGATTCGCCCAAGGCCGACCACAGAACGGCGTTGTCCGGGTCGCCCTCAATCGCTTGGCGATAGGCGCGGGCAGCCCGTTCATAACCGCCCGCTGAAAAATGGGCGAAGGCCAATTCCTGCCAAGCCTTGGCATCGAGCGGATCAGCATCTGCGCGGGCTTGTAATTCCGGGATTGTCAGCGGCGCATTCTCATTTGCTTCCGCAATCTCCGGCGATATAATGGGATTGAACGCACGGTAGCCAATGGCCACCGCGACCAGCGCCGTTGCGGCCAAGAAGATGATCAAGCCAGTGCGGGACTTTTTCTCAGCTGGGCTTTCATTCGCTTCAAGGGCGGCGCTATTTTCTTCGTTTTCGCTCATGACCGCCAGCTAGCAGTGAAGCGTGGATTCAGCAATCAAGAGATGATGCGAAGTTTGGGGCAGATGAGGGGTAGCGCTTTGGCGGTGATTGATTAAGATGTCCGAATAGAACAAGGGTCGCGGGACGCATCGGGGGGTCACGCATGCCGGCGCAAAATCAGCCGCAGAAATATCGTATTGCTATTGTTGGCTCGGGCCCGGCGGGTCTGAGCGCAGCTGCGCATGCGGCCAAGCTGGGTATGGCTCATGTCTTGATCGAGAAAACCGACCATCTCTCGGATACGATCTACAAGTACCAGAAGGGCAAGCATGTCATGGCGACGCCCAGTAATCTGGTGCTTCGTGCCGACCTCGATTTTGACGCTGGCAAACGCGAATTTATTCTTGATACCTGGGACGAGCAGATTGCTGCTGGCGAGATCAATGTCCGGCTGAATTCTGAAGTTACCGCGATTACCGGCGAAACCGGTAGCTTTGCCATCGAGATCAAAGGCGGGGACATCATCCATGCTGAGGCTGTGGTGATGGCTATCGGCACGCAGGGCAATCCCAACAAATTGCGCTGTCCCGGTGCAGATTTGCCGCTGATCCAGTATCAATTGGACGATCCCGGCGAATATTTCGACGAGCATATCACAGTGATTGGATCGGGCGATGCGGGGATCGAAAATGCCCTCGGTCTGGCTGCAGATCCGAAACAGAACAACATCGTCTCGATCCTCAATCGCGGATCCGATTTTGCCCGTGCGAAGGCGGCCAATGTCGCCTTGCTGGAAGAAGCGGAGGCCGCCGGGCGTATTTTTGTACGCCGTGAAACCACGCCTGCCGAAGTGCGCGATAATGAATTGGTGCTGGAAACCCGCGACGGGCAGGAAACAATTCGCTGTGACCGGATCATTGCTCGCACCGGGTCTCAGCCGCCGCGCGGTTTTGTCGAAGGCTGCGGGATCGACTTTACCGGCGAGGATCGCGGCGCGTTTCCGAAGCTTTCGCCCAGTTTCGAAACCACCCAGCAGGGCATTCACGTAATTGGTGCATTGGCGGGATATCCGTTGATCAAGCATTGCATGAACCAGGGCCACGACGTGGTCGAGTTCCTCAATGGCAATCTTGATCTGAAACCGGCGGACGAGCCGATTCTGGCGGAGAAATTCGACGCCTTGCCGGGTGTTCGCACAGTCGATCAGTGGCTGGAAACATTCCGCGGTAACGTGGTTATCTTGCAGGATCTGTCACCGCTGCAAATGCGCGAACTGATGCTGGACAGCACCGTTGCCGGATATGATGCGGGCGAGGTAATTTTCGAGCGCAACGATCCCGGGTCCTCGATGTTCGGCATTGCCGAGGGTTCGGTTCTGGTTGAGGTCAATCCAGACGATTCAAGTATTACTGTCCCGATCGAAGAAGGTTCGATCTTTGGCGAAGTCGGCCTGATTTCGGGCCGCCGCCGCGGTTCTACGGTGCGCGCCGCTGAACCGACCATAGTGTTGGAACTCAGCCGCACTGCCGCGTTGAAACTGATGGCCACTGCGCCGTCTGCGGCGCGCGCGGTCAACGCAATTTCAATCGAGCGGCAATTGCTGCAAATGTTCGGGTCCGGGCTGACCAAGGCAGATGTGGCGGAACTGGTCGAAGCGGCGGAATTGGTCGATGTGCGCGCGGGCAAAGTGGTGGTCGAAGAAGGCGCTGACGACAAGGATGTCTATGTCATCCGCCGCGGTTCGATGATTGTCGAAAAATCAATCGGCGGCAGCCCGGTGTTCCTGTCATATTTGCCCGCCGGATCGTATTTCGGCGAGATGGCGGTGATCGACGGCTCTGCTCGTACCGCGACGGTCAAGGCCGCAATCAAGAGCGAAGTCTTGCGCTTCCCCGGCGAAGCCTTTGTGGCTCTGCTGGACCGCAAGCCCAAGCTACGCGCCAAGGCGATGGCCGACATGGCATCGCGCCGCGAAGTCAATTCCTTCATCGAGAGCCGCAAAGACAGCTTCGGCAGCGCGGTTGATATGTATTCCGAAACCGCCCGTTTCCTGATCGACAATGGCATTGGCGAAGCGACCGATGTGCTGTTGATCGACGAGAAATTATGCGTCGGCTGCGACAATTGCGAGAAAGCCTGCGCGGACAGCCATGACGGCCTGTCGCGGCTCGACCGGGAGGCTGGACGCACTTACGCCCATCTCCACGTGCCAACATCCTGCCGCCACTGCGAACATCCGCATTGCATGGCCGATTGCCCGCCCAACGCGATCAAGCGCGGCCCGGACGGCGAAGTGTTCATCGATGACACTTGCATCGGCTGCGGCAATTGCCAGCGCAACTGCCCTTACGGCGTGATCCGGATGGACGCTAAACCCCCGAAAAAGCCATCGCTGCTTAGCTGGATGATGTTTGGCTCTGGCCCCGGACCAGGGGAGGCAAGCTATAGCTGGCGCAAGAAAGCGGCCGAGAAAAAGGGTCTCGAGAGCCCCAAGGTCGCGATCAAATGCGATATGTGTTCCGGCATCGACGGCGGCCCGGCATGCGTGCGCGCCTGCCCAACCGGCGCGGCGATCCGCGTGACGCCCGAAAAATTCCTCACCTTCACCAAATTGGCGGAGGATGCGGACTGATGGCCAGCCTCCCCAATGAGCAGAACCAGCGGGAAAAACGGCAATCTTCCGATCACGAAGGCTTCCTGTCGCACAAGAAGATGCGCTGGCTGAAAATTGCGCTGGTCCTGTGTCTGGTAACGATTGTCGCCTATTTCTGGATTGATGTAACGCCGCGCCACAATGGCGGCAGCTGGTATGGCTATACGCTGGGCACCATCGGCGCGTTGCTGATCGTGTGGTTGGCGCTGCTGGGTATCCGCAAGCGGAGATACGGCGCTGGCCGCTGGTCGCTGAAGGCGTGGACATCGGCGCATGTTTATCTGGGCCTCGCGCTGATCGTGATCGGCACGTTGCACACTGGTTTCCAATTGGGCTGGAACGTCCACACACTGGCCTATGCGCTGATGATGGTGGTGATCTTGTCGGGCATTTACGGCGTTTCGGTTTATGCCACGCTGCCTGCATCGCTGAGCAATAACAGCAAGGAAATGACCCGCGGCGAAATGGTCGATGCACTGGCCGCAATCGACCGCCAATTACAGGCTGCGGCCCAACCATTGGGCCGCGAGGAATCCGATCTGGTGATCGCCGCGCTGGAACAAAGCACCTTCGACTGGGGCATCGGCGCGCGGCTGAGCGGACATTACCGCAAATGTGCTACGACCCGTGCGCTCTCTCATTTCGCTGATGATTGGTCGCGCCCTGTCGGCAGCGATGAACCTAAGGACAAGGTCCGTTCTCTGCTGGGTAAGCGTAAGAATCAGCTCGACCAGATCCGCCGACATTTGCGGATTCGCGCGCTGCTCGAAGTGTGGCTGTACATCCACATCCCTACAACCATTGCATTGCTGGCTGCGCTGACCGCGCATGTCGTCAGCGTGTTCTATTATTGGTGAGGGCGGCGATATGGCATTCCTGATCCGGACAATCGATCTGACCGCAGATGGCCGCGAGATCATTCGCGACCGGGCGATTGAAAAGAAAGCGCTGACCATTGGCCGCGCTTCGGAAAACGATATCCACCTGTCCGATCTGGCAGTGGAGCAATACCACGCGAAGATTGAGCAGGCCCCCGGCGGAAAATTGCGGATCGAGGCCACCGGCGGCCTCGCCTTCCATCTTGACGGGAAAGTCACGAAATCTGGCCAAATTGACCCGCATGAGGGTGCTGAACTGGAATTCGGCACTTATCGCCTGGTCGTCTCGCAAAGCGGCAATGAAGCGCCGACGATCACCATCAGTCAGGTGGAAAGTGCGGCCCAATCCAGCGATGATCTGGCAGGCTTTTCCCTCGCCGATACGCTTCCCAGCAAGCGGGTCAGCGCGTGGCTCGGACTGGCTGCGATCCTGATCGCGTTTCTGGCCATACCGATCTATTCGCATCTCGCCCGCTCTGCCACGCCCGATGGGCCGACAAATGACGGTACTGTGCTTATGGATGCCAGTTGGAGCACCGGTGCATTGAGCCAGGCGCACCATTCGCTCGAGGATAATTGCGAGGCCTGTCACGCAAAGCCATTCCAGTCGGTGCAGGACACCACCTGCCTGACTTGCCACGAAGATATCGCGGATCATGCGGACAAACCGCGCCAGCTGACCGGTCGCGGCCCACTATCAACCGGCGATGCGCTGCAATGGGCGGTGGCTGAACAATTCGGCAAGGAAGGCCCCGGTTCATGCACGACCTGCCACACCGAACACGAAGGCGCGGGCCGGATGGAGCCAACTGCGCAGCAATTCTGCTCTGATTGCCATGATACTATGGACACCCGTCTGATCGACACGCAGCTTGGCAATGCCGCCGATTTTGGCACATCGCATCCGCAGTTTCAGGCTGTGGTGTTTACCCAGCCAGGGCAAACCAATCCGCAGCGCATCTCGCTTGGCGGCAAGCCTAAAGAAAGCAGCGGCCTGATATTCCCCCATGACATGCACATGGAACGCAGCGGCGGTGTTGCCAGAATGGCAAAAAATCTGGGCGCTAAGGCAGGCTACGGATCAGCTTTGGTGTGCGCGGATTGCCATACGCCAAATGCGGATGAAACCAGCTTTCTGCCGGTCGATATGGAGGAAGATTGCGAGGCCTGTCATAGCCTGGTCTATGACAAGGTCGGCACCACTTTCCGTACCCTTAGCCACGGTAATGTCGAACAAATGCGCGCCGATCTGGCAGCGCTTGACCGTGTGCCGCGTAGTCCCGCCGCAAGCGGTATGCTGCGCGGAAGGCAGCGTCCGGGCCAATATTCACAGGGCGGGCTTTACTATCAGAATTTCGGGCGGCCAGTCCGCTCGCTGGTCGCAATCAATCGCGCCCTGGCGCCGGACGGCGTTTGCGGCGAGTGCCACATTCCCACCACCAACAACGGCAAGCCCGACGTGATGCCGGTCAACCTTCGCGATCATTTCATGATCAACGGTTGGTTTGATCACGATGCGCATACGCAGGAAGATTGCACCACTTGTCACAAGGCGGACGCCTCAAAATCGTCGAACGATTTGCTGCTGCCTCCGCTAGCTACGTGCCGCACCTGTCATATGGGCGAGGACGACAAGAGCGCCGATGTCCCATCCGGCTGCGCCATGTGCCATTCCTATCACCCCAAGGGATCGGCGGACGCGCAAATTGTAGCCAAGAATACCAAATCTATGGGGGTGCCGGGCCGACAATTGCCGAATAAGGACAAACAAGGCATAGATGCAGTATTGGCGATGCTTGGCCGGAAATCGGACTAGCACACGATGTTGGGGGACAAGATCATCGGAACGGTTACGAACATCGGCAATGCTGCATGCTGATCGCGCAAATGACCGATATTCACATCGGGTTCGATCCCGATGCGAAACCCGAAGAGCTGAACCGCACCCGCTTTCGTGCGACGCTGGACCGGGTGCTGAATTCGCCCAACCCAATCGATATGTTGGTTTTGTCGGGCGATTTGACAGACCACGGCGACCGGGTGAGTTTTGAAAAGACAGCCGCACTGCTGACTGAATGCACTTTGCCGATTTACCCCATGGTTGGCAATCATGATACGCGGGTGGAATTGCTCAATGCCTTCCCAGACACGCCTTCGAATGGCGGTTTTGTGCAATATGTGGTCGAGCGCGAAGGTCTGCGGATCATCATGCTTGATACGCTGGAACTGGGGCGCCACGGCGGTGCATTCTGCGAGGCTCGGCAAGACTGGCTGGCGGGCGAATTGGCCGCGCACGCTGACACGCCAACGTTGATTTTCATGCATCATCCGCCAGTTGTCTCAGGCATCGGCTGGATGGACCCGGTTCCGGACGAAGGCTGGATGCAGCGTTTCGGCGAAGCGATTGCAGGGCATAACCAGATACTGGCGATCCATTGCGGCCATTTGCACCGCCCGATCCATACGACGTTCCAAGGTGTTCCTGTGTCCGTCACTCCTTCAGTGGCGCCGCTGGTGGCCATGGATCTGCGCGAGATTGATCCTGATGCGCCCGACAACCGCGACCTGATCACCACCGAACCGGCAAGTTATGCGGTCCACCGCTGGGACGGCGACACTCTGGTGACACATTATGAAACTGTGAGCGACTGGCAGGTGCTGGCATCCTACAACGAGCACTTGCAGCCAATGATCCGCGAGATGTTCGCCGAGCGGGAGTAGGGCGGACTAGCGCATATTCTGCTGGAAATACGCCACCAGGGTCGAATAATGCGAATGCTCAGGCAGCATGTTTACCGCGGAAACATTAGGCAGCATTCGGCCCAAAGTAGCGGCCATTTCAGGCGGCGACCAATTGTCCATCTCGCCATGCCACAAGGTTACTTCATGGCCGATGTTCGGCAAGATCGCTGACCAATCCTGCACATAAGCGGCAATCTCGCGCCTGTAATTTTGAAGCCCGAGGCCAAGCCCATGGCGGATAATTCCAGCAATTTGCGCCTTAAACTGCGGGTCATTCTTTAGTTTGAGGTCCAAACCTTGTGCCGAACTGAACAGAGCGGTAGCCAAGGTTTTGACTGACACTCGCGCAATGGCGGATTGTATGCCGCTAATACCAACCTGCATTAATCACAACTCATGTGCCCATTGGCGCCGACCTATGGTCATGATGCGCGACGGTTGATCGATGAGCTTGTTCCAAGCTTCGCAGCAGTGGTCGATGATGTTTTCGTGCGATG
>Ga0209284_10002642_pt1 | contig 23860 bp, 16 predicted proteins | sample FRY03_FD_187211 | JGI IMG/M metagenome (GOLD analysis project Ga0209284, IMG submission 187211) | Freshwater microbial communities from Lake Fryxell liftoff mats and glacier meltwater in Antarctica - FRY-03 (SPAdes) (version 2) | ecosystem: Environmental > Aquatic > Freshwater > Ice > Glacier...
CTAAGGTGATGTTGATCGATGATAGGTATCTGTATGTTGGTAGTATCAACTTTTCGGATAATTCGATGGATAAAAATAGGGAAATAGGAATTGTACTTACCAACACTGATGCTCTAGAAGCATTTAAAAAACAGTTTATGGTAGATTGGGCGAATGGTGTGGGGAAGTGGAGCTAATCATACACTATACATGTCACTTCCAGAGGTGAATCGACGAGAAGTATAGAGGATAAAAAATAAAATAATTCTTATACTTCTCCTCCTGTTAGTTGTCGAAGTGACATTGATTTTGGGTTATGTTTTGTTATAGTTGTTATGTTTTAGTTTGTGATATATATTTTCTTATGCAAAGAGTTGTTATAGAAAAGCTTGTTCAAGAAATAAAAGATATGAATAATGTTTTTGAACGTACCGAGTCAAGCGGAACCAATTGGGATCACGAATTTGGTTTTTTTGAAGAAGAAATTGGTGAACTACATAAAGAATGAATATCTGATAAATCATTGATTGGAAGTCTAGATGCTCTTGTGGATATTTGTGTGTTTGCTGTGTGAGCACTACATAAAAATGGTTTTTCTACTCATGCTATTGCTGATCTTGTAGAACAATCTGTTCTAGTGGATATTTGGTCTATATCTTCGAGCTCATTGTATGAAGAGCATTGTGTTTCAATACTCAAAACTGTGTTGTTGTCACTAGAAACATTTGTTCGTGAGCATACAGTAGGAGAATTGTTTCATGAAGTATATCTATCCAATCTGAGTAAACTCAAAGATGGGAAACCAATCCCGGGTAACTTACCTGGTAAATTTGGGAAAAATCTGGAAACGTATTTTAAACCTGATTTGGAGAAGTATTTGCATTAATGTTTATTATTTCCTAGATCCTTCGCTATCGCTCAGGATGACGATGTTTATTTGAGTATTGTTATTATGTCTAAAAATCCTTATCTAGAAAATCAAAGAATAGCAGGAAAATTATTAACACAGTTGTTGTGAGAATTGCGTGATAAGGTTGCTCCTGGTGTCAATGTACTTGAACTGGAGCAATATGCTGAACAATTTTTGCTTATGCAATGATGTGTGTGAGCGTTTAAGTGACAGTATGGCTACCCTGCTAATTTATGTTTATCGGTCAATGATAGTGTGGTGCATGGTGCACCAAAAGATTATATATTGCAAAAATGAGATGTATTGAAAGTAGATGGAGGTGTGAAATATAAAAATGGTTTGGCTGATGCTGCTTTTTCGATCGTTGTGTGAGGAAATAAGGAAAATACACAATGAGCGGCTCTTATTAAAGTAACTCATGAAGCACTTGATCTATGACTACAGTATGTGAAAGCTGGAAGAAGTGTCTATGATTTTGGTTTTGCTGTGTCACAGTATGTGAAAAGTAAATGATTTTCTGTTATTAAAAATCTTACCGGACATGGTATTGGAAAAACACTTCATGAAGATCCGTATGTGTACAATTATGGTGAACCAGCTGCAAAACATTCATTTTTCAAAGAATGACAGGTCGTATGTTTGGAGCCTATTACCGCTATACAGTCGACAAAAGCGATTGAAAGATATGGGGTAGAACACGATCTTTTCTGTGAAAAAGGTGATATCGGTGTGCAATGGGAGTATATGGTTTTGGTTGGGAAAAATGGACCTGAGATATTGGCTGGGTTGGTGGAGCTGTAGTATTATTGTTCCATTGCTCAATTAATTTTCTCTGTTAATTCGTCTTCTGGAAAATTGAATTTAGTACTACTTATTTTTGATCCATCTTTTACTACTTGTATCAATCATGGTATAGATGGATTTGTTTTTGCTTGTTTCAAAAGTTGTGTACTTATATAGTCATTGTGAGTTCATTGTCCCAATCCTCGATTAGTAATAGGGATCCCTTCGATTTTGAGTACGTTTTCTGTATATATTTCTGAATTGCATCATCATAAAATAACAATTGTTGCGTCTTTTTGGATGAGATGTGCTACCTTTTCTACAATAGACATATCTCCTGTGTGTCATTTTATTTGGATAATTCCATATTTTTGATTTCATAGTTTTTCTATATCTGATGGTTTTATAATTACAATGGTTTGTCCTTGTCCGTATTTTGTGATACCATGTTTTGTTGATTTATGTTTTTTGATTTCTTTTCGATTATACTCTAAGTTAGATTCAAATTGTGATTTTTCTCATCATTCTGCTATCACGAGCATATTGTTTTTTACCGTAAAAAATCATTGATCGTTAAATGTTATTTTCTTCGGAGTTATATTGGAAAATCTTGCTTTTTCATATGCACTTTTTTGAGGCATATCGTCATTTGTTAATTCCATCTGTTCGAGCGTGAATATGTTCATATATGTGAGATATTTTTTAATATCTTTGGGTCGATTTTTTACTTGTTGTGCAGAAAAATTTTTCCCTATTTCTTGTAAAACAACTGCGTGTACTCTATTACTATCGCCTGGCTCGAATAAATTACTACATGTTAACAATCATATAACTTCTTCTTCAGGCATATTTTTGACAGTTTTGTGTAAACTATCAGGTTTTGTAACTAATGTATTGATCTGTTCTATTTTAATCTCCTCTATACATTTTTCTTTTTCAGATGAACATGATCCTAACAATGTACCTGCAGCTATTGATCCTACAATGAAGATGTCTTTTGCTTTCATGATTTGTTTTTTATATAAAAAAATACATCACCATTATACTTATTTTTTTTATAAAAGTCAAGTATTTGTATTTGTAGATAGCTTTTTTTTTGTAAAATAGTGTGTTTATAGGTATACTATATTTGTTTTTATTCTTTATTGTAATTTTATGTCAGAATTAAAAAAACCATTTTTCCGTAGTCGAAATGACTTTGATAAATCTTTATCTGATTCGCTTATGGGTCAAATTGCAAAAAAACATAGTGATAATTTGGTTGATTTTCTAGCAGGAGGTGCTAAATCTGTGAAAAATTTTGCTGGGAGACATGCTACTAAGACACTTTTGATTTGAGCTTTAGGTACTTGAATATACTATATCCCAGACAATATTAAATCCTCTGTTTCCTCTGATAATCAGATAGAAAATGTTGTTGAGATAAACGAGAAAGCAAACAATGATTTTTGGGATCTAAATCCTGCTTTTTTTGATAAATCTTTTATGACTCAAAAATTGGAAAGAGAAACAATTGCTCCTGGTGTTGATGTAATCCGTGATGTTTGATTTACTTTTTATATTGTTAAAGCTTGAGATACTAAGGAAAAAATAAGAAAAAAGCTTTCTGAGATTCCTGAGTTTTCTTATCTATCTCGCGCTGAGTATGATACTAAAATACAATCATTTAATGTCCCTGGAGATGTTGTTAAAAGTAAAGCAAATGCCCAATGATATAGTAATAATTTTTATATTCCTATCCCTTTAAATAGTGATGTAAGAACTTTCTCACCTCAAGATTTTGCCTTTTATGCTAAACAAGGTATCGATGATATAAAGGAGCATCCTATTTATGGAAAAGACATAAAGAAACTATTGCGCAATTGTTCGGAAGAAGAGCTTGTGGTTGCTATGGTTGCATTTGCAAGAAGCGAAACTGCAGCTGACTATACTACCTTTACTACTCCTATCTGAGCTACTGAGTTTCATCGTTGGGAGGAACATATGAAAGCTTTTTCTTTTACTCCTTATCATATTTTGATGGAGAAAAATGCTGATGGCAAGACTTCGTGACCAGGGTTAAAAGCTAGATTGGACTTACAGATGACTGAATGACAAACATATCATCCTAGAAATGCTACTGCCCTCTTTCTTGCTTATTGGTGTAATAAGATGACTAATGGTCGCTCATTGAAAGATTATTTCCCTATAACTCCAAATAATATTGTTAATGTATCTAATCTTTATAATTGATCTAAAGGGTACTCCAAAAAATTGGAACCAAACTATCTATATGCTCTTGATGTATTATGAGTAAGTAGTCAAGTTTGGTCTAACGAAAGACAAGAATTTAATTCAAATAATGTCAGTGTTGGTTGATTTTCTTTTGAGAGAGTTTCTACGGATGGCAAAAAAGTTTATTCATATGTTATTAAGTCTTGAGGAAATCCAGGTGGAGTCAAGTCACACTTTAAAAACCAATACCCTTCGTATTCTTGATGAATAGATGTGGTAAAGAAAGATGGTGAAGTATACGCAGATAATACTTGGATTGAAAAATGAACTACCGTGTATGTTAAAATAAAAAATTAACTTTCTGCTATTTTCTTCCCAACCAGGCCAGTCCCAACGCATCTGCTGCGTCGTGATATGTATAATTATGGTCTTAAAATAACTAAAATTTATAGGTAAGGCAACGAAATCTAATTACAACACATTTAAATAAATAAATAAAGGAGAATTAATATTAATGTTATTGATTGACTGGTTGATAATCTACGGGAATCTGTACATACACTTCTTGATCTTTTGTAAATTGGTCTATCCCCTCGTCTCTCGCATATTCCTTTCCATTATCATCTGTTATTAGGATGTTTTGATCTATAGTGATTCATGTCTCTTGTAGTTTTTTTAATACTCATCAGTAATTTCCCTTGGATGCAATGGTGTATGTATAATTAAAGTACTGTTTGTTTTGCAGAGTAGTTATTCATCTATAGACAAACCTACTTCCATACTCTCATGGCTGTATTTTCTCTTTAATATAAACTTTTGTTCCTTGTGTATGTGTAATATCTGGGTTGTGTTTATTTCAGCTTTCATCTGTAACTATTGCATCTGTTGTGTTTCATCAATTTTTTGCAAAGCGATTAAGTACTTGTTCATTTTTTCAATATTTTTTTATGGTATATGAGTATACTTTATAGGCAGTGTTAGTTGCTTTGTCGAAACTAATTCTATGATAGGTGAAATCTAAAATATTTGAAGTTTCAGCTGCTTCTTTTCTGTAATCACTATTTCTTACTACCAGCTCAGCTATATTGTAGGCATTGTTCATATCTGCTTTCCCACCACTTGCTCATACTCCGCCTATAGCTCATCATTCTCAAAATTGATATGTTGCTGGTTTAACTCGCAGATTTTTACTTTCTGGGCCAATCCTAATGTCTCCTGTTTTTTGATTTACTCTACATTCTGAATATGCTGCTAGCCATAATTTATATTTATTAAATTTAGGATTTCCGTATATTAAACGATGATAATCTGTTGCATTGATATATATTCAGGGTGTTGTTCCAGATTTTGCTTCTACTCCCTTTAGCCATTCTAATGCTTTATTTGCGATGCGATTTTTATCTTTACTGTTTAAATTGGGTGGTAAGTGCTCTACATCTAACATGGGGATTAGGTCAACTACGCCATCTTTGTCTTTATTTATCTTGTTATACTGTTTCATAAAAACATCTATTTGAGATTGTGTGTCTGTTTTTGTATGTCAAAAATAGTGATAGCACCCTACTGCTATTTTTTCATTTGATTTGACGGTATTCTTCTTGTTGTATTCTTTTATTTTGTTGAAATGACTCAAAGATTGTGTATCTGTTTTGTCTTGGTTTGATGTACGGATATATACAAAACTTACTCAAACAACGTCCTCTTTAGGATTGTCCCATTTTTTTCTGTTTCGTTTTGCAAATTCTTCTACATTAAAGTCATTCCATTTGGATATATCAGTCCCAAAACATTTTTCTTGTGCAAATCAGCCAAAATTTAACAGCATAAATAGAGTCGTAGAAGCTGCTACTTTACTTAAGGATCAAGGAAATAATCCCTCTAAAAATTTAGATATTTTATTAAGATTCTCAGATCAATTTTTTTTGTTATCCATTTAATTTAAGAATGCAGTAAAATAACCACATTATAATGATTTTTATTTAAAAGTCAAGTATTCTTTGGTTTTAGCTCTATTTCCTCCCCAACCAGGCCAGTCCCAACGCATCTGCTGCGTCGTGATACTTGGGGAGTTCCTGGAGTTTGAAGAGTTTCATGATCATCTTTTGCATGAGCATCTTGCCTGCTTTTCCTGATCCGGTTATGTATTTTTTGATCTGTATGGGTGTGTATTCGAGGATACGACAATCGTGTTGTTTGGCTAATAACATAACAATTCCTCTCACTCCATAGACAAACTCTGCGTTTGCTTGGTTGTATTGGGTAAAATAATATTTTTCCATCGATATTGTCTGGACTGGGTTTTTTTCTAGGAGGTCTTTGAAAAAATCATGGATATCTTTCATTCTGCTATATTGGTCGTCTCTTGTGGGATTTTTGGTTTCTAACAACAGTATTCACGCATCAATAATGCTTGCGTCTTTTTGGATAAGTGCATATCAAAGTTTGCGGATACCTGGGTCTATACCTAGAATCATGTGTTTGTTTTTTTAAATGCAATGATCCTTATATATATCTATGTTTTTTTTGCTAGCTATTTTTTGACAAATTTTGTGGATTTGTGTATACTGTATATGTAAACTTTAATTGCACTATCGTATATGAGTGAGTCTTTGGGGAATCAACATCCCAATGAGATACTAGAAAATCATCTTAGTTCCTTGGAATCCCTCCAACAGGAGACAAGCATTTCCGATGAGACAGTTTCTGTATTGAAAAATATTTTTCCTGAAGAAGTGAAAAAAGACAATAGCTGACTTTTTCTTATTTTATCTGTGTATTATGAACAGTCAGAAGTATATTATAAAGCATGAAATAAAGCCACTGCGCTTCTGTCCTGTGCTATACAAAACTATTCGCAGGATAGATCTTCTGATGAATATAATTTAAATGATTTTCAATGATTTTTGGTGGAGGAGTTTTTCCGTATAGAAGAATCAGATGAAGTTGTCAAAAGTGAGATAGATGCTGTGATTAGTCAGACAAACCTTGAGATGGAAGTCATGCTACCCGATCTAAAAAAACTTGACGATGCTATTTTGGCCTTTCAAAAACGTATATATCTGTCTGATTGAGAATCTCAGTTGTTTATTCAAAAAATTAGAGAGAGTTATCTAACTGATAATACAGCCAATAATATATGAGTATTTACTATCCTTACATCGTATTATGATGCGGAAGGAAAATCCGCCTTGTTATCTTTGGTCGATGCACATACTACAGCAGAATCTCTCCTAGATTATCTTCTTGATACATATTTTCTATCAAAGGAACCCTATTTAGAAGAGATATCTACTATTTCGCCAGAAACTAAACCAACTATTATATCCCCCGTTTCAAATAAAATAGCCTGGCTACAGCTTCAGTCATTTGATAGAAAAATATCAGAAGCAAGAGAATTTCTTGATAAAGAATACGTTCTTACTGCTGATGATAATACTGACATTATTTCTTACAATCTCTGACAAAAACCAGCTGAACGCTTGTATGTTCAATATGCCAATAGTACAAATTTTCCGGATCAATTAGTTATAGATAGCTATAGACAAAAAAAATGACAATCGCTCGATGCTTCTGTTTCGGATGTTGATCTTGTAGACAAGTATGATATGGTTCCTAGTGGTGTTATGAAGATGTTGAATATTAAAGATGTTACTAAGGCAAAAATGGTAAAGAAATTTCGTTATGCAACATTTCTTTCTTTTGTTGATAAAAATATTTGATCAGTCGCGCGTGATACAATAAAGTGAGATACTTCTAACGATATGATAGATACTGCACTTCTCAAACTATTTAAATCAAACCTGTTTGGTGATACGAAGATGACTAAATGATTGCAGTCTCCTGATGATGTGGCTGTTTTGCTCAGCTATTACCTTATCAATGGGAATATGCCGAAAGATCCTTTATTGGTGTTACAAGAATTTTGAGCGGCGAAAGATGTCGTTGCCAAAGAGACTTCTAGATATATTGACGGTATACATCAGTGAAAACGTGAGAGGTGAAATTATGATATAGCAAAATTTCAATGAGAAAAAAAGGCATTTGTGGAAGCAGAAGTTGATAAGATTGTTGATGCTATTAAACATCCTAAAGGTTGATTTGATATAGAGTATATTGTTACTGCTGAGCCAACTGAGTGAAAAAATAATATTAATTTTTGTGGACTAAATTCATGTATAACTATCCGTAACTTTGTAAAAGCAGAATGAATTGCCCGTCCAATAAAATATCTCTGGGCTGCTCAATTTGATGAAATACAAGATGTTATTGACTCTGGGATGGTTCCGATTTTGAGATGAGATGTTATAGATATACTTAAATCTTTAAAAAAATATAAGCTTGGAGAGATGATTTCATCAGATGATCCTTCAATTTTAGGTTCTCTAGTTATGAATAAACTTCCTTACCTAGCGACTAAATATAACAATAGTGTATTTGAAATTTACTTTAATACTAGTGGACCTGTTCTTAACAACAAAACAGGTAAATATGAATTTGTTTCTAAGGCACACAGAGCTCACATTGTTTTGGGACCAGATGGTGTTCGACAGACCTTTGACCCTCACTATAATCCAGCTTGATGACTATCTAAAAGAAAATGATTTCCTGTCGAAGTTTTTTTTGAAAAAGTTGCTAAACGTATTTACAAGAAATCTAAGGAAACAACTTATGAAATTGTTGTCAATACTCCTGTACAGTATGGGCATCTTTCTGATGAGACTATAAAAACACTTGCTGATGGTAATTATCTTATGTTAAATAATGATGCACATGATCTTCTTGATAAAGAACTCCAAGGAGAATTTTTTGCTGTAGATTTAACTCAATATGAGCAGTTTGTCCCTGCTGATTTAATTCAAACGATAGATGAAAATATAGCATTAGATTTTAATGATTTGGAAAAGGCATTTCCTAATGCGCAATATGAGATACTTGAATCAATATTTCTAACTGTAGAATCTATTGATAATCCATTTATTAGGTCTATGGTTATAGAATATCTCAAGCAATGAGATGTTTTTGGATTAGAAAAAGAGCTTGCTCCTGATCAAGAGCCTTCTGGTATATTGGATCAAAACGTTATCCACCTTCTTGAAGAATCTTTTATACGAAAAAATACTGATAACGACTTCCCAACTGTATGATTAAGCGGTTGATAGTCTGCGACTTCTTAGTTTTTCTTAAATATTCTTTTGTATCGAGGAAGTTGTATCTGCTCTATCTCTTTCTTTATTTCTTGTTGTAGTCTTTTTTCTATTTCTATTTCATGATGGACGTGTGCAATATATTTTTTGAAATGGCCAAAAAATATCTTTTGGAAGACGATTCAACTTCCTATCAAAAATGTTGGGATACCTATCATACCATAAATAACTGTTACAATCTTACTCCAATCATTGCTTGGAACAAAATCACCAAATCATAAGGTAGTCATAACAGAAAATGCATAATAGAAACTATCAAATCGTCTTCGTCATTCTATGAGATGGAAAGTAGTCGCTCAAATAAGTATAATCCCAATAAATGTAATACTAAATGTTATACCTGGATAATTCCGGACAATATTGGCAATAATTCTTTCCGATCTTTGCATTGTTTTGTGTTTATTGTAGTTAAAGTATATCTGTATAATTATGTAAATCCCTTTGTATTGCAATTGTAATGTTGCTTGTATTTACTTTAGCATTTATTATATTGTTTGTGTTTATATTTTCAGAAATAAAAACGTGTATTCTATCTTGGGAATTAATAGAAGAAATCTGGAATATATAAAAAAGCTCAATCCACTAAAAAATATCCGTCTTGCTGATAATAAGTATAAGACGAAGCAATTTCTTGAACAAAGAGGAATCCCAGTTCCTAAGACTTATGCCTATATCACTGATCGTAAGCAGCTGCTAGATTTTGATTTTGGATCTCTGCCTTCGGATGTGTTTGTTGCGAAGCCAAACAAGTGAAGTAAAGGGAAATGAATTTTTATCTTAAAAAGGTTTCCATCTATTTCTCAAGATACTCATCACTGATTTTTTCAGCAAATTTCTCAATCTATCGATGATTATTTTCATAAAGATTTGGTTGACTATCCTTATGGCTATAGCTATAGGGACACGGTATTGTCTGATCGTGCATTAAAAAAGAAACTGGTAGCTGTCTTGGAATGAAATTATACTCTTGCTAATAGGCCGGATACTATCCTTGTGGAAGAAAAAATTCTTCCAGGGTCTTGATTTGAACAATTTTGTCAGTATGGGCTTGCAGATATTAGGGTGATTGTGTGTAATCTTGTTCCTGTTGCTGCTATGTTGAGAGTTCCAACAGCCAAATCATGAGGCGTTGCCAATCTTGCACAATGAGGGATGGCCTTTGGTATAGATATATCTACAGGACAGATTCGTACGCTTGCTGTACATACAAAAATCTATTATAAGGACTTTCCTGAAGAGTATAAACATTTGTATAAATCTACCATTCCTTTTTGGGATGATATTCTCTTGCATTCTGCCAATATCCAATATTTCGTCAATATGGGATATATATGAGTTGATCGAGTTATCACATCTGATGGACCAAAATTATTAGAGGTTAACGGAAAAGCGTGACTGGAAATACAAAATATTGTTGGAATACCACTCCAAAGATCGTTAGATAAAATTACTGATCTTGATATATCGACACCGCAAAAATGATTGGAAATCGCTAGAAGTTTATTTGCTCCTGCAAAAGATACTTCTATCCCACAATCAAAGGTTTTGTATCTTTCTCAAAAATGAATACTTTCTCTTACTGGTAAAAATGGTACAGAGGATATTGATGTTGTTATAGTTGCGAAGCCAAACAGATCAAGAAATTATGCATCATTGGAAATTATTGAAGCAATAAAAAATGCAGATCATGTTCATCTTAAAACCGGGACCACTCTTCTTAAAGATGTATCGTTGTATGGATCAGATCGTTTATATGGACATCGTATTGAACTGGGGACGCAGGTGTTGAAAAACTACTACATTAGACCAATACATAAATCTCATGCAAATATTAAGTTTATCAATCCAAAAAATATTCTTGAAAGTGAAGTGGATGAATTGATGATTTTAGATAAAAAATTGTATGATATTTCTAAAAATCTTGGGCTTCTCAAAACATTTTTTCCTGTTAATTATTTAGATGAATTTGATAAATTTGTCTCATATAGGTGAAGGTACAATCCTACGTTTTCTTATAATTTTCCTTCATACAAGGAAATTACCTCTTGGAGATCTAGTCTTAAACAGTTGAGGGATGAGCATAAGGGTTCTCGTTCGTTGCAATCTCGTTTTGCACAGTTGTTTTATGATAAATTTGATGAAGTAGAAAATAAGATCAATCTTATCTATGCGTATAAAAAACAAGATTATACACAGATCCGTCAGTATAATGAAAAACTTTTTGGTGCTGTGAGCGAAGAACAAGTACTTCAATCGCAAAATCTTATGCATTTTAAAGATCCAGCTATGCATCACCCTTCTCAAAAAGTAAACATTGTTGAGATGAGAAAAATCATTCGCAGTGTTTTTATGAAGTACAATATAAAAAAATATCGTATTATTATGGATTCGTCTATACTTGGTAGGATATCTTTTATGAATGGAAATATACCAACCATTAAATTAGATCCAAACTTTCATTGGACGAAGTGGGAATTATCTTGACAATTGGAACATGAGGTTGGAGTTCATCTCCAAAGAGCTGTTAATGGTAAAAAATCAAAGTGGCTTTTATTACAAAAATGAGCAGCAAATTATTTGTTGGATGAAGAATGATTGGCTATATATCAAGCACAAAAAATGGTGCAAAGTTTCTTCCCACATTATTATAATGCGACAATGCACCGTAAATATGTATTTGTCGATTTCTCTGAGAAAATGTCATTTATGGATCTGGTCGAAATGCTTAGAGATATGAATCCTAAAAGAACTCTTATGAGTCTATTTAGAGCTGCAACAAGGTTGAAAAGAGGGATTGTAGACACGAGTTATATTTGATTATGAACAACATTTATGAAAGATAAAGTCTATCTTGATGGATATAGAAAGATTTCTGAACGGATAGAATCTGGCTGAGATGTAGAGAAACTCATGATTGGAAAAATAAAAATAGAAGATATTGATTTTATCGAGTAATTTGTATCGCAATAATGTTGGTTTATAATAAGGTTGCCTGGTATCTTGATAACACAAATAATATTGCCCAGTTTTCTTTATGAAAAGAAAAATATCGTCTTATCAAGAGATGATTTTCTTCCATGGATCAAGAATGATATACTTATGGATGTGTTCCTATTAATCATGATTTTCTAGAGGAGTTTTCTTCCCTGTATACTAACTATATTCAGCAAAAAAATAATGCACATTTGGCTGATATTGTGTGAATATACACCCCTAGGATAGGAAAAGAAGATATCTATTTTGCATATGTGAGGGACCCTAACGGAAAACTCCTTGCTTGAGCTATCTATGTACATAAGATACTCAGAAATAAGAAGACTCTTGTTTTGTCTTTTAGGGCTTCGACACAATCATTTTTCTATTGAAAGATTCATTTAGGATATTATATAGAATATTTATTTTTTGATTGTTGATTGAGTTTGGCTGTTGAACAATTCTCTAGAGGGAGAGATCGAAATGGTTACGGATTTCTTGGGTCTTCTATTGGATTATGTTTACATAAACTGCAACTTCATTTTTTACCTCATGTTGTTAATGATCCTCTTGTAATTAATGTGGATGAAAATGATATATCACAAGATTGTGTTTTTTTTGTTGATCCAAATGATAAAAATTATTTTACTCGTATTGTGTTGTATACTTCAGATGTTACGCTGCATGAAAACTTTGTACTTTTGGTGAGAAAAAGATGACTCGTAGTAGATATTATCCCCAGATCATTAGACGAGTAAAATTTGCAAAAAAGATATGTTTTCAGTATAATTATATCATAGTTTATGATTATTTCAAACTATGGACAAAAAGATATTAGAGATTCAAGATGTACAAAACATAGCTCCAGACTTGGAAAAAACCAAGATATTGAGCAGAGAGACAGCTGAAAAAATACAGTTGATTATTTTTGCTGCAGAGAAAAAACATCTTTCTTTATTAACAACGAACAACTTCCCTAATCAAGTCAAGCAATTGTTGGATGTTTTAACCAAAAAAGGCTATACATTTGATATGTATTATACTGACACGGCTGCTTTTAGTTATGCACTTGGTCGATATGATCAAATACAGGCACAAGACTCAGCTATTGCAAAGGAGAAGGACGTAGAAGATAAGGCAAGTGGTACATCTGCTTTGGTTATGATTAAACAAATATTTGATAAAAAGGATACATTGGAACCTGGAAATTTCATCATGGAATTGGTTAAATTGGCGTTTCAATCAGGAGCTTCTGATGTCCATTTCCAAGCAGAGAAAGATGCTGTTATTGTTAAAGTGAGAATTGATGGAGTTTTGCAGAAAGTAGTGGATTTTTCTCATGCAGAATTTCTTAAATATATGCAGAAACTTAAGTTTATCTCTTGAGTAAAGATGAATATCATTGCTATGCCACAAGATGGAAGATTTACGTTTACTGCTACTGTCTGAGATAGGCAAATTCCTGTTGATGCCAGAGTTAATTTTATGCCATGATTGGCTTCAGAAAATGCAGTAATAAGATTTTTGGATGCAGATTCTGGGTTGAAATCACTTGAAGAAATAGGTATCGTTGGAAAGAACTATGATACTATCTATGAAGCTATCCATAAAAATACAGGTATTGTGATTGTTTCTGGTCCTACTGGATCATGAAAAACAACAACACTCTACTCTATCCTCAATATTATCAATGATGGAAGAAAAAAAATTATTACACTTGAGGATCCTGTTGAATATCAACTTCCTGGTATTGAACAGTCACAAATAAATCCATCGAAGTGATATACGTTTGAAGTGTGATTGAAGTCTGTTCTTAGACATGATCCTGATATTATTTTTGTAGGAGAAACAAGAACTTTGGATACAGCAGACACAGCAATCAATGCCGCATTGACAGGGCATCTTGTCTTCACAACACTCCATACAAACTCTGCAATAGAAGCGATTGCTAGATTGTTGAGTATGGGAGTACAATCATATATGCTTGCTCCAGCTCTCCAGCTTATCAGTGCGCAGAGATTGGTGAGAAAACTTGATCCTGCTACTATGACTCGTAGACAAGCAACCTATGCCGAAGCAGAAGAAATAAAAGATGCTTTGAGAAAACTTAAAGATGCAAATCCATCTATTGCAGTAGAATTTGATGGAACTGTGCCACAGGCAATTCCTACCGAAGATAATAATATGACCTGATATAAATGAAGAGTTGCCGTTACCGAAGTTTTTGAGATCAATGATGATATAAGAAAACTTATCGTAGATGGTAAAACAACTATCGATATCTATACCAAAGCAAGAGAAAACGGATTTGTTACGATGAAAGAAGATGGTATATTGAAGGTACTCCAATGATTGACGACTTTGGATGAATTGAGAAGGGTTTTATAGAATATTAATTGACTTTTGTTGTCTTTTTGTTATAATATAATAAATATTTGTTTTTCTTGATTGGATGAAAAAAACTTGACCTTCACCCTATGTACCTAGCTCATCTTCTGTATTTTTATCCAGAGGAACCTATTTTTCTGCTACTACTGATCAATCCAAACAATTTATCGCTGCATTATTTAATGATCCTAAACAATGATACTATGTGCAGATAGGTGTTTCAAGAAATGGTCATATACAGAATAATGATGTTCGTTTTCTGGAACCAGGTAATGCCTTTCTGGATAATTCGGGTTGTTTGATGAAAGTTATTTCTAAAGAATTGATTGAACTTATTGATAATAAAACTGGAAAGTGCTTTGGAGAACATCTTTATACCTCATATTAAGCTATTAAAAAATTTACCTAAATACGATATTTTCTCTTCACATTGAGGATGAAATCATTACAGATAGAGCTAGATTTTAGCTTGTTCGTGTTGATAATGAAATATCATTCGTGATTGTTGCAGAGATTTGTATCTTTGCCTGTAGATGCTGAGGTGTTTGCTAATGATTTAACTCTCAAAACATGTGAAGTTGAAGAAGTTATTTCTAGAAAAATACCAGATACAGTTGTTATAGGAAAAGCAACTGAAGTCGGAAGGCATCCTGATGCGGATAAATTGTCTGTCTGTCAGTTGGATTGTGGATCTGCTTGATCATACCAGATATTGACTGGATGAGAAAATATTGTTGCTGGTGCCTATGTTGCTGTTGCGATTCCTGGTTGTTATTTGCCAGTGATTGATCTCCAAATAGAAGGGAGAAAAATGAGATGACTAGATTCCAATGGAATGATATGTTCTAAAGGTGAATTGTGAATCAATGAAGATGAAGGAAATCACTGGATATGGTTGTTGTCTGAAGATTTTGATGATTTGACTGATGCTGATTTGGGGACTCCTCTATCAGTGAAATATCCTTGGTTGGATAGTTTTGTCCTTGATGTCGATAATAAAACAGTTACTCATAGACCTGACTTGACTGGTCATTTTGGTTTGGCGGTAGAAGCGAGAGCTTTGTATGCTGATGCTCGTGGAACGATCGATACTTGGGTGGAGAGTTTTCAGAATAGTGATTTTTTGACTCAATTGTTAGATACTAAGATTGCCGCGCCTTGGGCTCGTAAAGACGGGGTTGATATACAAACTGATAAGGTTTTTGCATATTCATTATTATCTTTGCCTAATATTAGTATTGGTCGTTCATCGTTTTTTACGAGATTGCAGTTGTTGGACCTATGACATACTCCTAAAAACAATTGGGTAGATTTTTCCAATATATTTATGTATCTGACTGGTCAGCCAGTGCATTTTTTTGATGCTGATTTGGTTGCATGAGATGTGATTGTTAGGCAAGCAAAAGATGGAGAGTCGTTTATTGATCTTATGGATGGAGAACATACACTGACTGTTGATGATATTGTGATTGCTGATAGTACAAAAATATTGGCTCTTGCCTGAATTATTGGAGGAAAATCAAGTGCTGTCCATGATGGAACTACACATATTCTTGTAGAAATAGCCAATTTTGATCCGGTTCAAGTAAGAAAAACGTGAACAAGACTCGGTTTGAGAACTGACGCAGAATTGCGTTTTGAAAAGAATATCAATCCTGTGTATTCGTTGTATGCGGTAGCATTGTTCCGTGATGGGCTCAACTATGCGACTAAAGATCTATGAAATGTCTCTGTAGACTGACAAAATATATGGTATAATGAACAAATGATCGCTTCGTTGTTAGATAAGAAGATAGATGTAGATTATGCGATTGTTGATGAGATTTTGTATGGGGGGACGAGTTGAAAGTTGAAAGTTGAACGTTGACAGTATAGTGAGATATTGGAGAAGTTATGATTTGTCCTGGATTCTTCGGCTATGGCTCACAATGACATGATAATGTGTTCTGTGCCAGTATGGAGAGCACCAAGTGATATCAATATCCATGCTGACGTTCTTGAAGAAATAGCGAGACATACATGATATGATACTTTGCCGTTTGCAAGTATGACGCAAGAAGTTAAACGCGCGCAATGGGTGCCTGATGTTGCACTCAGAAGGCAGATGGAAGATATATCTGTGCATGATTTGCGTGCGGATCAATTGGAGACGTATCCTTGGGTGCCAGAAAAGATGTTGGATGCCTGGTGAGTAGATAAAACACAATTATATACAATCAACAATCCACTTGCTCCTGAACAACGTTATATGAGAGATGATTTGGTGTATAACCTCTTGTCGTATATTGGGAAGAATAGTAAGTTTTTTGATAGTATTACTGTTTGGGATTTTGGGAAGGTGTGGAATCAAAATGGATTGCCGCGTCCTTCGTCCTCGCAATGACAGTTGTATGCGAAGGATTTTGTTGGGGAAAAAAATATGCGGGGTCATATGTTGTATCAAAAATCTGCAAAATCATGGGAAAATGATACTTTTTTGCAGGCTAAATCTGCTGCACTGTATCTGATCAAAACAGTTACTTGAAAGTCGCAAGACGGCATTTCTTTTGTAGCTACAGAAAATAGTAACTATCATCCTAAAAAACAGGTAAATATTGTTTATGATGGGAAAATATTAGGGTTTATATGAACAGTACATCCGCTTCATCTCGTAGACAATAAGATGCCACAGACTGCACAGGTAAGTTATGTGGGGTTAGATTGTTCTGTGATAGAATGATTGATAGAAAAAGTATATAGTAATGAGTTTTCTACATTGCAAGATCAGATTGTCCAAAGAGATATGTGTTTTGTGATAGACACTCCTGTATCATGGTCTGTAGTGACAGATGCTGTTTCTGGTATAGATGCTGTGCATACTGTGACTGTTTTTGATCTGTATCAAGGAGATAAACTTCCAGTTGGAAAAAAGTCTATCGCATTTACGATGGATATTGTCGGTGAAAATATGACGACGGAGCAGATAAACGCTGTGATGGAAAAAGCTATCACTGCAGTAGAGAGGGTTGGTGGGAAATTGAGAGAGTAAAATAGTTGTGAATGATGAATGATGAATGGAGGTAGCTCTCCATTTTTCTTTTGTTCTTTGTTTTTTTGAAAAAAATGCCAAAAATTTGCTTTTTTTGAAAGATGTATGTATACTATGGTATATTTATCTGTTAATATATCTTATGCAATACTTTGGAACGCAGGATGCTTTATCTGATTTTACTCAATTAGATCTATGATCTAAGCAAGGAAAAATTAAGACTATAGCAACTAAACTCTCTGAACACTATCCTTTTTATGTGGAAGTTTTGGCATTGATGGATCAGTTTAGCGATAATGTCTGAGAGAATATTCTTAATTATGTTTATGAAGTTACTATGAAGCTTGTAGATATAAATCAAAATCACGATATACTTGCTGATGAAATGAAAACTCTTCAAAAACTCAAAAAAAGTATTGTTTAATACTATTTATTTTTGTCTCTATTCTACCATGACAGAAACTACAAATTTTCAAGAGCATCTTAATAAAATCGATCTTAATGCAGAACTGACTGCGCAAGAAGTCGAAGCTATAGATGCTATTACTAACAATGTCGATGAAGTCCATCTCAAAGAAGCACTTGCTTCTACTTGCCTTACGGTAGATGGGCAATCTTGATCTAAAAGTATGAGTACTCTTATCGAAGAGTTTTCTACCTATGTTGAAGGAGAAGCATGATGATGGATGCTTAAAGTTAAAGATGGAAGCACAGATACTCCGGCATGGATTACTAAAATGTTATCGAATATAAAAAACAATGATCTTGCTTATTTTATTCAAAAAGTAAGTAATCTTCTTGATTACAAAGTGCAGAAATGATATGGTGGAGTACAAGAAAATCTCACTGTTTCTTTAGATAAAACTCTTGGTAAGCAGACAAAAAGAGCCTTAGATTGATTGAAAAACTGGATTCAGGAAGATGTTAAAACACAAGATGATAAGATGGAATATGCAAGAGAAAAATTTGTTGATAAAAAATTTCTTGATGGATTGGTGAAAGATGCAACGACTATTGATGCAAAGAATACTATCCTCAAAAATTATAATCTTCAATGGGATGAAACAAACAATAACTTTGTTGCTCTAGATGGATATAAACGTATTGATATGTATGGAAGTAACTATGCTGTAGAAACAACTTCAGCTGTTGTTACTGCGATAATACCTCCAAAAGAATCATCTACAGCAGATACTTCAAAAGTAGATACAATTGCTACTACAACAATTCTGACTCTCAGTGAAGTATATAAAGTTGCTATTAAAAAAGAAAGTGAAACATCTTATGTTGTTGAGAACGGAACTGAGAGCATACATATCTCTTATGATCCTCAAGATATAGATAGTCCTTACTCTATAGGAATTTTTTCTTTTAAAGATGCTGACAGTGCTGTCTATGTTGCTGAGGAGATCAATACTATTATGACTAAAGTGAAAAATAATCAATTGTCTTTACGTCATTTTGAATTATCTACGGGTGATAAATATCTTCAGGCTGATTACCGTACAAGGATATTTGATTTTTGATCATGGATTCCTGGGTGAAAATATTCTTGAACATATGATGTAAATATCTTGAATCTTGATACTTTTATTAATCGTAAGGATAAACCTATTGGGATAGACAAAAATGCTTTTGTAGACTTTATGAATGATTATTATAATTCTAAAAAATGATCTCCAGCCTTCAAAAATATAGAAAAATGAGATGATGATAAGGTAACTGTTAAATCTAATGGAGAGGCTATATCTTATAAACTTCCAGTCAATCCCAATCAAGACTCTATTATAAAATTGAAAGCATGAGCGTTAACTCTTCAAATTCCTTATGGAAAAAATGGAGAAAATATTAATAGAGCATGTGCTACTATTAATTATATTGTCTCTTTGGTAAAAAAATCATGAGAAACATTGGATTATTTTGAGTCAGATGGAAAATCACTGCAAGTTGATTATAAATGGAGAGCATTTGATATTGATTATATTGATGATATTAAATCTACTGTAGGAGTAGAGCCTAAATTATTTGCTAACTGGTTAAATCAATATCGAAAAACTATTGGAACTAAAATATAATTTATGTTTTTTGCCAAAAATTTGCTTTTTTCGAAAGTTGTGTGTATACTAGTAGTGTTTTATATGCTAAATTTTATTATGTCATCAAAAGAATACTTATTGGCTGTGTTGGATCGTGTGAGTGATGATCGAGATCTCGCCGCATGATTGCAAGTTCTTATCCAGTATGGAGATGTCAACGCTGAGGTATTGGATGCGTTGGTAGATATCTTTGCTACGGTGATCAAAGATCTTACTGATACGGTAAAAGCTAGTAAGTTGTCTGCAGCTATGAGTATTGTATCTAAGCTTAAAGAACAAGAAGCTCAAGATCAGGCTCAGACTGCTGAAGATATAGCTGCTTTGGATGATATGATTGCCCAATTGTAATAATTTACTATCTATATATTTATATTCTTATATAATTACCATGCCAGGAGAAAAAATGTTAAAAGCTATGGAATCGGCTGATTCAAATAAAGATTTGGAAATAGATGCTCAAGAACTTGCTGATGCTCTGAAAATTCTGAAACCAGGAGAATTGCAGCGTTGACTTAAAAATAAGTCTGAAAAGATTTCAAAATTAGGCGGTATTTCAGATGCAGTTACTGATTTGATTGCTAAACATACTGACGGATCTATTGACTTAGACAGCAAACAAGAGACATCTTTGTATGCTCTTCATGAAAGTATTTCTAATGGTTGAGCTAAAGTTAATCTAAAGAAAGAATCTGCTACTATTAATACCAATAAAGAGTTTGTTCAAGATCAAGTATGGAAAAATAATATTGATAAGGTACTTGAGGGTAGTGGTTATACTTTTGTTAATTGGTTGTATGATGAATGAAAAGATAATCAATGAATTGCTGTGATTACTAACTCTAAAAATGATGAGAGGTATCACATTGCATTTGAACCTGATGGATCTTTAAAAACGACAACGATTAAAGAAACATATACTATAGATGGTGTCTTAAAAGAGGCTAACCCAAAGATGGCTTATCTCAATTCTGATAAAAGTCTTGTTGTGGAAGATAAAGAATTGTTTGATAAAAAAGCTAAAACAAAAGAATTTGCAAATACACTGGATGCGCTTTCTGTGGATGGTATATTCTTAAAGAAGCAAAAAGATGATGGATCTATGGACGTTGCATATTATTCTGATGCTGCTCTATCTTCTGCCGTTAAGCCTCTTTTTGAAAAGGGTGATGGTATTGATCCAGCTGCCAAAAAACTATTTGATACATATAATAGTCAAATAACATTGGCTACATCAGCTATGGATGTTGCAAAAAAGACTTTTGATTCAGAAAAAGTTAGAATAGATGCTACGTCTAGTAGAACGATGGAAGCTTCGAGAAAACAAGAAATAGTTAAACTACAAACTACTCTTGATTGAGAATTAAAAAAACAACAAACAGCAATCGATACGAACAATAAAAATTTGACTGATTTGTATAAGACGTATGCTTCTGCCAATGCTGAGTCTTTGATTGATAAAACTACAGATAAATTTACAATCAATACTGCATTAGATTTGGTAAATGCTTCATGAGAAGTTGTTCCTTTGACTATTGATGGTAAAAATACTACAGAAAATGTTTCTGGCCATGTTGCCTTGGATAATAACAATCTTTTGTTGAGGATTGATAAGACGTCTACACAAACTGGATGGACTGCGTATAAGAAGAAAGGAACTGATGGTGTCGTATACACTCAAGATTCTAAGGGTATCGATGTCGCGAATCCTACTATTAAAACTAAGGAAACTGTTTCTGATGGTTTAAAGTGGACTGATAAAATAGATGCTTTGAAGTCTGGATTTATGTTTGATGGAACTCGTTCCATAAAGGATAAAGAGTGAGCACTTGCATCATGAAAAGAAGCATTAAAAAAGCTTGCCATAGATCCAAGCAAAGAAGAATCTTTTTCAAATATCTATGATGGTTTAGCAGCAGCGGAGATAGCATGAAATAAAAGTTCTGTACAAATAGAAAGCATTAAGTCAGTACAAAAAATCTTAGGTGTAACGCAGGATGGATTTCGATGACCGTTTTCACATGCTAAATTGTTGGAATTTGCTTGAGTTACGCCTAAGGCTACTCCAGTCCCAGTTGTATCCAAAGAGGAAAATCCTATTGCTGGGGCTAATGTTGTTCCAGTAGCAAAGAAACCAGATGTTGCAGCTCCAAAGACTGAAGTTAAAAAACAACCTATCGATGTACTTGCTACAGAAAAACAAAAACTTCTTACATTACAAGAAAATGCGAAGAAAACTATTAATCCTTTATTGCAAAAACTTGTACCTAAGGGGATAAGTATGGAAGATTATAAAACACATCTTCCTAAAAATTATAATCAAAAATTACAACTTTTGGATACAACTTTTAAAAAAGATCCAAAGAGCATAGTAGATAAGACGCTATTTAATAAAGAGTATATAGATATGGAAAATAATGTAACAAATCTTAAGGCATCACTTACCTTGTTGAGTAAGAGAAAAATATTAGACTTTGATTTATTGGACTCAAAATCTAATCAAGATATGGTAAATAAGAAATTAGTATCTGTTACTGGTTTTCCTAAGGCAACACTTGATAATTCACGAAACAATGATTTGGAGAACGGATATATAAAGTTTTTGGATCCAAGTAATAATCCTTCCTCTTCATGGATTCCTGCAAATTTTCTTACTTCCCCTGTTTATAAAAATGGAGAAAGATCTCTTCGTATAGACCAAGGTATATTGGAAACTTCAATTAAGGAACGTGTTAAAGAAACTAGAGATCTTACTTCTCCTGAAAATAAAAGTAAGGAGTTCTTTGTATAAACTGATTCAAACGATAGGGACATTACCTCTGCACCATCTTCATAAACACATCACTCGGGACGTTTACGTTTCCTAGGGCTTTCATCTTCTTTTTTCACTCTTTCTGTTTCTGAAGGAGTTTTCTTTTACGAGAAACATCTCATCCATAACACTTAGCGATAACGTCTTTACGCATGGCAGAGATAGTTTCTCTGGCGATCATCTTACTTCCGATACCTGCTTGGATGGGGATAGAAAACATGTGTTTGGGGATGAGTTCTTTGAGTTTTTCACAGACATTTCTTCCGTGGTAATAGGCCTTCTCATCGTGGACAATCCAACTGAGCGCTTCGATACGTTCATTGTTGATAAAGATGTCCAGTTTCAATAATTTTCCTGGTTCATAGGATTTAAACTCATAGTTCATGGTTGCGTATCATTTGGTGGCAGATTTGAGCTTATCATAAAAATCGATAAGGATCTCTCCCATAGGCATCTTATATTTCCAGACTACTCTACTCGCGTCTATATAGTCCATACTTGTTAAACTTCCTCTGTAATCTTGGCAAAGTTCCATGATATTACCAGCATATTCTTCTGGTCATACTACTTCGACATCGGCGATAGGTTCATAGATTTCATCGATGAGTCACTGTTCTATCATATCACTTCCTGATCTTACGACAAGTCGTGGTTTGAAGATGTCTCTGTATTTGTCGATGAGTTGTGCTTCGTTGAAGTTCTTATATTCTTCTGGATTTACTCCTGCCATATGCAGGACATGAACATGGAGTCAGGATTGGATAAGACTTGGGAGGTTTCATCAAGATTTGATACTTTCTATGGTGAAGTTTCTTACTTTGACTAGATAGACGACAGTCGGGATAGTAAATATCGTATCCATAGCAAATTCTCTTCGGAGTCTTTCTTTGATGATATCCATATGAAGCATTCACAAAAATCAACAACGGAACCCAAATCCTAGTGCGGCACTATCCTCTATCGTATATTCTATCGCACTATCGTTGAGCGATAGTTTTTCCAATGAATCTTTGAGTTTGTCGTATTCACTTGTATCTATGGGATATATACCAGCATAGACGTATGGTTTGGTCTTTTTGAATCATGGAATTACCCAAGATTTGAGTTTAGCATCCTCTCCTGCTTGTTTTTTATAGCTATAATCTCCGATAATAGTATCTCCGATCTGTGCATCTCTTACTGATTTTTCCCCTGTGATGATATAACCGATTTGTCCCGCGTTGAGTGTAGGATCTGCGACATAGTTAGGCGCAAAATGTCCCACTTCTGTTGGTCTAATATCGTTATGTGAATAGATAAGATGGACTGGCATATCTTTGACTATCTGTCCTGAGAGTACTTTGATATAGGATACTACTCATTTGTAGGGATCATAGACGGAGTCGAAGATGAGTGCTCTGGTGAGATTTGGGAAATTTTGTCATGCTAAACTTGATTCAGCATCTATAGATCTCGGCTCGGAAGTCGGAATAACAT
>Ga0209284_10002643_pt1 | contig 23856 bp, 21 predicted proteins | sample FRY03_FD_187211 | JGI IMG/M metagenome (GOLD analysis project Ga0209284, IMG submission 187211) | Freshwater microbial communities from Lake Fryxell liftoff mats and glacier meltwater in Antarctica - FRY-03 (SPAdes) (version 2) | ecosystem: Environmental > Aquatic > Freshwater > Ice > Glacier...
TGGTTGTCTTCAAGGTAGAAAATGTACCACGGTTGCTAAGTGTGCTTTAGATATTACCTCCTTTGGAGGCACCTATGTCAATGAACGCTGCGTTATTGATGGCAACTTAGTATCTGGCAGAACTTGGCACGATAACCCCTACTTCATCAAGCCTTTTATTGAAATGCTTAAAAAAGCTAGAGGACATTAATGCTAAAATTTTTCAACCGAAGAAACTTCCTTTCCTATGTCGCAGCGGGAATTGGTGGTAATAGTTTCGCTGCTTCTATTGCTAAACCCAAAAATATTACTTTAGGGTTTAGCAATTATGGTATGAAAACCATTCCTTACGCTGAAGCAATTCTTCAGCTTGGAAAAATCGGGTTTGATGCTATCGAACTTTGCTTGTTGCCCGGTTGGTCTACCGAGCCTAAATTACTATCTAAAGAAGATCGGGCTACAATCTCTAAATTAATTTCCGATTCAAATTTGAAATTGACATCTCTGATGGAAAATATTTCGCCCTCTGTAATGCCTGAAGTTGCTAAGGGACATGAGGAACGATTAAAAAAAGCATTTTCGCTGGCGCATGAGTTGTCAGGGAAGCAAGCGCCGTTGGTTCAGACTGTTCTAGGTGGGGGCGATTGGGAAAAAGTTCGCAATCTTTTCCTCGATACCTTAGGTAAATGGGCAAGCATTGCAGAAAAAGAAAAAGTTGTTATTGCTATCAAGCCACATCGTTCAGGCGCAATGAATCATCCGGGGCAAGCCATTTGGTTGATTAATCAACTTAAAAACCCTGCATATTTGAAAATGGTTTATGATCCAAGCCATCTTGCGTTTCGCAACTTAGACATTCTTAAATTATTAGATGATTCGCTTCCATTTGTAGCGCATTTAGCAATTAAGGATGCGGTGCAAAACGCGGGCAAGACTGTATTTGATCTGGCAGGGGCTGGTAATGCGATTGATTACTCTGGGATTTTTAAAATCTTAAGGGAAAAGAATTACCAAGGTGATGTGAATTGCGAAGTTAGTTCGATGGTATCGGAAAAGCCCGGGTATAATCCACTTTCTGCTGCAAAAACTTGCTATGCGAATATGAGTAAGTATTTTTCAGCTTAATGCTTTTTAAACGACACAACCAACCCCCATCCAGTGAACAAAACCCAACAACTGCATTTGGGGAATTCTTGTATGTGTGTGAATAAAAGATAATTGTAAAAGAGAAAAGCAATCCCAGCGCCACTGTTATCAATCAAGATGTCGCTGAGATTATTAGCTCTCTGTTATAATGCGGGATTTAAGAAGAAATCAGCAGTCGCTAGGCGTGTTTCCTCTTCTAAATCTTATCTTTTAGGAAAAGGTGGTGGCGGTGGAAGTTTCTTTTCCTTAGTTTTAAGTTCATTCAGAATTTCTTCAATACCTCGCTCTAGTTGCTGATCCTTCCCTGAGTATTCAATGGCAGGATCATTATCCACTACAATGTCGGGGGTAACTCCCTTGCCTTCAATGATCCATTCCTTGCCATCAATATCGTACCTGCTAAATTCAGGTTTATTAAGAGTACCCCCATCAAGTAAAGGAAGGGTACCACGGATTCCAACAACACCACCCCAACTCCGCTTGCCAATAAGTTTTCCTAGTTTATGTTGACGGAAACGGTAAGGGAATAGATCGCCATCAGAAGCAGAGAATTCGTTTAAGAGACAAACCATAGGTCCATAAACCATCCCCTTCGGGTCAGTGGAAGGAGGGGTACCCCGTGCAATGCCAACCATGGCAATTTCCCTACGCAGCCTTTCGATAAGCATAGGTGAAACATTGCCCCCGCCATTGCCTCGCATATCAATGATCAATGCACTTTTTTTTAATTGAGGATAAAACTGACGAGCGAATTCATTAAGGCCAGCTTGCATCATATCCGGGACATGAATGTATCCAACCTTGCCTTGGGTGGCTTCGTCAACTCGCTTGCGATTTTTTTCAATCCAATCGCGGTAATAAAGTTGGGCTTCATTGTCGATAGGAACAATAACAACATCGCGTGCGCCAATAACTTCGGGCTTAGAATTAATTTTTAGGATAACAGGTTTCCCAACCTTATTAATAAGAGCTTGGTAAGGCGAAAGCATTTCGTTAACAGGTTTGTTATCGATGGAGATGATAAAATCGCCAACCTTGGCATTCACATCAGGTGCACCAAGAGGAGAATTAAGGCCGGGCTCCCAAGATGAACCTTGAAGGATGCGGGTGATTTTCGCATAGCCGGAAGGTTCGTGTTTTTCGAGAGTGGCACCTAATTGTCCTAGCGGGATTTTGCGGACGGATGGTAATTCACCACCCCCGACATAAGCGTGGCCGGCGTTAAGTTCGCCAATCAATTCACCAATGATATAGGAAAGGTCGGCCCGATGGCGAACATAAGGAAGAAGTGATTCGTAGCGAATTTTTAAAGCAGGCCAATCCACCCCGTGTAAATTAGGATCGTAAAAGAAGTCCCTCATCTGGCGCCAGCATTCGTTATAAATTTGCTTCCATTCGGCCTGACGATCGAGTTGCACTTCTAAGCCAGAAAGATCAAGAAATGAAGAAGGTGCAACAGCAGATTTAGGCAGATCGATAACTGCAAATTTTCCATCGAGACTAACCAGCATTTTTTTAGCATCTGCCGTAATATCAAACGAAGAAACCGAACCTAAGTTAGTTTCAGCCCGGCTTGCAAGATCATAAGTTGCAAATACCGATCTTGATTCCTTACTTGAAGATCTGATGTACCAAACCGCAGATCCTACAGATTGAAGGTTGCGATAGTTACCAGCAGGCGTGGGAATTTGAAAAGTACGGTCTGCAAAACCCAAGAGATCGATTTTTAAATCCTTTTCTTTTTCCTTAGCATCTGCAACGGGTTTATTATTTTCAGGCTCATCGGTCTTGGGCCTAAAAGGTGAAGGTGTATCCTTGGCAAGAGCAACCGCATAAATACGAGCCATATCACGGTAAGCGTGATTCCATTCAGTAGCACTGTAAATAGGATTTAAATCTCGGTTAGAAACATAGAAGAGAAACTTCCCATCGCCTGAGAAAGCAGGGGAATTAGATTCGTGCCAACCATCGGTAATATCGGTAGCTAGTTTCTTTTCGAGATTGTAGATGCGAACATTATCCATCCCGGTCGAGCTAGTTTCCGACCAAGAAATCCATTTGCTATCGGGGGCCCAAACAGCGTCATTAATTTCCCAATGTTTAGATTGCACCACTTCAACAATTTGCTTGCTTGCAATATCAATGTAGCGGAGTCTAAACTTACGATCGGTCCATAAAATCTTCTTAGAATCGGGCGACCAAGTAAGAGCATATTTATAAACATCGCCATTAGAAGTCAGAGCTGTAGGCGCGCTTTTAGCATCAGAAGAAACAAGCATAATTTCATCTTCGCCACTTTTATCAGAAATAAAGGCAATGTTTTTTCCATCGGGCGACCAATGGGGATCTCGGTCGTGGGCACCAGTCGAATTTGTGTAATTACGAGTGATTCCTGGTCCTGCTGGAACAGTGAATAGATCGCCCCTTGCGCTAAGGCAAACTCGCTTACCATCGGGTGAAGGGGTTCCGGAAGCAACTTTTTCTGCAACCGAAACTAATCCAGTGCGGGAAGTTGCAAAATCTTCATTTAGCTCGATCTTAATCTTTTCATACTTATCAGTTTCAAGATCTAACTTCCAAACATAACCGCCCTGTTCGAAAGCAATCGCCTTATCCCCTAAAGAGGGGAACTTGACATCAAAATCTGCAAAAGTTGTGACTTGCTTAATCGCCTTGGTGGCAAGGTTAAGAACATAAAGGTTCATTCGTTTTGAAGGCTCACGATCGGAAAGGAAATAGATCCGATCCTTAAACCACATAGGTTCGATTTCTTGGTCAAGGGTATCTACAAGTTGTTCAGTCTTTTTAGTTTTAAAATCATAAGTCCAAAGATCATCACACATTCCGCCCCGGTAACGCTTCCAAGTGCGAAACTCGCGGAAGATTCGGTTGTAAACAATTTTAGAACCATCGGGGGAATAGGAAGCAAACCCGCCGCGTGGCAACGGAAGTTCCTTGGCCATGCCACCATTTGCGCTTACGGTATAAAGTTGGCCGATAAAATCGTTGAAGGTAACCATACGAGAGCGAAAGAGAATATCTTTGCCATCGGGAGTCCAACCAAGGGTGATGTTATTAGGGCCCATGCGGTCAGAGATTTCATCTCTACCAAGGGTTGTAGTGAAGGTAAGTCGCTTAGGTTCGCCACCCATAGAGGGGATTTTATAAATCTCGGTATTCCCATCGTACTGAGCGGTAAATGCGATGGATTTACCATCGGGGGAAAATTTAGGAAACATTTCAAAACCTGAATGAGTTGTAAGCCTACGAGCAACCCCGCCTTTAGAAGAAACGGTGTAGAGGTCGCCAGCAAAAGTGAAAACAACTTGGTCACTATGAATAGCAGGAAAGCGAAGAAGCCGTGCTTCTTCAGCTTGAGAAATCGCGGCGCAAGAAATAAAAAGTCCGATTGCTAAAATACGAATTGAAAACATTACAACCTCAAAAATTAAACGACTAATGGAACAAAAAATTATTATCTTCTATTTTACAAACAAGTGCCAGCAAATCAGAATAGGATATCCCTGCAAAATGGGCGCTCTCTTAGGATTATAATGATTATAGCGCCTGCCAATGCATCAAAGAACTGTTTCAAACTTAATGTAAAGATAACCACTTAAGTTTCGGCTTAAAAATAAATATCTATGGATTTGTAGATTTTAATTCCAAGTCAATTGTACCACCCATTGGGGGAACCTCGACTTTAAGAGGTGTAGTTTCTTGGCGAGTATATACTGTTGGGATGGTAATCTTTTTCTTAAGGGGTTTTGGTATTTCAAAACCAATGGCAGGGGCAGGGTCGGTGCTAGGGGGCGGGGTTGGTGTATCCACCGGAATAAGGGGCTCGGTAATAACGACTTTGTAAAAACCTGGTGGAACGCCAGTGACATCGCGAGTAGCCCCGGGCCTAACAGCTAAGACATTATAAATGCCCGCAGCATTGGTATTGCCACCAGCGCCCGCGCCAGGGGTAGAACCTTCTGGGAAGAACATAATATTTTTATGAGCTAAAGGAACGCCATCTAAAATTACGGTGCCCCCCACTTTAACAACAATAGGAGCGTTATCAGCGCAACCTAAAAAAAGGGATAAAAAAGGAAAAACTAAAAATGGAATGCGCATAGTAACTCTAAAATTAAGGAAGAGAAACAACTTCACCGCCAGCGATGGTGCTGAGTTGTTCTAAAGTAAGTGCGCTGGTATTTTCATTCATAAATCGGATAGAACCATCGCCGAAGGCAAAGTGACTACCCCCCGAATGCAAACTGCCTGCGGCAGCCCACCAAGTGCGAATACGGCCAGCAACAGGGGTGTAGGGAGGACTTTGCCAAGTAGGGTCGACACTAGGAAGGTGCCAAAGGTTGATCCCTGGGTTAGAAGTGCCTGGGTCTACCCCGGTCATAACATGCCCTCGATAAGCCCAAGCAAAAGCCGCCCCATTTACATGCCACATTGTGGTTTCGCCAAGGGCAAAGGTATTACTTAAGCCATCAGTCACATCGGTAGGCCTGGTGGTGCTATTTTCGCCATACATTCTTCGAAGCGCACTGCTGGAAGATTTCCAATTATTACAAGTTCCATAATCAGAATCGCTGCCAACAAAATCGTAACAAGTTGCAGCCCCTTTGAAAGTTCCCCCTGGCCCGTAATACCCCCCACTTAAGCGATCGGTTGGGGCCGCTGAAGAATCACTTGGGCAAATAAACCCAGGAATAACCGTCGAAGCAAGTGCAGCGTTTCCATTGGTTACAGGGTTTCCTACCACAGTGCCCGAGGTGTTTCCCGTATTACCTGCAATGGTTGAAGTGATAATGGCGACCGCTTCGTTCACATTAAACTTCTTGTAAAGATTTTCCTGCTCAAGGTAAGGCAACAACAGCAATAAACCGTTGCCGTTAAATATCTTCGCATCTCCGCCGTTAGCTGTATTAGAACACCACTGGTAACCTTTACCACCCGAAGGAAAGGTACCCATCGCAGAAAGGTAATTATGAGTAGCTAGAGCGATTTGCTTGAGGTTATTAGAACATTTCAACCGGGCTGCTGCTTCGCGTACCTTCTGAACGGCGGGAAGCAATAAGCCAATTAAGATAGCTATAATTGCGATCACCACAAGTAATTCGATTAAAGTAAATCCGAAAGTTTTAGAAATTCTTATTGTTGATTTTATTTTAATAAGCATAAAGACCTCAATAAAGAAGGTATTAAAAGGATTAACTAATTAGATCACAAAGTACAATTCAAAGCTATAATGATTAAATAATAACACTTTTGTACAAAGTCGTCAACAAACAAGCTCACCAAAATTTTAAAGATTTAATACTCGGCGCAAACTTGTTGCACCGCACTTAAATTTAGTTACATTCTAATTAGAAATCAAATGTTTGTACTTATGTAAAGGCAAAAAATGCACCTTTTAATTTTCCTTACAGTTGCGTTTCCAATGCAAAGTAATTCCGCAGAATTATTAAGAGAGTTTGTTTACCAAGATGCACCATTTCCTCAGTGTCACGCCACCACTCTAGCGGAAACCGAAAAAGGTTTAGTTACAGCCTGGTTTGGGGGAACGAGAGAGAAAGCCCCCGATGTAGGCATCTGGGTTTCCCGCCTAGATTCTGGCAAATGGACACCACCCGTTGAAGTTGCCAATGGCATTCAACCAGATGGAAAACGCCATCCTTGCTGGAACCCTGTTTTATTCCAACCGGTGAACGCCCCACTTATGCTCTTTTATAAAGTAGGGCCGAGTCCTACTTCTTGGTGGGGAATGCTTCTTACCAGCAACGATTCAGGAAAGTCATGGAGTAAACCAAGTAAGCTTCCAGAAGGCATATTAGGGCCCATTAAAAATAAACCAGTTCAACTTCCAGATGGTTCTATACTTTCCCCTACCAGCACCGAAGACAATAAACTTCTTAGCAACTGGAAAATTCATTTCGAACATTCCGCAGATTTGGGCAAGACTTGGTCTAAAATTTATCCAAGTCCAGATAAGCCCGAACTTATCATCAATGCAATTCAGCCAAGTATTCTGATTCACAGCAAAGATACTTTGCAAGCGCTGGGCAGAACCAAGGGGGGCAAAATCTTCGAAACTTGGTCAACCGATTTAGGCAAATCTTGGAGTGCCCTTGCCTACACCGGCTTACCTAACCCAAATTCAGGCACCGACGCTATTACCCTAGGGGATGGCTCACATCTTTTAGTTTACAATCACACAATGTTTAGCCGTAGCCCTCTTAACCTTGCAATTTCAAAAGATGGAAAATCTTGGAATGCTGCTTTAATTCTTGAAAATGAAAAAGGGGAATTCTCTTACCCCGCTATTATTCAAACCAAGGACGGCTTAGTTCACCTCACCTATACTTGGAAAAGGCAACGGGTTAGGCATCTAGTTATCGACCCAAAGAAGTTGCAAGGGAAACCAATTATCGATGGAAAATGGCCCGAATAACGCAAACCATCAGCCAAGCACATAGCCCTAACAGTGGGCACGGTTATTCGCATAAGCATTAAGAAAAGATTAACTAAATAACGCCCTGATGGGTTGCCCATCGGTGATTCGATGGGGCCTTTGCCTCGAATCCTTAAGCATCAAATCAAAAGGAATTCCCAGAGCGTGAAACAAGGTTGCTGCAAGGTCATCGGGGAGAACGGGAAAATCCCTAACCGAGCCTGCAATCGCATCAGTGGTGCCATAGCTTTGGCCGCCCCTAATTCCACCACCTGCCATCAAAACGCTATAGGCACCAGACCAATGATCTCGTCCACCACCTGCTGCAGCATTAATTTTAGGGGTACGGCCAAACTCCCCCGCCACCAATACTAAGGTTTCATCTAAGATGCCACGGTCAGATAAATCTAAAAGCAAGGCTGAAAGTGCTTGATCAAATTCGGGCATTAAATGGCTATCATAAAGGCGGAAGTGATCGAAGTGAGTATCCCAGATTTGAAACGCAGAAAGTTTAGTATCGGTGGGATTTGAAACAGCGTTAGCAGTTACGAATCGTACCCCCGCTTCGACTAGTCTACGGGCAAGAAGAAAAACTTGACCCATTTCGAATCTTCCATATCGGTCACGAACCTTATCTGGTTCAAAGGATAAATCAAATGCCCTTCTTGCTTCGGGTGCAAGGATAAGTTCTAGGGCCTTACGACGATGTACATCCATCTGGGGGCTTTCAATTTTATGACCCAGCGATTCTTGCAAGCGAATTAGCGATTCCCGATCTTTTAGTCTTTCCGATGTTATCTCGGGTGGGAGTGCAGTCCCTATAGGAACAGGCAATTCCCCTTTCCAAGCTGGGGATGCGGACATCATTTGATTACGCACGATCGGAAATGGATCAAAGGATCGACCCAGCCAACCTCCACCCGCACTGGGAGTAGGAAAACCCATATCGAATAGATAAGTTGGGGTTAATACAAAAGGGGGAAGAAGACTGGGGGGCGAAAGTCTTGCAACAACAGATCCATAAGTTGGATGGTCATTTGCAGTGGGTGAAATATTCGCATCAGAACCAGGTGAATGGCCACTTAGCGCATACGCTGCACTACTATTATGGGCGCTCAGCGTATGGTGCATCGAACGAATGACAGCAACTTGATGCATTTGGCGCGATAAAAGCGGAAGCTTTTCAGAAATTAAAACTCCTGGTGCAGTCGTTGCAATTGGCTTATAAGGGCCACGGATGCCCACTGCCGCATTGGGTTTCATATCAAAGGTATCTAATTGCGACTGGCCACCATTTAGCAAAATGAAAATACAACGGCGTGCTTTGCTGCCTCGGCTGAGTGCCTCGGTTGCTAACAATTCAGGCAAGCCTATGCCGGTTGCACCTAGTACCCCTGCTTTTAGCACTTCCCTTCGGGTTAAGTGGCCCCGATAAAACATTGGATTACTTAATAAGGTCAACATGAAAAGCCTGTTTACAATTCAAGGTAAATAATCGGAATGAATAATTCTTACTTAGGAGCCTCTGCAAGCGGTTTACCATTGATTGTTTTTACTCCCTCTTTTGAAATTGCGATAATCATATAGCGAAAGCCGGGGCGCAAATCACGAGTAGCAATGCCAAGGTTTTGTACATTTCCTTTATTGTCTAAGCTGGCAGATAGGCGCAACTGGCTGCCTCGAGTTGTTGCAACCATCAAGATTTCTTTAGTGAAATCAATTTTTGGTACCTTCGTTCCTAGGTTCCACAACTTCCAAATTTTTTCCATCTCGATAGAGGAGGAGATGAATTCGGGGGCATTTTTTGCCAACCCTTCCTCTTCGTTGCTACCCTTCCATTCTTGAGAAGGCTTTAATGGTTTGGCTTCGGGTTGAGCTATGCATTCCCCTAGATGTATTAAATTTGCAAAGAGAAAGAGAATTATTGCAACGGGGAGGCGTGGAAATAGCATTAATTTTTCCTTATTTTTAAGTAATTGACATAGGTTGTAGCAAACCAATCATTGATTCTAGCATCTTAAAAGAAGAAAAAGAAAACGATTATTTATCTAGATTGTAATTATAATCATTAAAAATTTGACTAGCTTGGCCTTTGATAGACCTTAGTTTATAGAGAAGATTCCTAATTGAAAGTTTAAAATGGGTATTGTATCTGCTGCAGAACTTGCTTGCTTACTTATGAAGCATAGGGCCGCCCTCTATGGTTTCATTTTTGCATCGGTGCGTAACCACCCCGATACCGAAGATATCTTGCAGATTGTGGCACTTGTGGTAGTGGAATCAGCAGACCAGTTAAAAAGCGAAGATGGTTTTTTCCCTTGGGCTAGGGAAATTGCTCGAAGGCGTGTGCTTTCTCATCGCAGAAAGAACAAACGCGAACAACCTTTAGATCCCAGTGTCATTCAAGCTCTAGCAGATGCGGTCGATTTTGTCGAATCACAGGCCAGCACCGAGGTGCGATCCCAAGCTCTTATTACCTGTTTAGATTCTTTACCTTTGAAGGGCAAGCAATTGTTACTTGATCGATATAACGGAATTTCTGCAGAAGCAATTGCAGAGAAAACAATAAGCACAGTGCATTCTATTTACGCCAAGATTAAAAGGATGAAGCTAGTACTAAAGGATTGTGTACAGCGCAGGTTAAATCTGGAGTGGGAAACTTGAAAACAAATCAAGATTATGAATTGGCAATAAATTATCTTGCAGACTTATTATCTGCTGAGGAAGTTGTTTTATTTGAAAAGCGGATATGTCAAGAATTAGAACTTGCGGCGTTAGTGATAGAGTGCGCTCAAATCGAAGTTGGTCTTTATGAATGGACAAAATCTCAACCTTTAAGTGAACCAGTAAGGTTAAAGTTGCCTAGTGGTTTTTTAGGATGGTCGGTAAACCGTTGGGTGGGATTAGTAGCGTTAGTAGGGGTTGCGATTTTTGCAGCGATTTTTGTTCCGGTAGAGGCGGGGACGCCTTTACCTCGAATCGAAGAAACCTTTGGAGATGTAAGAATAAATAATGGCAAGCAGGAAAAAACTGCAAGCCAAGGGTTATACCTTTTTCCGGGAAACACTCTTAGCACCTTAGGAGAAGATGGCTACGCATCGGTTCTTTTTCCTGATGAAACCCGAGTTGAACTAGGAAACAACACCCGGTTAGTCTTTCAGAAAACTGCCAACCAAGCTTTTAAAGGCCGCAAACTCTATGTCGAACAGGGTTCATTAACCGCAGATATTTCCAGTGTTCCAATGTTTCTTGCAACTCCACATGCTGAAGTTATCACCGACCACTCTCGCTTTCGTTGCGATAGTGTAGAAGAGGTAACTCGATTTGAAACGGAAACAGGGTTACTAAAAGTAGCGCGGCTTGGTGAAAGGTCTTCTATCGATTTGCAAAAGGGGTATTTTACTCAAACCAGTGTGAACGAAAAAGGAAACCCTTTAATTCTCAAAAAATCTGCCTCACCTCTGCTTACACCTTTGATTAGCTTAGTAGATGGAACAGGCCCAGTTCGTTGTATAGTTTATGCTCCTGAATTGAAGCTAATAATTTCAGGCGGAGCTGATGGCAAGGTTCGATTCTGGGATCCAATTTCTCAACTGCCAGAAGGTGAGTTTCAAGCACATACTTCACCTGTTTTTGCACTTGCCTATTCCCGTTCTCAGAAAATTTTGGCAACAAGCGGGCAAGATCGCTGGATTACTATTTGGGATCTTATCACAAAAACAGCAAAGTTTCGCCTACCGCGACATAGGCAAGAATCCTCCAGCTTATCTTTTTCCCCAGATGGTTCGATTCTTGCAACAATTTTTGGCACTTCTCCCGAAGGGGGTGAAGTCAAACTTTGGAGCACCTTTGATGGTTCTCAATTGGGAACTTTTGTCGCCCACGGTTCGGGGGTTCAGGCTCTTGCCTTTTCTCCCAAATCAAATTTATTAGTTACCCTAGGTAAAGATAAGGCCGCTAGATTTTGGACTATTGAAAAAAATGAATCTGGTATTGAGTTAAGGCCTGTATTAAGGCAGGTGATTTCTTGTAGCCCCTTGGTTGAACCACGCTGCCTCGAATTCTCGCACGATGGCAAACTTCTCGTACTTGGTTTTTCAGATGGCACCATTAGCTTTTTTGATTCTGTTACTGCAAAACTTCTAAAAACATTCAAGGCTCATTCCCGAGAAGTTCTGCGGGTCTCCTTTGATCCTACAACTAAACTTGTCGCTTCCACGGGAAAAGATTGTAAAACCCATATTTGGGATATTTCTTTAGGTAAGGAATTAGCAACTTTAGTGGGACATCGATTTCTTACTTCTCAAGCAGTTTTTTTAGAAAACTTTAACAGCCTTGCAACGGCAGGATGGGATCGCACCATCAAGCTTTGGAAAATCGATCAAAGGCAATTATCATTAGTCAAATAACGGCTTAAGATTTAGGCAAGTTGTTTGCAGGAGTTTCAACAAAAACTTCATCTACGACAACTTTCACATTATAGCTTGCAATTTTTATTCTGGGGTTATCAGCCCAAGCGCCATCATTAAGTCTAAAGCGCCACGCGTGCCAAGGGCAAGTAACGGTTTCATTTTCCACCATTCCGCCACAAAGGGAGGCGCCCATATGAGGGCAAAAATCATCAATTGCGAATAACTTTCCTTCGTGGTGATAAACTCCAACAACTTTTTCTTCTATTTCTATACTTTTAACAGACCCATTTGGAAGTTCCTCTAATTTACAAACCTTATGAAGTTTTGACATTTATATAAATCCTTGGTAGTGCTTGGTTGCATAAGATCACTCTTTTATTGTACAAAGACATTATAGTAAGAGCTTAAAACATAAGGAGAATGATAATGTTAGAAATAGAACAGAAATTTGAACTGAATTCATTTAAAGAAATAGAGCAGTTATTATCATCAAGAAAAGTTGAATTAGAAATAGAGGAGCACGAAGTTGATCACTATTTAAATGCCCCAGACCGAGATTTTGCCAAAACTGGAGAAGCATTTCGAATTCGAAGAATTGGAAATGCTAACTACCTTACCTATAAAGGCCCAAAATTGAATGCGGAAGTAAAGGTTAGAAAAGAAATTGAAATCCCCATTCCCGAGGGGGAACAAGGTTTTCAAGATCACCTAAGTTTATTTCTGGCGTTAAGCTATAAGTTTGTTGCCAAGGTTTGTAAAAAAAGGCGAACATTTGATATTAGTTGCGAAGGGTTTATTATAAAACTTTGTTTAGATGAAGTTGAAACTTTGGGTTGTTATGCTGAAGTGGAAATAGTTGCAAAGGAAGAAGATTTAGTAACTGCATCACACTTGGTAAAAAAAATAGCCCAAAAATATGGGTTGGAGAATGTCCAACTCAAATCTTATTTAAGAATGGTGCTGGAGAAATCTAATGGCTGAAATGCAAACGGTTGAAACGGTTGTTGCATTGCGTGAATTGGTTACTAGGGCAAAAAGGAACGGCAAGAAAATCGCTTTTGTTCCTACTATGGGGGCGCTGCATAAAGGGCATATGAGTCTAGTCAAGGCGGCCAAAGAAAAAGAAACCTTTGTTGTTCTCTCTGTTTTTGTTAACCCCTTACAATTTGGACCTAATGAAGATTTTCACCTCTATCCTAGGCCGATTGAAGCTGATTTAGAACTTTGCAAAAATGCTGGTGTTGATCTCGTTTTTAATCCTTCGGTAGAAGAGATGTACCCCAACGGATTTGCAAGTTTGGTAGAAGTAAGCGGGGTAAGCAATACTCTTTGTGGGCTCAATAGGCCTGGGCATTTTAAAGGCGTTACCACTGTGGTGCTAAAGTTGTTTAATCAAGTTTTGCCTGATTTTGCATTTTTCGGGCAAAAAGATGCTCAGCAAGCCTTGGTAATTAAAAAAATGGTTCTTGATTTAAATCTACCGCTTGAAGTCATTGTTTGCCCAACCTTGAGAGAAGAGGATGGATTGGCGCTGAGTTCACGCAACCGCTATCTGACAACAGAAGAGCGATTGAGGGCCCCTGAAATTTATAAAGCCCTTTGTATTTTACGCGATGATATGATTAATAAAAAGTATCAGCAGACCGATAAATATCGCGATGAACTTCTTCAAAGGCTTGCTGCAATCTCCGATAGTTCCATAGATTACGCTGAGGTTGTTAACGCAAACTCTCTTGAAACCTTGTACGATATCAAGGGCCTGATTCTTTGTGCGGTTGCGGTTCGGTTAGGAAGAACCAGGTTAATTGATAATATTCTTATTTCGATTCCAGCCTAAAAAGGCTTCCTATTTTATAATTATTCAGAGGTTTCAATATGGCTCATCCCCTTTTTACTCCAGAGATCGAAGATTGCATCCGAAATAACGATCCAGAAGCAATGAAGGAATTTTCCGAGGCTTTGCACCCCGCTACTGTTGCTGAAGCTCTTGATGGAAATTTTAAAGTTGAAGACACTTGGCAGTTCCTCCGAGAAAGCCCTTTTGATAAACAAGCTGAAATCTTTTCCTACCTTCCCACCGCTGAACAGGTCCGATTAGTCAAAGGGGTTGGCAGGCAGCATATGGCAAGCCTCATCGAGCGTATGTCACACGATGACCGAGCTACTTTACTTAGGAACCTTGATCCAGCCGTTACTGAGGCGATTTTACGCTTGATTGATGATGCAGAGCGTCGTGATATTGCTGCTCTTGTCAATTACCCTGAAGATACTGCGGGCGCAATTATGACCACTGATTATGCTTGGCTTCCTGCCAACATTACTGTGGAAGATGCTTTAGAAAGATTAAGGCTTCAGGCACCCGACAGAGAAACTATTTATTATGTTTATCTGGTCGATGAAAATCGTAGGTTGCTGGGCGTGGTTTCTTTACGAACCCTTATACTCTCACCAAGAAAAGATATTCTTGCAGATGTAATGGAAACCCAAGTTGTTACTGTAAAAATCAACGAGCCTAAAGATCGCGTTGCCCAAGCGATGGCACGCTACGATCTTCTTGCTATGCCTGTTGTCGACAAGGATGAAAAATTAGTGGGCATTGTAACCCACGATGATGTGATGGATGCGGTGGTTTCGGCTGCAACTGAAGATGTACATCGTATGGGCGGGATGGAACCTATGAAGGACAGTTATTTAGATGCAAGTTTTACTTTAGTTTGGAAAAAAAGATCTGTCTGGTTATCTTGCTTGTTTTTAGCTGAGTTGTTTACTTTCACTGCATTATCTTATTTTGAAGATGCTATCTCTCAGGTCGTTGTTTTAAGCTTATTCGTACCACTTTGTATTTCCACAGGTGGAAATTCCGGTTCCCAAGCCGCTACCCTGATTACTCGGGCGATGGCACTTAATGAAGTCAGCAGACTGAACTGGAAACGCATTTTCAGGCACGAATTGTTAATGGGTCTTGCCCTTGGATTAACGCTGGGGTGCATTGGATTTATCCGAGCTTCACTTACACCCGAACAAATTCGTGGCAGTACACACCCTAGACACGAAACTTTTAAAATCAAAGTCGATCCTAGTTCACCTTTAGTTCTTAATCAGGATGGTTTTTATGAATTAGTTTCTAAGACCGAGCAAATCATTTATAGCGATAAATCTGAAAAAATTAGATTACCCGAAGGTCAAATACTTAAACAACCTCTTCTTGAAGGGGAACACCTAGTTTATGACTTCCCCAAAGGATGCTCGTTACTTGCTCCAGCAGTTGATCGCTGGCGCTTAGCTTGCGTAATCGGCTGTTCGGTTGCAGGAATTTGCCTTTGGGGTACTATTGTGGGATCTATGTTACCTTTGGTTTTTGATCGCTTTGGCATTGACCCCGGCATTGCTTCCAGTCCGTTTGTTGCGACCTTTGTTGATGTAACCGGCATCGTGATTTATTTTTCCATTGCTGGAATATTCTTAAGCGACCTTTTATATTAGAAAAACTAAATTGATTTTTATAATTAGCCTCAGTAAGTGTTAACACCCATTATGAGGCTAGTTTTTTGTTACACAATCCCTTTTTGTTTTGTCAAAAGTGGCCTGCGCGTTTCTATTGGGTCAGACTGATAGCGCCAACCACAAATGGTTTCTTCGTGATATAGTTCCAACACATACCAAGCAAGTTGTTCTTCCTGGAGGAAAGGAATCGCAACACAGCCATTCGATGGTGAAACCACAAAGATACCCATACTTTCGAGTTCTTGCGCATCAGATTCATACTTTGAACTAGCAAGGTCTAAATCGAATTGAGTTTGCTGAATTTGAATTAAATAAGTTCGGCCTTGGCTGGTTAAGCCTAAGCCGGTTAAGACTTGGCTGATTTTATTTAGACGGCGTTTTTCAAATTGCTTTGCAAGGTAACTTTCTCGAAGCGACCGAGTAACATCAATTAGATAAGGAAGCGCTTTTGTGACTTGGTCAAAAGACCAAGTTTGGAGCAACCTCTTCTTACCTTTTTTTCCAGGTTGGTGTTTCATAACTAGGCCTCCTTAAGTAAGAGGAAGAAATACGGACGGATATCCCACTTTGGGTACCGTCTCCTAGAACAACGACTAAAGCAGGATGTTTACTAAAGTTGAAATAAGAACCGAAGAATACACTCGGCAGGGATTCGGTGTAGTGCAAGAAAACATCCTTGCTATTTCTAATTAATTATTAGTCTCAGGGGGCAAAAAAGTTCGATAAAAATTATAATTTTTACAAAAAATCATATTATTTTTCGCTTTGTTATAGCAGAGATTGATAATAATAGAGGTATGTTTAGAACCTTAAAAGTTGGATCACTATCTGGTATAAGCCTTTACATTCACGCAACCTTTTGGCTAATGCCCCTATTAGTCATTGGTTCAAATTTAGGGCAAGTTTCTTTCGTTGAATTAATCTTTAACTTAACCTTACTTTTCGGGGTTTTTGCCTCAATTGTCTTGCACGAGTTTGGCCATGCCTTTGCTGCCAGGTCCTTCAATATTAACACCCGCGACATCACTATCTATCCGATCGGTGGAATAGCTAGGCTTGAAAAAATGAGTGAAGATCCTTTTGAAGAATTAGTCATTTCCTTGGCGGGACCTGCAGTAAATTTTATTATCGCACTTTTACTTCTCCCTTTTTGGTTTAACCTTGTTACTTTCCCTTACGATGATGATATTCTTATCAACCTTAATTCGTTCACTTCTACTTTTATTTTTTATTTCAGAATGCTTATGGCGTCAAATGTTGGACTTTTGGTATTTAATTTATTACCTATTTTTCCTATGGATGGTGGCAGGGTTTTTAGGGCTTTACTAAACCTATCAATTGGTTTTTCGAGAGCTACCCGAATTGCAGTTTTCATTGGGAATTTAGGTGCTGTTTGCCTAGTCTTTTTTGGTTTTTTTAGTTCTAACTACAGTCTCATTTTACTTGCGTTTTTTATTTTTATGGCAGGTCGGCAAGAATTGTTTTTGCTTCGTTCTAAATTTAATAATTTTAACAATCCGCAGCATTCTTTCTCTGCTTTTTTTAATTCAAGCCGGCATTTTAATTCAATGGTTTGGGACCCACTTCGCAAAATTTGGATCCAGAACAATACCAATAATTCCAACCCTATTCCTTAAACTTCATAATGATTGCTATAACCCCTACAATTGGAACGGGCTTTAAAATCCTTGGCTTGTTTACTTCCTTTGCGGGGTAATTTGGCACACCTCCTTTGCCGATTCTTTAGATACGCAAGTTTTTCGGCAAGGATTGCTGGGTTACTGGAGGCAGGATGTCGTCTGAAGCTGCTTATCAAGAATTGAAATCTTCACTTAATAAGGTGCTTAAGGCTTTTGATGCTTTAGGCGACTTCTCGAACTTTTGCATCCAATCTCTCGCCACTGTAGTTCGTAAGCCCACCATTGGAACTATGATTCCACTTTGTTACCGTGTGGGTGTGCAGAGTGTTCCTGTAGTTGCGGTTACTGGAATGTTTATCGGAATGGTGATGGCAATTCAGGTTTATTCTCAATTTCAATCTCTTGGCCTTGCGACCCAGTTGGGCCAAATCATTAATGTTTCGGTGGTAAAGGAACTTGGCCCGGTGCTTGCGGCCACTATGTTGGCAGGAAGAATTGGTGGCTCGATGGCTGCAGAATTAGCCACGATGCGCGTGACTGAGCAAATTGATGCGTTAATTTGTTTAGGGGTAAATCCTCTTCATTATCTTGTCCTTCCTAGAGTTCTGGCTTGTGTTTTACTGATACCTATTCTTACTATCCTTGCAAACTTTATGGGCGTGTTTGGCGGCAGTATGGTTTGTACCGAAATATTTAAAATAGATCCTTACCACTATTGGCAGAACTCGCGGGGACATATTCAAATTTGGGATCTTTCCGTAGGTTTAATCAAACCTATTTTCTTTGGTGCGGCTATTTCTCTGATTTCTTGTCACCGTGGTATGAATAGTCGAGCTGGGGCTGAGGGTGTGGGAAAAGCTGCAACTTCTGCCTTTGTTTGGTCTTTTATGTCGATCTTAGTTTTAGATTTTTTCCTAGCCTTATTTTTTAACAATCTGCATCAGGTAATTTGGCCCGATAACTTCATAAAGACCTTTGGGCCTAAGTAAGGAACTTTTTGCTGATGACTGCTTTAACTTCTCTTCCGAATTTTCTTTCCTTACACAATGTCAGTATGGCATTTAATGGCGTGGATGTTTTAAAAAATATTACTTTTGATGTTCCCAAGGGGGAAACCTTGGCGATCATCGGGGAAAGCGGCTGTGGCAAAACTGTCTTGCTTAAACTTATGATTTCTTTATTATCCCCCTCTTCGGGAGAAGTGATTTTTGATGGCAAGGATTGGGTCGGCCTTAATGACGGTAATACCAATGAGCAGCGCTTACGTTTTGGTTTTCTTTTTCAAGGTGCTGCACTTTTTGACAGCCTTAATATTTTTGATAATGTTGCTTTTGGCCTTCGAGCTCATTCCCGTTGTGATGAAAAAGAAGTTGAAAAGCTGGTGCGGTTACGCATTAGTGAAGTTGGACTTAAAGAAAGTGTTTTAAGTAAAAAGCCTGCTGAACTTTCCGGAGGCATGAAAAAAAGGGTCGGCCTGGCCCGCGCTCTTATCCTTAACCCAGAACTTATGCTTTATGATGAACCCACCACTGGGCTTGACCCCATTATGACCGATGTTATCAACGAATTGATCCTTCAAACTAGAAGAAATAACCCTGTTACCAGCATTATTGTCACTCATGAGATGCGCACGGTTGAAAAAGTTGCAGACCGTGTCATTATGCTTTCTCCACTTGCACGCTTAAAAGTTTCTGAATCTCAGATGCTTTTTGATGGCTCTAAAGACCAATTATTTAATTCTCAAAATGATAGGGTTCAGCAGTTTATCCGCGGACAAGCCGGCGAACAACCATTGACTTCTGACTTTCAAGGTAATTTGGAAGGAAAATTATGAGCACTCAAACTATGAAGGTTCAAATTGGGATTCTCGTTCTTGGGGGCTTCCTTCTACTTGGCACCTTAGTCATTATGTTTGGCAGCATCCCTGGACTTTTTAAATCTGTTAATGCTTACAGTATTAGTTTTCAAGATGCACCTGGTATTTCTCAGGGCGCCCCGGTCCGGCGGTCCGGCGTCCGCATTGGACAAGTTGCTAGCATTTTTCTCGATGATAAAACTGGACAAGTTATTGTGAACCTCACCATCGAGCGTTCTTATAAAATTCGTAAATATGAACAACCTACCTTGGTCACCGGCTTATTAGGCAATGATAGTAGCATCGATTTAATTCCTAAGGGCGAAGATATTAAAGATCCCGACCGCGATGAAGTTCCTGCCGGGACTGTGATCGAAGGCATCAGAGGCGCCAATGTTGCAAGCCTTTTGAACAAAGCCTCTGATATTGTTCCTAACACCCAAGAAACACTTAATGAAATGAGCAAGTCGATTAAAAAACTTGAAAAACTTGCACCTAAAGTCGAAGAAGCTCTTACAGAATTTACCAACACTGCTAAAAAAGTTCAGGAGGTAATTCCCGATGTTAAAAAAATGATCGATGAGTACAATGCTGTTGCAAGGCAATACAACCGCGTTGGGGAAAGAGTCGATCTTCTTATTCAAAACAATCAGGAAAAAATCATAAAAGTCATCGACCTTGCAGCAGAAGATCTTAATAGATTGGGTAATATTTTAAGTGATGAAAATCAAAAGCAGGTTAATTCTATTCTTAAAAATGTTCGTAAAGGAACTGAAGATATTGATCAGGTGGTTAAGACTGCTGATAGTATGATGAAAGAATTCAAGGATTTAGTTAAAAAAATTAATGATGAGTTTTCGGTGGTTGAAGATGTTGTCAATGATGTGTCTAAACTTCTTAAACCTTTTGCTAATAGAAGCGAGTCTCTTGCTAGAAATCTTGATGAAACTCTTGAAAAGGGGGCATTGATCTTCACCGATGTTCGAGAATTAGTCCGAGTTATTGGTCAGGCAGATGGCACATTCAAACGGTTTCTTACCGACCCGGGGATTTACAACAGTCTTGATACAGCAATTCAATCTGTTTCACGGTTGACGCCAAAACTCGAACGCATTTTAAAGGATGTTGAAATTTTCACAGATAAAATTGCTAGGCACCCAGAATCAATTGGCCTAGGTGGTGTAGTTAGGCCCGGAAGTGGCCTTAAAGATAATTCCCCGATAGCCAACCCTTTGATTCTTAACCCTAATAAGTAGGTTACTTTCCAGGTTTTTGGAACATCGAGGCTTCTACTTTTTCGAGAACAGTGTAGGCGATGTTCTTATTTTCAACGAATTTATTGCCACCTAGTAAATGTGTTTCCTTCGAGGCGAATTTAACTGCGCCAAAAGATTGATACTCCATATAAACCACACTTTTCAATATATCTGCCCCTGCTTGTTTGCTCTTCCTTTCTGCTTTTGCAAGCATATAGGTTTCCTTATCAAAGTAGAGCGATACTTCGGGCCCACCTGCAAGCGTTGCCTTGACCCCTAACATTACTTTACCTGCTACTTTCGATTCTTCTAAAATTGTAAGCTTGGTTGTAGGTTCTAATAATTTTGTTAGGTTAGTGGTTTGAAGAAAAAATGATTCTTCTTTAAGTTCGTTAACTTTTTCCTTAGAAAGGTCTACCGGTACACCACTGGCAATGCTCCACCCCATATCGCCTTCTAGTCCCATTAGAATATTTTCTTTGGATTCAAGTTTAATCGAAAGCTTAATACGATTAGGAAAAGCAACAAGTAATTCATCGGTAAAGGTTTGAGTTTGACCGAAGAAAATAGTTCCCGTGCTGGTGCGTTTGTATTGCTGCGCCTTGTTTAGCGCTTCTTTACCACCGTGTGCATCCATAGCCCTTGTAATAATTTCTTTAGCGTCGCTTTGCGCAAAGATTGGGGTATTTATTAGCAACAGTGCTATTAATAAGGTCAATGGCATAAGCTTTAAATTAAACATAGGTTTCTTCCTGTTCATCGGTTAATCTCTTTCCAACATAGTACTAAAAATACTTAAAAATTCGAACCTCAACTTTTAATGTTTTAAAGGATTAATCAAGTGATGAAGTCAAGCGTAACTATAAGTTTGGTAAATGAAGCCCGGGGTGGACCGTTTATTTATTGGGAAGATATAAAGGTTGCGTGCAAAGAAGCTAAGGAATTAGGGTTTTCTGCAGTAGAGGTTTTTGCTCCTTCACCTGATATTTTACTTAAATCTGAAGCTGCTAAGATTGCTTACGATTATGGGCTTGCTATCTCCGCTTTGGGAACGGGCGGTGGATGGGTCTTGCATAAATTAACGCTTACTTCTCCGGACCCTGCTGTTAGGCTTAAAGCACGCAACTTTATTCTTTCTATGATGGAAGCGGGGGCACCCCTTAACGCACCTGCTATTATCGGTTCTCTTCAGGGAAGATTTGGTGATGGAGTCGACTTGCAAACTGCTCTCACTTTTCTTCAAGATTCTTTAGCTTTCCTTTCTGAAAAAGCAAAAATTCTAGGAACGGTTTTACTCTTCGAACCCCTTAACAGGTATGAATCTAATTTAGTACGAACCATTGATGAAGGTATCAGTCTGGTTAGAAAATCAGATACGAGTAATTCCCTTCGGTTGTTGTGTGATTTGTTTCATATGAATATTGAGGAAGTAAACCTTGCAGATTCTTTAAGAACTTGTGGCCCATTGGTTGGCCATGTACATCTTGCTGATTCCAATCGTAAGCCTGCTGGATTAGGCCATACCGATTTCGAACCCATTGCATCTGCTCTGAAAGAAATTAGATATGAAGGCTATATTTCTGCGGAAGCTTTGCCCTTCCCTGATTCCTCTTCCGCTGCAAAACATACCATTCATTGTTTCAATCATTATTTTAAAGGATGAAGAACTTTCGGTTGAGGTAGAATTTTATTTTTGGAAGAGTCATTATTTTTTTCTTCCATAGGTGGCATTCCTTTTAGATTTTCAGGTAGGGTTGCAGGAACCCATTTACCATCTACCCCTTTATACTTCGGGTCACTTAGCGGTGAACAGGGATGGTTGCAAGGCAGTTTGATCAACTCTTCTAGGGCTTGCGAACTATTAATCCACTCGGTGGGAACTTTTTCACCGGCTATTTGAAATAAATCATCGGTTTGAAGTAAATTAGCGATGTCTACAACTGAAATCCACATATTACCTAAAATTTGTAGATACTGAACCACACTTGCAGATAAAATATTCTGTGCATTCACAACATCTGCAAATGTCAAATTTTCCGCATCTGCAATTTTTACTTCTAGGTGAAATCTTTCAAACAAACCACGATAGGTGCGAATTTGATCAGGTAGAATTTGATCTCGGTAGTAACTTAGTAACACTCTATTATTTTCATATCTTTCAAATGCTTCTGCTAGATCCGAGGTCAACTGATTTCTTGCCTTATGCTTCGCTTCTGATGCTGAAACCATTTGGCTTTCTGCTTGCAATATATTACCTTGATTTCGATTCCACACAGGAATTGGCATTCCTACTTGAACCGAAGGACTTGCAGCATTTGGTGGCGCAGTAAAATCTTTTTGCAACATTACTCGAACTGTCACATCTGGTATTGGCGTGATCTGTGCTAATTTTAATAATGCTTGTGCTTTTAATAAATCAAATTCCGCACTTCCTACACTGGTATGCAATAAGGTTACTCGCTTTACACATTCTTCGTAACGATAAACAGGAATAGGAATATTTATATCACCTGCAAGTTGAGAGCTAGGTAATCCTGGAACTCCCATCGAGGCGGTAAGTTGTTTCCAAGCACTAGTACGGCGGTTCTTCGCTTGGACTAACTGGCCAAAAGCTTGCAAGGCTAAAACTCGAAGTTGAAACGGCTCATAAGGTGCTGCAAATCCGCCTTTTTTAACCTGATCGATTAGTGTTTCGTAAACCTCTGCAGAAAGGCTGGCTAAGGCTTTTGATACCCTTATGTTTTGTTCCGCTACTAAAACTGCAAAATAACCATTGCGAACTTCCCTTGATAAATCGGTCTCTGCTTTTCTTAATGAAAGTTCCGTTATGCGGACTTCCATTAAAGCTGCTTGCCTTGCTGTGGGTAATTTACTTGCTGTTACAATAGTTTGCTGGATGTAGCCACCTTGGTACCCTGCTGTACCATTGGTTAGCATCGTATCACCTTCGTAGCCAAAATCTGGGTTTGGATAAAGCCCCGCTTGAAGGGCACTACCACGCGCTGCCGCTACTAATGCTACCGCTTGCTTGATTTTTGGACTTGAGGTCAATGCAATTTTTTGAAGCTCGGATAGCGTGTAAGGTTTACCATCTGCATTAAACCCGAGTACAGGGTCGGCGGTCATCACAGGAAGTGGGGGATACATTTTAGCTAATATTGCTTCACGCTGTGCCATATTTTCTTTGGTAAACTTAGGCAACCTTACAGGGGGTTCTTGCGCACCTGGAAGGTCTGGTGAAACTTGCAATCGATTTTTTGATGAAGTCGAATCTGTTTGGTATCTTGCAAATTCTAAGCTCGCATCAATTTTATTATCAACTGATTTTGGTTTGTCAGACTTAATTTCTGCACTCGGTTTAGGAGCATCCGTTTTTTTTTCGAAATGAGTCAATGGTTCTAAATCAATCACATCTTTAGAACGCTCGCAAATCGAATGATCCATCAATTCATGAACATTGTAAAGGCAACCCGACCCTGCGAGAATAAACATGCAAAGCAAGAGACTTCGAATTATCTTAAAGGCCTTCGGCATAAAAACCTTGATGAGGCATAATCTACAGCAAAAGATACATAAGATTTATCGGTTAAACGGCCTTAATAGCTGAGTG
>Ga0209284_10002644_pt1 | contig 23850 bp, 55 predicted proteins | sample FRY03_FD_187211 | JGI IMG/M metagenome (GOLD analysis project Ga0209284, IMG submission 187211) | Freshwater microbial communities from Lake Fryxell liftoff mats and glacier meltwater in Antarctica - FRY-03 (SPAdes) (version 2) | ecosystem: Environmental > Aquatic > Freshwater > Ice > Glacier...
CTTGATTACAGAAACCTTGGGGCAAAAATCTGCCGAGCGATTTTGTGCGTGCATTAGCGCAACCGAAGGGTCATTTTACATCCGCGAAGGATATCTTGAATTCCTTTGGAATGAAATGCTTGAAGTCGGTGAGACAACTCCCGCAAAATAGTGGATTGATCCTGATTTCCTTTTGAATTGGTTACACCGAATATGAAAACTATCATTTACAAAATTTTGTCATTTATTTTAATTACATTCATTGCATTTGCTTCCACTGCTTATGCAAATAAAGTAAGCAATATCGAGAATCTTCATAAGGCGATTCTCAAGCAGGAAGGGTGGAGAGGAAAAGCAGGTGACGGAGGTAAAGCCCTTGGCCCGTATCAGATTTGGCATTCATACTGGTTTGATGCTACCGAGTTTGATAAGTCAATTGGTGGCGAATATGAAGATGTTAATGATCTTCAATACGCTAGAAAGATTTTTGATGCTTATATGCGGAAATATGCAAACAGTAAGCGACTTGGTAGGACTCCCACATGGGAAGACATTGCGAGGATTCACAACGGCGGACCAGGCGGATATAAAAAGGAAGCTACAATTAAGTATTGGAATGGCGTAAAAAGATACTTGGATTAAATCTTTTTCTTAGACGATCCTACCTTTTTACATGTTCCAAACCAATGAATTAACTGGCCATGAGTATCAGAAACTGGAAAACCTTCAGCAATGACATCATAGATTTCTCCATTATTACGGTTTTCTATTGTGTATTTAGATTGATAAGGGACTGCATTTTTGCAAGCGTAAGTCCATTGCTCATGAATTCTATTTCTATCTTTAGAAGAAATAGAATCAAACCATCCCCAGCCTTCCATTTGATCTTGGGATAATCCAAAAAGATCACACATAGAATGACTTGCTCTTACTAGTTTACCTTCAGCATCGCACTCCCATTGAGGGACATTAGCATCGTCTGCATACTTCCATCTTGTATCATTTATAGACATATTTCGCATAATCATATTAACCTTGTCCTTTATAGTAGATCCAGAATTTATCATTATTTCTGATTTTATTACCTTTACATCTTTTTCTAATATATCTATATTTTTGTTTAACTCTATAACTTTCTTATTGATATTCTTTATTGGGTAAACAATGTATTTGTAAACAAGAATACATACAGGAACTATAGCAACAATAACCTGCAACAAATTCATTAGTAAATCCATGTTTTAACTTCTCCTGGCGTTTCTAGTTATAATAGTGATTAAATATCAACATTCCTCTCCTGATTTTCTTTTAAATAGGTTAAGACCAATATGACTAAACCATTCCTTATCGTTGACGTAACCGGTGGTATTCTTGGTAGGATTCACGAAAGAGAGACCTATGAAGGTGCAGTAGATTGTGCAACTGCACTTGTTTGTAGCCAGTTTGAAATCAAGCCTGATTCGGCCAAGGCGGAAGGAATTCGGGCAGGTATCGAAGAGAATCTTGGGTATAATAGTGACTATGGTGACTTGGAATTGCATATCGCACAAGCGGAAGTAGAAGATTGATTCCTGATTTTCTCTTAAATAGGTTAAGGCGGACATGGAACTACCTATCAAAGTGACGTATCCCAAAGGCGCTTTCGGCTCAGAAATTGAGCAACATTTTCAATTTGAGATTGCTGATACTTCAAAGTATCCTAATGTAATCGAAGAGCAGATATGTGATACCGTTTTTCACATGATGAATAGAGTTGGTAGATCTCCGATTGAAGAGTTGCTTGGGACTGTAGTAAGTCGCAGCTATAGAGAAGAAACTGGACAACACGCTTTTTCGATTTTGTTGACAAATAATAAAAAGAAATTGACTAAAGGACGAAACCTTTACACTAATATCACAAAACATGTGATTGATGAAAAATCCTACAATATGAAACTACCTATCAAAGTGACGTATCCCAAAGGATCTTTCGGCTCAGAAATTGAGCAACATTTTCAATTTAAGATTGACGTTCCTGGTATTTTAGAGTATCCTGATGTAAGCGAAGAGCAGATATGTGATACCGTTTTTCGCATGATGAATAGAGTTGATGGCTCTCCGATTGAGTACCTTCTCGATCAGTTTGCATGCAGAAGCATGAGCGTTGGTGATCTTATTACTATTGGTAACAATACTTATCGCTGCGAGATGATAGGATGGGTAATTCTTTCCTGATTTTCCGCGAAAAAGGTTAATGTTAATATGAAAAGCAAAGCAACCAAATCTAACATTCTAAGCCAAATTGACGATTTTACCAAAGGCTACCTAGAAGCTGCTTTGTGGGCAGAAAATGATAGCAACGGAGAGCCACTTGATAGCAAGTATAATTTTAACAACTTTACGAAAAGTGCCCTAAAATCAATAATTATTGATTGCAAGGCTTTTCAAGAAAAAGCTGCTAATTTTCTTAGCAAGGCTTATGAGCTATACAATCCTACTGATTCTACCGTAGAAGAATACGCTGGCCATGATTTTTGGTTAACTAGAAATGGTCACGGAGTTGGATTTTGGGACAGGGGCTTTCCTGATGATATTGGAGACGGGTTATCTGATATTGCTCGCTCTTTCGGAGGCTGCACCATTTTTGCTACCTGCGGGTATATCGGTATCGTATAAATCCTGATTCCAAGAAAAAAGGTTAATATGAATATGAAGATTACCGAAAAAAATAATACTCTAATCGTTAACCGAAACGGAACATCTAAAATTGGCAAGTCTGGCTGTAAAGGTACAGACCCAGATTCTACGCTATTCTATCACATCAAGAATGCGTTAAACAAAAAGGGATTCTCACTGGTTAAAGTTAGAATGTCAAAAGATGGTCATATGTTTGGAAACGATAATACCGTTTATCTACGATCAAAAACAAGCAATAAAGGCACTCATGTTATGATCTACGATAGCAATTACGCTTTGCGACTGGCTATTGATGACTATAATAAGGGAGAAGATGTCGAATTGACAATTTCTAGGGTATAAGAATCCTAAATAATCGATAACAACAATGAAATCAGAAACAACAATGAAATCAGAAATAGATGAAACCGTTCTGTCTCAAGTCACTGGTTTATTTTTTAAAGAAAATGGACCAATTGTTTTTGATCGGGAATTGGAAGGTCAATCAATCAATGATAACGGGCAATTTATTGTTGGCCCTTGGGCTGGGCCTCAATCTGATATGAGTAATCTACTACATGAGATTGGACATTTTGGAGAGCGAGAGATTGATAAATTATCATTGTTCCCGACATCCAGTTGGGGTTTTACTTTTGGTAAGTATTGGCAGATTGGAACCCATTCAGGTTACGAGCCTAATACGGTTAAATCAGTTCTTCGTGAGCAACGAGTATGGGCTTACCAATTGAGTCTTCTGCGACATTTTGGCATTGATGATGACCCTGTTGACCTTGTATCGGCTGTCATTTATTTGCCTGCATGGTGTTACTACAAGCCAGATATTCTTGATAAGTCGAAAATTGATGCACTAGCGAGCGAAACAGACAAGATGAGCAATGAATTATATACATATGAGGCTTTTATGGATGCATGGAAGCTCAGGGTTGACTACTTGCAAAACAAAATCAACAAGCCTCTATTGCCTATCTTTAAATCTAAGAAACGCAGATGATGTGTTGCATTAGGCAACAATTTATGGTACGTTACAAAAATGAACGAAATTACATACAAAGTTGGCGATATGTTCGGCTTGCTTCCTTATGGGCATTAAAACCTAATCCCTCATTGATTTACAAAATTCACAAAGGTTAGCAAAAATGAACGAATATTTTGCAATAATAACTGTAGCAATAGGAATAGCCTTATTGATTACATTGTTGATTGTGTTATTTTTATTGCCGGTGCATTTTGCACGAAAGCGTAATCATCCTTCTATAGATGCGATTAGGGTATGCACTTTATTATCATTGATATTGTGGCCACTGTGGTGCGTAGCTATGATCTGGGCATTCAATACTCCTGATAAGAATCGATACCAAAAAATCTACACTCGGAGACGCTACCTAACTACCTCACAGTTTGGTGGTAAAGAGAGAGCTAAGGATTATGCGGCTGACGCACTAAAAGAAATGGAATGACCATTAAAAAGCAATCCTATCCTGATTCCGATTGAAATTGGTTAGTGACGTTGTAACGAACCTCTTATGGAGACTACTATTTATGGAGACTACTATGACAAAGATCGCTGACAAAATTACTGTTACGCCTGTTCCTCAAGTCGATGAGCATGTCAAGTTCACTAAGTATTCTGACATGCTTGGTATGCTGTCTCGAACCTACGGAGGTAAGGTTCTGGTTGTTTCTTACCAGACAGATATGCTTGCTAAGGGCAAAATGAAATCAATTGCAAAGGCCACTTTCACTAATGGCCTTACTCATAAGGTTCGTAAAACTGTTCGCATTGGCTACGATTATGCGACGGTCGTTGAAAATCGAACCGATGGTGAGCAAACTGCTAAAGGTGGAAAGACTTGGCAGCAAGCCTTTACAATTAACGAAAATGGTAAGGTTCGCATCACCGCGCTGACTGTTCATAAGGATGATGTTGATAACATTGACGCTGATAGCAATGTTCATCTTAAATCTAATGCTCGCGCATATCTGCGTTATGAACCACTGACAGATGAACAAAAGGCGGCTGGTTTTGCGAAGAACGATTCTGATGCCTACTTTGATAATGATGGGAATGAAATTAGCATTGATGCTATTAAACCATTCTTTTATGAAAGGGAGGTCCAGATTGTTAAGCATCGGACGCTAAACATGCTAAATCTTATCTCGATTCGGCTTGAAAAGGAATTGCATCATATCATCGGAGATTAACTCCGGAAATATGGCATAATAGGTTATCCAATATCGGAGACCTATTATGTCATATGTTACAGAAGTTCATGATCGTTTGTCTGCTGATATGGTGGCAATATCCACATATCTACAATTAGCATGGTTTACGGAATTGCCTCCAGAAGCAAGAACGGTATTTCTCTGCGGGTTTGCTTCTGCCGGAAGTAAAGGGCATTTTCAAATTGGATTCTCTAATTTTGTTGCTAAGGGATTTTATGACATTCTGCATAGTATCCATGAAAGAATGGAGAAAGATGAATGGATTAACTTAGAAGATGAGAAAGTTGAGTTAAAGAAACAAATAAGTTTAGCGAGAGAAAAAAACAAAAAGTTTAAAGAAGATATTGCTGAGTTAACAAAGAATCTAGCTGATAAGTATAAAAGCATTGCTGGAGATAGTGAACCCATGAATCCTGAAGAAGAGGAGCGGGTTAAATCTATATTAAAAGAAAAATTCAAAAATCAAATCATATCCGATGGAGGATTGATGTTACTTGATGATAATGAATTAACAGAAAAAGATATTAAGGATATTAGGAAGGTTCTTGGAGATAAGATTAAGTTTATTGGAAAAATTAGTTTAAATGATGATGGCTCGATAGACAAATCATCTCTTCAATTCTAATTAAAATCATGAGGGGGCGGTGCTTTCATTCCTGATTTCCGCGAAAAAAGGTTAATCTTATTATGATACCGCCACTGTTTTGTACTTAAGGTTAATTATGCGATTTCTTATTTTTTCAAGACATAATTCACAATCAGCTGGTATTGTCAATATCAATTGTACAGAACCGCATATTTGGATTTCGTTGCGAGATCCAGATCTTCAGCCTGCAAATCTCCCAGATCATCCAATGCGGAAAGACGCTTTATTTTTAGCGTTTGATGATTGTAATGGTGATGAACACGGCAACCCTTTGGGGAATCCAGAACACGATACTAGATCATGGATTGCAATGCAGCCAGATCATGCGAAACAGATTATCGACTTTGTAAACAAATGGAAAGACAGGGTGGATTTAATCTGTGTCAATTGTGAGGCTGGAAGGTCAAGATCAGCGGGTTGTGCTGCTGGACTCTCTATATGGCTTAATAATCATGATAGCGGTATTGGTGGACAGAATTACTACTCTCCAAATGCTCATGTAAAGTCGATGGTACTTTGGACAGCTCGTAGCATTTCCTGATTTTCTCTTAAATAGGTTAAGGTCAATATGAAAATTACTCAATCCTCACTTTCTCAATTTTATGGCGATCTTGAACGAACTAAAGTGTTTAGTGCTGCGCCAGTTATCATGACACCTGGAGTACTGTTTGTTGCGAAGAATGGTGGGGCCTCAGGTGCTCATTGGCTTATGGAGGCAATTGCTTCATACATGCCAAAGGCAATCAGTGGCGGATATGGTGAAGACTTTAAATACATGAGTTTTTGGACTCTTAAAGTCAATACTGATAAATCTTGTGTTCTCGTTGGTGACGATGGTAATGGGAATGTTAAGGTAAAGCAGAAAATTGAATATACTGATTTTGAAGCTGACGGGGATGAAATCAAGTTTTATGTCCAATGGGATGAAAAGTACGCTACCATTATGCTTCCTAGCGAGTATTGATACTTTCCTGTTTTCCGCGAAAAAAGGTTAATCCAAGTATGGAAAATAACGAACGATTTGAACAGGTTATTGACGATCATCTTGAATTTGATCGCATTCCTCAAGTCGAAAAACGTCATTCTCGTCATGACGTTTGTGCGTTTATTTATCTATCAGAATTATTTCCAGGCAAGACTAGTGCTATGATAGCGAGTGCCTCTCACGATGAAATTTGGTTAGATGTTACATCTGAAGAAATTGAAAGCCTATCAGATTATGACATACTTTATTTAATTCGATGCGGTGTTAGATATGATAATGATAATGACTCTTTAGCAATGTTTGCATAACTTTCCTGTTTTCCGCGAAAAAAGGTTAATACATTATGCTTAAAATCAGTCAAAAACCTATCGAAACTGGCCATAAGCGATTTGATAAAATCGTCAATGAAGAATCTTCGCTAATGACAGGCAATGTTATGAGCAATTGTCAATTCAGCTGGTTCATTCGTCCATTCAATCAAACAGAATTCAATGGATCAACTAAGCAGCCTGGTGAATTGCAAAAATACGACTTGAAACAATTCGACAGATATCGAATACCAAGCTCTTTTGTGTCAAAAATCCAAAGCGATAAGGATATGTTTTATATTCTTTATTGCCTGAGAACAAAAGCAAGGAGTGTGGGAAACACTGTTATTCATGGCTGGATTCTGACGGATGAAAATTACAAACTCATACACCGATCCTACGGAGTTGGATCACCAAAATCTGATGCAATCGTTGACGGTGTTCTTCCATACTTAACAGTATAACACTGAATCAAAACTCCATTTAGACCTATCCTGAAATTATCCGAAAAAGGTTATAGTTATTATGAATATACTTTGCCACTTAACCGATTGGGAAACTAAACCTATTACCAGAGGCCGAGGCGTGGGTGGCGATACCACCACCTGCGTAGGAATTGGAATTGATTCCAGAGATATGGTTTTTGGATTGATTAACAAGGAACGACCTGATACCATTCAAGGCCCAAAAAGCTATGGGACTCTTAGACTTATGATTCCTGCGATTAAGGATAATTTTGGTATACCTGAGAACGAATCTATTCAGAAAATCGCAGATGCACTCCGGAATTTTACAAAAACTCCCGTTGTTTTAGACTTGTCTAAATCAACCGAGGAAAATGCGTTGATAATCGAAAAAGCGTATAACATGAATTATCACCTGAATACAGACCCAAGAAAGCGTATTTTTGGGGGAACAGATACAGATGATAGTGAAAATACAGAATAAGGAAAATGACAATGCCTGTAAAGCCTGATCCTGAAAATGAAGACTTGGAACTCGAAGATGAAGATGATGTACTAGAACCGGACGATGAGGATGAAGATGATGATGAAGATGTATTCGATGATACGGACTTTGAAGATGATGATGATACAATCTTAGATGATGATGACGACGACGACGAAGAGGAGTAAAATCATCTTCTCCGGAATCTTAATCTGAAAGGTTAGTAAGTTTGGCAGTAACGGATATGAGATTAAACAAATACTCTTAACAAAGGATTTCAACTATGAAACGCCTACCTACTATCTGACTTCTGAGTAAATTGGGATATTCTCGTAGCTCTTGAAATCCTCACAATGATGTAACGAAAACCAAGCCTATTCCCAACGATCTACTCCGAAAAAATGCTGATCACAATAATTCGGCAGTATTGCCTCGCTCGGAACTAGACTATACGGTTGCCTCACGCTAAGGTAAGTAAGTTACAAAATTGAGAAAGATTGCTCAGAAAATCGAACTGGCAAGGTTTTACAACTTTGCCAGTTTTTTCTTTTTTAAAGTTTTCCTGATTCCTAGGAAAAAAGGTTAATACGGATATGAATGAAAATGAAAACATTACCGATGTCAATGAACATTTTCCGAGAGCCTGCAAGGCGGAGCGTAAAGGTCAAAATGTCTTAATCATGAGGGAGCTTAAAAAACCTTTGCGACGTTTCGATGGCAAATATGCGTCCTGGGAGTTGGAATATCGCTGGCTTTCCGAAACAATTGAATCTGATCCCCAGTGCGTTTGCGTTCAAGGAAATGAGTTTACATATTATAAGAACCGTGAATGGGATAAAAGTAAGGGACTGTTTGAACAGTTTAATTTGTTTTGATTCCGGATTCTAAATAAAATCGGTTAGTATCAATGCCCAAGAAACCCTATGCAACAGCCTACTAAAGCGGTTGCATCCAATGTCGCGCCAATGACAGTAGGGGTTATACGGAACGTCATCGCCACTTGATTCGATTAGACCCTTGGCGGGGTTGAAAGATCATCAAGATGATAGGGTAGGTTCGATTCCTACCTACGGGCACCAATCATCCAGGAGTAATGCCGGCTACGGAAACAGGTTATGAGCCACCGAGCCGGTCTTACTCTTTTTATCCTGATTAGTAAAACAAAAGGTTAATGCAAACATGGAAAAAACATCAGTTACATTTAAGAAACTTGATACGACAATACTTAATCAAAAAATTAGGTTTCAAATATCTTATGCCAAAGGTGGTCATAATTACTTCATCGGTAAAAACGAAGTCAGAGGTTATTATCTTTCTGTCCAGTCATATGAAGATAGGGGAGATGGCCTTAAAACTATAGTAGCATTTTCTGGTGTTAAGGAACTTTTCTTCGCGGCAAAAAGATATTCTGATAGCAAATTCACAAAATTGTTTAATTCATTGAAAGATGATGATTTTAAGAAGTTGCTAGATCATGTCTTGCATAAAAATAATCTGAAAATTGCCGATCCTGATTAGCAAGACAAAAGGTTAATACGATTATGGAGACTTTAGCATGTTTTTAGCATGTTTTTCTAACGACGGTAATGTTTTCAATGGCAAGGTACTCAAGGAGCACGATACATACTTTCTTGTTGATCGTAGTTTTCGTTATGATCGCAAAAAGGAAGATGAAAAAGAATCAAGTAAACACAATAACTCCTTATCTAAATCTCTTCATTATACGCGGATGCTTACGGAAGACGAGTTAGGGAGATTGGAAAAGGAAGCAAGCGATAAGCATCAAGCTTTTTTGCTTGCATGGCTAAAAGAGAATAAACCGGAAAATCTATAAAATCGGTTAATCCTTGCATCACTGAAAGGATAAAACATGAGAATCAAATGCAAATCAGGAATGGAAGGCGAACAGTCAAGGTTGCAATCCCGATATAATAACTTTGCACATTTTGAGACTTATAGCGATACCTATGGACTCCATACTAGGCTTGGATACAAGACACCTAAGATGGCCTGGAAGAAAAATCCAATGGTTCAGTCGTCTGTCATTCCGTCTGATTTCCGGAAGGTTCAAGTAAAAGGTTAAGGTAAGTATGACACCAGAACTTAGAAAAGCAATTGAAACAATGGTTCAAAAGGGTAACGAGATTATTGCTGCCTACTGGCTTCGTAATAAGTATACTCATGCAGAGCCTAACATTTTGCATATTACCATTCTTTCCAAATGGTGCAGAATTGATAAGATGGAGCATTGTAAGACTGATAATAAAAGCGAATCTGAATGGAGAGCAGATTATCCAAAGTCTTATTTTAAGACCCAGAACGGTAATCTGTATAAGACGAGCTCGGTTTATGCTTTTGTCGCATTGTGCGATTTTAGCACTTCGTCTCTAGGTCATATCTGCTATGGTGATATCCATAAGGCTGCTAGCTATAAAGCACCTGCTAAACATGCTAGGGGAAATGTCTTTAATAACATCGAGTGTCTTGAACCTCATGGTATCGCGTATCTTTGATAATCCTGATTCTGTGAAAAAAAGGTTAAGGTAAGTATGACAATCACAAACCCTGAAATCGTTCTTCCAATTCTCGCAAACAATGGTAGAGACATTAACGATGGTCCTCATGCTGTCTTCCCGATGATTTACAAATATCGGGGACAAACTGGCGAAGAATTGTTTGCATTGTTTACAGACCCGGCGCATGATGATATGGATTCCTCTCCATACGTCAACAATCCTGTCTGTCTTATGAGCAATTGCAATTTGACAGAAGAGGGAATTAACTTTTTGGCAGAGGTGGGAGAATGGCATAGATCTTTGAATGCTGATTCCTGATTCCGAAGAAAAAGGTTAATAGATTACCTTAGCGGAGACTTACTATGGGATATTCATGTTCTACTCTCGCATCTAATTCGCAGAACGCCATGCTTGTCGAACTACAAAGGGAAGTCAAAACTCCCCTTGATTCATCCAATGGCTGGATGTTCAAGGGTAATGAGTATTTTGTCGAACAAGGGCGGGAGCAGCGTGATGGCTCTATCACCGGAACTGTTATGCGAATGGGTAATAACATCAATGGGATTAAGACCGGATATTCTTGCAAGGCTGGATCGATTAAGATTCTGTCTAATGGAGAAATCAAGTCATGGCCTTTCTCAACTAAGAGTATGAGGGAAAAGGCTATGAAAGTAGGGCGCGCAAGGTTTACGGAAATCTACGGAGAAGATGAAACACAACGGCAAATTGCATCCTGATTTTTTCGCGGAAAGGTTAATGTTAATATGAAAATCACCGCCACTAAATTAAAGCAGTTTGAACAGTATGTATTCAGTTTCTATTCAGCAAAACACAATGGCATTTATCCATTCAATACTCCATTGAAGATTATGCGATGTCTTATTAAAGCTGTCTCTCATCGAGAATTATTTAATGGAGACACGTTTGATCGAGATATTGTGCGATCTTTAATGGAAGCAATGGGATACACGGAATCCTGATTTTCCTAGAAAAATGTTAATTGAAATATAACTGATCCAGTCAGTTTCGATATTTACAGAGTGGCCGACCCACAAAACCCACGACCCCTATTCATTTAACAGTGGATAGGGATTTTTTAATCCTGATTTTGTCTTAAAAAGGTTAATGAAAGTATGAAACTCAACGAAATCAAACGGATTGGAATTGACAAGTTTTTATCGCCCACCAATAAGCAGGCGATAGAATTGTCTGGCGGAAAGTTGCCAAAAATTGACTACGACAAAAAAGTTGAAGTTGAAGGTACGAATTATTGGCTGTGCAGGACTGCACATGCTGGGCAAACGGTCTGGTTTTTGAGTGAAATCTATGACAGAGCATAAAAAATGCCGTTTTCAAGGTAAAAACCAAGGTAATCGAAGTTCTCCGGAAAAGTAAACGAAAAGGTTAATGAGGGTATAAGGGATGCTTGAATGTCTCAATCATCCAAAATAACATGTTCTTGAAAGGAACAAACATGAAGGGTATTTTTCAAAAGTTTTCGCGTCAGTCTGGTCGGGGCGGGTTGTCGGTTAAGATCACGAGCGTATTTTTCTGCGCCGTCATGACCGAAAATCCCAAAGAGCAAGTCAAGATCTTGAATCAGGTTCGGGAAAGCAATCCCACAGGCTCATTCGAGATGCAAGACGTTCTTTCCTATGAATCAGTTGTCGCATACAATGCCGCTGCTGATGAGCGTAAGGCGCTGAAGCAACAGGCAGATGCGATTGCATCGGTTCGCAAGCTGACTCCCGCTCAGTTGGCGGCTGCCCGAGCCATGACCGATGAGCAAGTCAAGGATGCTATCGCTGCGGCTGAAATCCGCGCTGCTACCAAGGCGAAAGCGGAAGCGGAAGCAAAAGCGGAAGCGGAAGCGGAAGCGGCAAAGGTTGTCGGGGCTACGACCGCTGCCTAAAAGGTAGGCAAGACGGAACACAATACGAAAGCGGTAAGCCGGAAGGTTTACCGTTTTTTTCCATTTCCTGATTCTTTAATAAAAGCGTTAACTTAAATATGAATAACAATTACCTTACAATTTTGAGAATGCTTGACACTGGCGGGGTTCAAGATGCTGGTAAAATGCCATATTTTCAAGATGCACAGTTGTATCTAAAACTAAAATGTTATATCACTGTTACTTACGATGTAACAGATAAGGGAAAGCAATATTTAAAGTCACTTGACAGATCCTGATTTTCCGCGGAAAAGGTTAATTCTATTATAAGATATGAAACCTTACGGATACAAAATGAAAACGCTAATGCCACCCGAATACGTTGCTGCCTTGGCTGCTGTTAAAGCTGCCATTGCCGATGCCAATGAAGCCACCATAATTGCTGGTGCTGCCAATGAAGCTAAAATCTCCGCAGACGCTACCTTTGATAAATTAAGCGCCGATGCGGTAGATAAAATCGCCAAGGCTAGAGCAACTCTTGAGATCTTCCGCACTTTTGACACTGGCTCGACACCTTAGCGTAAGGATGCAGACATGAACATTGACATCAGCACATACGACTCACTTGGCGAACTCAATTACCTTGGATCCGTTTACGTGCCTAAAAAATACGTGAATCCTCAGGGAGCAATCCAAAATTGGTGGGAACAATGGAAGGAAGCCGTAAGGGATACTGAGTGTGCATCGGATTTTATAACATGGATCGTAAATAACAAAAAATGCAAACTTATTGACAGTCGTCGGCAAGTATGCCTTAGTTGATCCTGATTTTCCGCGGAAAAGGTTAATTCTATAAGGAATAAAGGAATATCAGACATGAAACGAAGCATGATAGCTCTTTCCGGTGCCTATGATCGTGAGTTTAAGAACGATGAATCAAAACGCAAAGGATCTCATCGCTCTTTTATGAAAAGAAAACTAAGTCGCAAGATTCGTCGTTTGCTGAGACAAGATATGAAAAACGATTGATCCTGATTTTCCGCGGAAAAGGTTAATGCTATTATAAGATATGAAACCTTACGGAGACAAACATGAACGACACACCCATCATAACAACTGCATTCATTGTTGCGGCTAAAAGCAAAAACACTAACTCGTTTGGACTCCATCAGTATATTATGGTTGCTCGTGATGGCACGGCATGGTCGGTTCTGCGGACGCTTTCATTCCCTTGGAAAACAAACCAGATTCTTCATGTTCCCATTGTGAAAGGCGAAGCAACTTGGGGTTCTTTTGGAGTGGAATGCCCTGAAAAGATTTCTAATCCTGAGCCAGAACTTCTGAAGAAAATATGGGCAAATGTAGATTGAAAAAATAGTCGGTAGGTATGCGTTAGTTGATCCTGATTTTCCGCGGAAAAGGTTAATGCTATTATGGGAAAACAATTTAACATTAACTTTGATAACACTCTGCGAATTATGCAACTGGCTGCAACATGCCATATTCCCCCGACTTATCCTGGTAATGAATCATTTAAATATCAAATTGGCTCTATGGTTAAAGCAAGCGGTCTAGGATCATACAGAACAGGAACACCGATTCGTATTATTGATCGCTGGATTGATAATGGATTCGCATATTATCGAGATGAGACACTGATTGTTCATCGAACGAAAGATATATCCTGATTAACGCAATAAAGCGTTATGCTATAAGGATACACTGTTTGATAAAACACCTGGGAGCCTTATCATGCCTGTCAATTATCTGACAACTCGTGTTGTTGAAAAGAAAAAAACAAAAACTCCATCCTACGGAATGACCAAAGATGGTTATACCAAGAATAGCGGCGCTCCTACGCAATGGCTTGTTAGGCTGGAAAACGAAACCCGCTGGCGAAGATTGATGGTGCTGCAATTCTCCAACGTCGGATCGTGTTTCCTGAAGATAAAAGGGAATAAGGTATTTGTGAAAGATTATCAAATGCCAGATATTGCCTAACCGGATTTACCTGCAAAAAGGTTAAGGTAAGTATGGATAAGATACAAAAAACAGATGCAGATATGGACTTAAATCCGTATCCTCACGCTTATATGATGCATCAGTTTAGAGAAAAAATGCCTGATATATCCTTTTATCAAACACAGGAAAATATGGCAATAGCAATGGCCCACTTTCTGAAGATGAAAGAAGAGTTTTTTAACACCAGACTAGCCTGGGTGGAAAAAATACTACCAAATGGTGTTTATTCCATACGACTTTATCCCGGAGGAAGAACTCATAATATGTACGGCGAGGACTCCGCTAGATCCTTAATGTCAAATTGGCTTAACCAAAGTTAATTTTTGACGATATTCGCACGGCGGCTTAAAAGCACCGCCAAATCCCCCGATAGCGGGGGATTTTTATTAACCTTCCATTTACGGAGATAATCCTGTTTTTCATTAAAAAGGTTAATGTTAATATGAAAAGCAATATCTTCCCTTCATGGTGCTATGGAACAAAGCTAACTGGTCAAACCAGAGTAGGAGCCAGACGAGGGAAACCATTCCCCCTAGTCCAAGTGGAGCATTTGACTATCGTGCCGATCATTCCAGGCAGCGGCATGATGAGGGAATTGCAATGGATACCCGCAGATACAGTCGTGTTAATAAATATCCTAGAAGAGTCTCCAACGTAATATCTTTCGATCCGGTTTTTTCATTAAAAAGGTTAATCACATTATGAAGAAAATTACTGCAAAACTTGGCAAAATGCGAAAAGAAAAAGACTGGGTGGTTTATCCATTCACGGAAGACGAAAAAACCGTAAGAATCCAATCAGATACTTTTATCGCCAGTATCGACCTAAGCACGGGCAAGGGTATTCTCGCCGGTCCTCACTCCGGCGGAGCGTATAACCACCACCTGCTTATTGGTACTCGTCAAGAGATTCAAATTACACCTGAATTGCTCCAAGAAATCAAAGATGCAAATCCCAAATCCGGCACCCGCCTTGGCGGAAACGTTTTTTTTGCTTAACCTGATTTACCTACAGAAAGGTTAAGGTAAATATGAATAACGCAACTCTTAACGTCAACAACCCTTCCGATAAAACTGGACTTTGCGGATATATCGCAACTTATAAGGGAAAAAAAGCGGAAGTATGGTCGGACACTGCGATGAAAGCACGAGACTTGGCTGCGACATTTTTTAAGGCGCGAAAAGCCTATGACGTTTCGGTTTACCTTTGCGAAAAGGATGAAAAGCAAGTTTATCAGAATCCTGACTTTTGATTGAATTAGTTAAGAGGGTAGGGAATGAGCAAGATGCGGATATGATTCTCGCCTTGAGCCTTGGTCTATCCTATATAACGGGTAGAAGTGAAGACACCTTTAAAGTGCGATCACCGGCGAATTAACGCCCAAGGCGAGAATTATATCCTGACTTTTGATTAAATTGGTTAAGAGGATTGTAACGATAACCTTCAAACAAGGATTGAAACAATGTCACAAAACCGTATCCAAGTAGCAATCGACAGGGCTAAGTTAGAAATCGCTAATGCTAATGCTAATGGTAATTTAGACAATAGCAAGGCGGAAAAACTTAACAGAGCTCTTGATATTAACTTTGAAGATTATGTAAAGTTTCAAGAATTAAAGTCTTTGGCGATCACGAGTAACACCCTTAGTCTCGAAGAAGCGCAGCAAGTTTATGGCTACCTTGGTTCAACTCCAGACACGTTTAATGCTCAACCACTGGAAGTTAAAGTCGTTTTGACTCACTTGCTTATGGAATTGATTAAAAAACGTCTTTTCGCCAGGGACGGTATCATTAAAACAATTGTTGCAAATTCGTAAGGTTCCTAACTGCCTGAACCGTAAGATGGCGAATTTTTTAACAAATGATAAGGGAATAATGGATATGATTACCCAAATTGGATTCGGCGCAGATGTAGGTCAAAATTATCATAGCGGAAAGCACATTAGTGTGTCAGCTACGTCTATTCGTATGGCTCTTACAGAAGCCAATAGACTGGCCCCAAACGAATATGTCTATCAGATTACCTATTGTGCTGAAGTCGTTTGGGACGCATCTAACGGCCTTCTAAGCAATCGCTGGTTTGACTCACTAGATGAATGCCCGAAATCAGACCTAACCTGATTTTCTATAAAAAAGGTTAATGCTATCATGGATGAAAAACAAAAAAAACTGATTCAAGGCTTGTTTGATGATAATTCTATCGGAGTTATTGGAAATCAAAACACTTACGGGGCGGATGAATACCGTTGTCCTAGCTGCCATGCTTACAAAGAGGTAGGTGGCCACGCAGATCCACATGGACATATTGATCTAATTGAGCATAAGGAAGATTGCCGTATTATCCAATTGCGGGAAATGATCCTCACCTGATTTTCTATAAAAAAGGTTAATGATACTATGAAAAAGCATAAACCAGTTTTTCGGGTAAATACTCCTCTCCGTATTCTGCAAGACATGAGGAATGATCCTCGCGTCGAATCTGTGCACGATGACCGACGCACAGGTGACGGGATTGTAGTAGTGCTGAAAAAAGGATGGGCTGGACCTCAAGGTGATGAGACTGTCATTGAACATACTATCCCTAATTTGCAGGAAGCTATGACTAAAGTTTTTCCCGCGAAAAATAATGACAGCCTATAATGATCCACCTGATTTTCTATAAAAAAGGTTAACACAGTAGTCAAAGCAATGTCAGGGAGTTTAGACGGTTAATTTTCCTCATGATATATTAAGAACTTGATACTTCTCAAGTTACTCCTTAACCCTTTTAACCAAGGGCTAAAGAGGAAATGATCTAGACTCTCTGACATTGCCTTGTCCTGATTTTCTATAAAAAAGGTTAACACAGTAGTCAAAGCGATGTCAGGGAGTTTAGACGGTTGATTTTCCGCATGGAAAGATTAAGAGCTTGATACTTCTCAAGTATTCTTAACCCTTTTAACCAAGGGCAAAAAGGAAAATGCTCTAGACTCCCTGACATTGCTTTGTCCTGATTTTCCGCGGAAAAGGTTAATGATATTATGAGAATAATCAAGGTAACATTCGATAACGGCGACGAAATAACTACATCTATCAATGGAACAAACAAAGAAATTGAAGCCTATTACCTTGGGAACTATGTTAACTTGGGAAATGGGCCAAATGACCTAATGGCAAAAGCTACTAAGGTCGAATTCCTGAATTGAACAATTATTAGTTAGTATAGTATCACCCTTATGGAGTATTGAACATGGAACTGACTGAAGATCAAATTAACGAACTTCTCGCCAATGAGGCGCAAGACTCTCTCGCTATAACATATCAAGCATAACATTAAAAATTGTTGCAAGGTTGCCTAACGGCTGTCCCCGCGATGCGGATAGGAACCTTACGAATAATTTGCAACAATTGTTGCAAGGTTGCCTAACGGCTGTCCCCGCGATGCGGATAGGAACTTTACGAATAATTTGCAACAATTTTTAATGCTATCCAGATTTGTCCTTAAATTGGTTAGTAAGAATAACTTTACAATAGGGGACTATTATGCAAACGATCAAAAATGTTTTCACCCATGTCCGAGTTTTGACGTTCTGGATCATGTTTGCCTTTTCAATCTATGGTATCCACCACTTCGTCCAAGTATTCAATGGATATAGTAAATTGGAAATGTTTTGGGCAAGTATCAGATTGTACATGAAATGGGCTTAATCCTGATTCTCCTAAATAAAGGTTAATAAGAACATGGAATCATACTACGAATTAACGTTTCGACCAAGCAGAGACTTATCCTACTCGTTCACCACACCTCATCATCTGCCAACTTTTCCGCATGATGGGAGATATCGAAAGACAGCCTGCACAAATGGCTCAACTTGCAAATTAAACCGGAAGGAACGAAAGCGAATTCGAGAACGGCACAGAAGTAGTCGATAACCTGATTTTCCGTTAAATTGGTTAAGATAACTGTAACGCAGCAACTTAATTACGGAGCGACTAATGCCATACGCCAATATCAAGATCGAAGAGATGCGAGAATTGCTGAAAGCGGATAAGGGGTGGCTAGAGACAATCGAAAGCGGTAACGAATATGTATTTAATTATCCGCTGAAAAAGAAAAAGACTATTGTTATCAAAGTCTGGTCAAGTATTCATGATATGAAAGATATGAAACTTGGACAGTTTAATGCCATCGCTGCGAAGCGTGGTGGCGACTCTATTAAGGTTTGTGCCGTTGACGTTGGTATGAATAGGGGAGTTCGTAAAACGCCACATATCAATCGTATGGATGGCTGGCAAGGTCGAGTAAAAGATAGAGTTGTCGAATTGCTGAAAGATTTAGGGGAGATATCCTGATTCTCTTCCAAATCGGTTAATCAAGGTGAGACAAATCAGAAGAATATATGGATTCTTGGGATTCTTAAAAATGCTGTCAATGTAACTCGCAAGCCATATAACTTGTGACATTTTTAAGAAAACGTGTTAGACTTGATCTAACTTCCGCCACGATGTACCGAGCGGCTGATTATGTTTCACCTTCCTGATTTTGAAAGCAATCGGTTAACACCTTTGTAGCGACAACCATCTATTAAAAGGATTCAAAAATGACACAAATGGCACAGATAGTTTATCATGTCACCCGTAAGGGTAAGGATAATCGTAACGTCCGTGTTGCTACCTTTGTTGGTTTTAAGATTGGCGACACCGCGGTGTTCGGCTTTTCCAAATGTAACAAAAAAGACAAGTTTGATCCAGCTATCGGCATTGCTACGGCTATTCTCAACGCTACAAACCTTTACAATAATACCGGCTCTTTTGTTCCCTTGTCTTTTTCAAAAAAGTTTGAGGAAGAAGCTAGCAATTTTTCGGAACGATGCATCCGGTATTTTAAGGATGCAAAAGAGTTTTTGTTTCCGTTATCCTGATTTTGAAAGCAATCGGTTAATACCTTTGTAACGACAACCACTAAAACAAAGGATCATATCATGCCTAAAATGGAATACGATATTTACCTAAATGGTAAGATTATTGATACCATATCCTACATGATTCGTATCACGAATGCGGAGGTAAAAAAGAGCTTAGTCAATCATGACGGATATGATAGCAATATCATTGTCCGCCAAAGGCGAAATAAGAAAGTTGCAAAATCCTGATTCTTAACTGAATCGGTTATGATATTGTATGAGAAAATAACAAACGAAGGGAGGTTGTTATGAACGGGAACTAATGAGAAGGGAGTTGTTATGCGTAAGCATTGATTGTATCGCTTGTTGTTGTTGGATAACCATAGGAAATTAGAAATGTATGAAAAACTGATCCTATACGATAGTATCTGAGGGGAAGACCCCCTAAAATGTCAACCGAGTACTTGCTGATGAATCGGTTGATATAGATATAATAAAATGGGGTTCTTTTTTTGACATAAGCGGGAAGCAGAAATGCTTCCTGCTTTTTTGATTCCTGATTCGCTCTTGAAAAGGTTAATACTATTATGGAAAACAACGAAAACAACAATAACAATAACAACAACAATGACAACGACAATAACAATAAGGTGATTTACGAAAGAGAAGGCTATACTCCTGTACTGGTCGAAAATGGCTCGACTGAGCCTAGTAACATCGATGATATGGTATATGGTGAATAGCATGACCGCTCTTATCTTTGTTTCCCTGAAATAGAATGCTCACCTGATTCGCTCTTAAATTGGTTAATACTATTATGGAAAACAACGAAAACATCATCATTCTTGGTAAAGAACAAACTTCCGCCTTTCGGCTGCTGACGCTGCGGCAAGGTCTTAAGCTTGAGCTTAAGGGCATGAAAATGAGCCGAGGACGATCAGCATACTCGATCATCAAAACCGAGTTTGGCTTAAAAGGTAACAAGCAAAGCGTTTTGGATCAGTTTTCCAAGATTCTTGAAGATAGAAAAATCCTGATTCCACTTGCAAATGGTTAATGCGATTGTCCTTGGTTGTTGGTTCGTTACACTACGGAAAACAGGAGCCACCGCTCCTGTTTTCTTTTCCAAGAAAAATAGAATGCTCACCTGATTCTAGATTAAATCGGTTAAGAGGATTGTAACGCAACAAACCTCTTGAAAGGATAGTTATGAATCTCGCATGGATCGAAGTGCATTTTAACAATGTCTCGCAAGTTAAGGCCTTTGGGAAGTTTAATGGCCAGCTATGGCAGTTTGTTCAAATTGCGGACGTTGACGACTGTCATATCAAGGCGTATTATACGCCACTGTGCGGGGTTAACCTTGAGCTCATCAAGGTTGCGACGAATGACACAGACCCTAAGCATAAAATGGGCAAGCAAAACGATCTTAAGCCGTTTATCGGCGGAAAAGTTTCAAAGTCGGGAGACGGAGATGTTATTGAGTTTTGGAAAGAGAATTATGCTCTTGCATGATAATAAAAGGGACAGGCTATGGTGCCTGTCCCTTACCTGATTTATCAAAATAAAGGTTAAAAGAATATGACACTTGAAGCATACCTTGAAATTGGATTGGTTGGACTTTTCCTTTCTGTCTGTTTTACAATTCATTACGGAGTTAATTGTGCAATAGATGATAGAAATTGCGCAAAGAAATTTGGCTATAACATAAAGGGATTATTTTTCTTTTGGATCTTAACTTGCATTTTTTTTATCCTTTCTGTTGTTGCATCTGTTTTTATGCTCATAATCTTCTGGGAGAAGGTATCCTGATTCAGATCTAAATTGGTTAAGCAGATTGTAACGCAACGATCATGCTGAAAAGGATAGAATCATGAAAAGCCAACTAGATCGAATTAAACTCGCTCCAAACGAAGATCGCAAAATCCAACGCAGAGCTAAAACATGGTCTCCAAATGGGGACATGAAAGACCAACGAAAAAATCGCAGAGATTGGAAAATAATCTCGCGGAAAAGTTGTTGATCACCTGATTCTTTGCCAAATTGGTTAATGGTACTGTAACAAACCAACAAAAAGGATAGAACATGATCCAACTTCAACGCCAACGCAGCCACACTGGCTTGCCTCACTTTGTCACCGCGCCTGGGGAATACCTGACAAGGTGCGGAGAGAAAGTAACGGTCACCAAAGTCTATAAGCGTTTTGCTTATGGCTTTTATAACAAGCCACAAATCAAGGAATCATGGAACTTGAACGGTAGGATTCTACTGTGGACTGAAACAAATAACGATATCATCAGTATCGTCCCTAATGATATCCCGATTCTGTCACAAATTGGTTAGTAGGATTGTAACGCAACAAGCCTCTTACCAAAGGATAGAAAAATGGATTATCTAATGAATCAGTTTATTGGATCGCTCGCCGATAACAGCCTCCAAGCCATCCATGACGCACTTATGCCACACGAGGGAACCGAGAAAGACACACCATGTTATCTCGACGAAGAGGAAGACGAAGAGGAAGACGAAGACATCACCTGACTTTTGATTGAATTGGTTAAGAGGATAGAGAGAATGAATATGATAATGGAAAGACAAAGACAAGAATGAAACCTAAGGACAAGGCAGCGGATGTAAGTCTCAATTCGCTGAATAGGGAGAGCCGGACTCCTAGACTTAAACAGTCGCACAAACGTAACATTCTTTGTCTTTCCATTATTGTATCCTGACTTTTGATTGAATTGGTTATGTTAAACAGTAGGTAGTATAGCCTATCGCCCATGAGCCCGCCCATAGGGGTGCTAAGCCATGACAGGCGGAAATAATGCTAGTAGGAAAGTTAGCCATTTTAGACTTTCCTATGATAATAATATGGCTAGGTAGTATGGGTACCCCTTCCCATGTTATCGAATTATAATAAAGGGGATTTTTTTATTATAACCGGATTCTATCCGAAATTGGTTAAGAGGATTGTAGCGAACAAAACCTCTTGAAAGGATAATTATGCGATATGCTCTTTCCAATGCTTGCAGCCATACCGAGGCTTATGCTCCGAAACATACTTATACGTTTAGCGGCCCCTGTATCGTTACGAATAAGATGCAAAGCGTAACCGTTGAAGCTAAGGATCTTTTCAAGTATCATCAGGGAGCTCTAATTCAAGAGGCATTTCCCTACCTGACTGCTGACGAAAAAGAATGGTTAATCTCAGGAACTTCTAAGGAAGGCTGGGATATTACCTTTGGCGACACCTGATTCGGTCTAAAATTGGTTAATAAGATTGTAACGCAATCAACCTTTTGAAAGGATCGAACCATGACGCTAAAACAAGCAGCTGACCTTCGCCGGGGGCAGATTGTCCACCATGCTGTCTTAAAGAATGCAGATGGCACCCCGCAACGATGGAAAATTAACGGAAAGGCTCACGGCAATGGTGATACTTTTCGTATCCCTATCAAGCGAGGATTGTATCAACATGGCGAAATAAATCCGCAAAATATCCATCTGATCGCATGAAAATATAGGGGAGGGGCAAGCCCCTCCCCTATCCTGATTCGGTCTAAAATTGGTTAGTAGGATTGTAACGAACAAACCTCTTACCAAGGGACAGAAAAATGGAAAAAACCACCAACGATATTAGCCACGACCTTGCAGTTTTGTCCGCCGGCAATGAGATTACCCTTATCGGAAATGATGAGAATTACGTTTTGACTACAGATGCAGACGCGAAGACGGTAGGGTTGTTTAGTATGGATTTTGCATACGGCCTAGACTCGGCCGATATGACAGAAAAGGGGTTAACAGATTTGTATCGTCGTCAAGGACTCATCACCTGATTCTGCCTTAAATTGGTTAAGAGGATTGTAACGCAATCAACCTTTTGAAAGGATCGAACCATGACGACTCTTACCGCAATGCAGAAAAAAATGATGGCCCTCGAAGCAGAGAAGGAAGCAGCATGGGGTCGCAATAGCGGCTTAGATATGGCTAGAATCGAAACACAATGCCGCGCCATTCGATCCCAAAGCGGTCTGCGGAGCTCGGTCAAGGGAAAGCAGGGAAGCAAAGGAAGGCATAATCACACTGCCATCGCAGCGGGCAGCGGGATTGGTAATCCGAAATGCGAAAGGTTGATGAGATGGCGGTAAGGTAGAAGTTAGGGGAGGGCAAGCCCTCCCCTAACCTGATTCTGCCTTAAATTGGTTAAGAGGATTGTAACGCAACAATCCTACTTACCAAAGGACAGAAAATGGAAAAAACCGCCTGCATCATTCATGCTTCTTACAACGACGCTGCTCGCTCATTCATCGCTACGCTTGATGGCTACGATGGCACTCCATGCTCGGGAGTCTATGGCTGTCTTGCGACTGGCGACGACGCAAATGCTGCGGTTAACAATCTTACAGATATGATCGAAGACAATTATTTTTCTTTCTTTGAATCTCATACTTTTGAGATTCAAATCATCACCTGATTCTGCCTTAAATTGGTTAAGAGGATTGTAACGAACAAACCTCTTACCAAGGGACAGAAAATGGAAACCATCACCCTCACAAAAGCACAGAAAAACATGATGGCTATGGAAGCGGAGAAGGAAGCAGCATGGGGGCGCAATAGCGGGCTGGACATGGCGCGAATCGAAACACAATGCCGCGCCATTCGATCCCAAAGCGGTTTGCGGAGCTCGGTCAAGGGAAGACAAGGAAGCAAGGGAAGGCATAATCACACTGCCATCGCAGCGGGCAGCGGGATTGGCAATCCGAAATGCGAAAGG
>Ga0209284_10002645_pt1 | contig 23844 bp, 28 predicted proteins | sample FRY03_FD_187211 | JGI IMG/M metagenome (GOLD analysis project Ga0209284, IMG submission 187211) | Freshwater microbial communities from Lake Fryxell liftoff mats and glacier meltwater in Antarctica - FRY-03 (SPAdes) (version 2) | ecosystem: Environmental > Aquatic > Freshwater > Ice > Glacier...
TATTTTATTATACTAATTAAGTATTTTACCAAACTTTAAGTGCTTATTAATAAAGTGTGCATTGATTTAACTATCAAATCGCTACGCTCTTTGGTTTTCATCTGACGCCACCCCGGCCTATTTTATTATACTAATTAAGTATTTTACCAAACTTTAAGTGCTTATTAATAAAGTGTGCATTGATTTAACTATCAAATCGCTACGCTCTTTGGTTTTCATCTGACGCCACCCCGGCCTATTTTATTTTACTAATTAAGTATTTTACCAAACTTTAAGTGCTTATTAATAAAGTGTGCATTGATTTAACTATCAAATCGCTATGCTCTTTGGTTTTCATCTTACGCCACCCCGGCCTATTTTATTTTACTAATTTAGTATTTTACCAAACTTTAAGTGCTTATTAATAAAGTGTGCATTGATTTAACTATCAAATCGCTATGCTCTTTGGTTTTCATCTGACGCCACCCCGGCTTATTTTATTTTGATACTTCTCTGCAAGGTCGAAGAGTAATATTGTTCGAGCCTAGTCGAGAACTTTTTTGTCTATACAAACCTACAAACTATTCAACTATTAGAATATTTTAATAGATTTTGGTAGAATAATCTAGCATTTATAATGCTCGGGTAGCTCAGTTGGATAGAGCGACTCCCTTCTAAGGAGTAGGTCGCGGGTTCGAATCCCACCCCGGGCACCATAAATATACAGATATGACTACGTTTCAACAAACATCTACACTAAAAATTTCAGACGCACTTATTCAGAACAACATAGTCTTAATGCCTACAGACACCATTTATGGTTTACTTGGTTTAGCAACAAATAAAGAAACCGTAGAGAAAATTTATAAAATTAAGAATAGAGATTTAGATAAACCATTTATAATTTTGATCTCAGATATAAAAGATTTAAAACAATTTGGAGTGCAAATTTCACAAAAAGAAAGTAATTTATTAAAACAATATTGGCCAGGTGCTTTAAGTGTCATTTTTAATGTGAAGCAAGAAAACCTGTCTTACCTCCACCGAGGTAGAAATTCGTTAGCATTTAGAATACCAAATCATAAATGGCTTATAGAAATCTTGAAACAAACTGGGCCACTTGTTGCACCTTCTGCAAATCTTCAATCTCAGCAACCTGTAGTAGACATAATTCAGGCACGAGAAATATTTAAAGATAAAATAGAATACTTTGTTGATGCCGAAGAAATTGCCGGACAATCATCTACACTAGTCAAGATTGAAAGAAATAAATTTCAGATTTTAAGACAAGGAAACGTTAAAATCCTTAGTAAAGACCTGTCCCCTATTTACTAAAAATATATTCTATAGTATTTTTATATCAGTTGTAAATTAACATAGATATTATGAACGATTTACCCTTAGCATTAACCTATAACGATGTACTCCTTGTGCCACAGTATTCAGAAATAAATTCTAGAAAAGAGGTAGATCTTTCAACTAAATTAACTAAATCATTAGAAATAAAGTTCCCAATAATTTCGATAAACATGGATACAGTTACAGGTATAGAGATGGCTGTTGCTATGTATAAATTTGGTGGAATGAGTTTTTTCCCTAGATTTTTACCACCAAAAGAACAAGCTGATGCAGTTAAAAAAATACTTGATTTAGGTGCAATTACAGTCCCTGCAATAGGAGTTAAAAACACAGACCTAGAAAGAGTTAAGTTACTAGTAAAATCGGAGATAAATACGATTACAATAGATGTTGCACATGGTCATATGAAACAGTGTTTAGATTTAATAAAGAAGATAAAAAAGGAGTATAAAGAATTAGAGATAATAGCAGGGGTAATAGCAACATACGAAGGATCAAGAGATTTATTTGAGGCTGGTGCTGACGCAGTAAGAGTTGGAGTTGGTCCAGGAACAATTTGCACAACACGAGTACAAACTGGTTCAGGTGTACCACAAATTACAGCAACAATGGATGCATACAAAGCTGCAAAGGAGTACGGAAAAATAGTAATTACAGATGGTGGAACAAAAACAACAGGTGATATAGTAAAAGCTTTAGCTTCAGGGGCAAACGCTGTAGTAACAGGCAGTCAACTTGCAGGTACTAACGAGGCACCAGGTGAAATAGTAGTAAGAGATGGAGAAAAATTTAAAAAATATAATGCCTCAACCTCGTATACTGAAAAAGTAAAACAGTTTAATGGATTTTCTAATGATAAATCAAAAGATTATGTTAAATATATAGAAGGTGTAGAGTCGTTAGTAAGATATAAAGGTCCAGTTGAAAATGTTCTTTCATCTATGGAAAAAGGGATTAGATCTGGATTAAGTTACAGTGGAGCAAAAAATATTCAAGAACTTCATGAAAAAGCAAAATTTATAAGGGTAACTTCAGCCTCATTACAAGAAAACGGTGCACACGGAGTTGTTTTAGATTTGTAAAATATTTGGTAAAATATACAAAGTGAATATTGCGGGTGTAGTATAGTGGCTATTATGTTTGCTTTCCAAGCAAAGGATAGGGGTTCGATTCCCCTCACCCGCTCCAATTTGTTTTAAGATTGTAAAATAAATAAACAATGACAAAACCATTAAACCAAGAAATAATAAAACACTGGAAACAGTTAAGAGGAATGACTTACGATTTTTTAGACAAATTAGATAACGACGACCTATTCAAAGAACTTCCATTTACAAAATCACAAAGTTTAGGTTACCAATTTAACTGTATGTTAGGAGCAGAAGAAAGTAATATTCCCCTAATAACAAAAGGAGAGTGGAAAGGTTTTGCCTGCAGTTTAGATGATCAAGGCGATCTAACAATTGAAAAGCTTATAACCCATATGAAACAAGCAGATGCAAAGTTAGAAAAAGTATTAGAAAGCATTGACCTATTAAAAAAATTTGAAGATGAAACAACACCACTAGCAAACTATCTAGTACTAGCCGAACACGAAGCTCATCACCAAGGGCAAATAATAAACTTTATATACGCACATGGTTTACCAATCCCAAAAACCTGGGCAGATAAATGGGCGTTGGGGTAGGATATATTAGTTAAACAATTCTTTTCTTTCTGTTTTTGTGTTTAATTTGCCAATAAACTGAATCTTCCTCGGAACTGCTTTTTGAATTTTTCTTCATTAATTTTGCATCCTTTCAGGATAATTTTTATTGACTTCACAGCTGTATTAGTATACAATGTATATAAATGTATTACGATTGGAACGAAGAAAAAAATAAATTATTAAAGGTTGAACGTAATATTGGATTTGAACAAATTGTAGTTGAAATTAACAGTGGTAACTTACTAGATATTATTGAACACCCAAATAAATCTAAGTACCCAAACCAATTGGTTTATGTAGTTAGATCAGAAGATTATGTTTATTTAGTTCCGTTTGTAGTAGATAAAGAAAGGATTTTTTTAAAGACAATTTATCCTAGTAGAAAATTTAAAAAACTATATGAATAAAAATAAATACAAACCATTAGATTCCTACGAAAAAGATTTAGAGAAGGCGGTTGAAAGTACAGATAGATATACAAGACCTAAAAACTATAAATTTCTTATGGCTGATGCTATTGTGACTGCAAATAACTCAACCTCTAAATCAAAAGCTATTAATATTCGTGTAGCTGAAAAAGATTTAGTAAAACTAAAAACTAGAGCAGAAGAAATAGGTATTCCTTACCAAACCCTTATTAACAGTTTATTACACCAGTACTTGAAAAGTGGTGTTTAAGAGTAATTTATTTAAGAAACTTTCTATTACGTTAGAATATATTAGTTAATCTTTTAAACTTCACAAATAAATTGGAAATCAGTTTAGATATGCTAAAATAATCAAATATATACTTTATAATCGGGGTATAGCTCAGTTGGCTAGAGCGCCGCGTTTGGGACGCGGAGGCCGCAGGTTCGAGTCCTGCTACCCCGACCATTTATATTTGCAAACCTAAATGAATACTTTTATTTCAGAATTAAAACAGCGTAAAAATCTAACCTTGATAATTGGATTTATATTGTCGCTATTCATTTTAGTAGGTGTTTCAGGCACTAGTGACAAAAAAACAACTGAGGTAAAAAGTACAGGCGAAGTAAAAGGGATTAGTGAAGAAAAACCGAAAGAAGTTCCTAAACCAAAGCAAGAAGAACCTAAGCAACTCCAATTATACAAGGTAATAAAAGTTATTGATGGTGATACAGTTAATGTTGAAGTAAATGGAAAAAAAGAATCAGTTAGACTTATTGGTATAGACTCCCCTGAAACAAAAGATCCAAGAAAACCAGTTCAATGCTTTGGAGCCGAGGCTTCTACAAAGTTATCTGGAATGTTAAATAAACAAAGTGTTGAGTTAGTGCCTGATGAAACACAAGATGATAAAGATAAATATGGTAGATTGCTTCGATACATATTTATTAAAGACGGTGTAAATGTTAATAAACTGATGGTTGAAGAAGGATATGCCTTTGAATATACATATCATGTTCCATATAAATATCAAGATGAGTTTAAAAAAGCAGAAAAAATGGCAAGAGAGAAACAAGTTGGTTTATGGGCAGAAAATACTTGTGCAGGGAATAGAGAGACAAAAGCACCAGAAGTAAAAGGAGCAACTACAGAAAATCAGACTCCCCCACCGATACCAAAAGTTGTACCTGTTCCAGTGCAAAATAACTCAGCTTATACTTGCAACTGTAGTAAAACCTGTGGTCAAATGGCAACATGTGATGAAGCATACTATCAATTAAACAACTGTGGGTGTTCCAAACGCGATTTAGATGGTGACGGTGTACTTTGTGAAAGTTTGTGTAGGTAGAAATATTATACCAATTATTAAGAAAGGAATAATTAAAAGTAGTGGAAATACTATACTAGGAGCAGATAATAAGGTTGGAGTTTCTACTATTTTAGAAAGCTTAATTAGTTATTTTGAACAAAATAATAATTTACCAAGTTTAGAAATTGTTTTTACAGTTTCAGAAGAATCAGGAAACATTGGAGCTACAAAGTTAGATTATTCAAAAATAAAATCTAAAGTTGGGTTTTCATTTGATGGTAGTGGTGAAATTGGTTCAATTCTTATTGCATCACCATTTTATTCAAGATTTGATATAAGTGTTATTGGTAAGTCTGCCCATGCAGGTAGTCCTGAGTTAGGAATTAATTCATTAACAATTACTGCAAATGCAATATCTAAATTAAAAATTGGAAAAATTAACGAAAATACTTTATGTAATATAGGTATGATTTCTGGGGGTGATGCAAGAAATTCTATTCCTGAAATTATTAAAATTAAAGGTGAGGTAAGAAGTTATTGCGAGGAAGATTTATTGTTAGAGTTAGAATTAATAAAAAATACATTTGTAAATTCTGCTAATGTATTAAATGCCAAAATTGAGATAGATATTGTTAATGAAAATGCAGGATTTAATTATGATAAAGCTGACAAAGATATTTCTCAAGTTAGTGTAATTTTAAGAACTTTAAATTTTACACCTATTTTTATAAAATCATTAGGCTGTTATGATGCAAATGTTTTCTATGAAAATGGAGTTAAAATCATTAATTTTGGAAATGCTTCAAAGCATAATCACACTGTAGATGAACAAATATCTGAGTCTGATTTTATAGATATTTCAAATATTTGTTTTGGAGTTATGGAAAATACTCATTATTTTAAAATGGTTTAATTCGTGTATAGTTAAACAATGGAACCAGATATTAAAAATTCTTAATAAAAATTAAGATAAAAGCAAAGGCGATTGAAAGTAACATTCCTTACCAAACCTTATTAGATACTCTTATTCATAAATACGCCTCAGATAATTTAAGTATTAGTATTTAAACAAAAGAGTTACTAATTTTGTATTATATGTCCTGACCTTCGCACAATAATATATTGTTTTTTACTCACTTATTTGCTATTATTATATATATGAAACAAACAACATTAATCTCAATTTCAGTAGTAGTGATTTTGTTTATTGCTTATTTTTCCTTTAATTCTTATTCTAAAAAAGATAATTCTACTCCAGACACTAAAGATTCTAATCTATCTTTGATTGTTCAAAACGACGTTGAAAAAGAAGTTGATAATAATCTTTCACCGGGTTTAGAGTTAAATAATATGTTAGTTGCTGAATTAGTAGATGTTACAGGTGGTGATTCAACAGGTTCTGGGACGATTTTACGAAATAATAAATTATTACATCAGATTAAAGCTAATCTACCTGACCCTACTGGATCAAATGTATATGAAGGCTGGCTTGTCAAAAAGCAACCTAAACTTATGTTCATATCAACTGGAGTACTTCAAAAATCTGAAAAAGGCATGTATACACTAATCTTTGAATCAGATAATTTATACGAAGATTATGATTTTGTAGTAGTAACTGAAGAAACAGTTGTAGATAAGACACCAGAAATACATATTATAGAGGGGATAGCAAGATGAATTTAGAAGAACTACAAACAAAATTAGAGGCACAAGATCAATTACTACTTAAAATCTACTCCTCAGTTGAGAAAACTCGAAAATATTTTATGTGGACATTAATTATCTCTATTGTTACGGTTGTTCTTCCTGTGATTGGTTTGTTATTTGCAGTTCCTTGGATAATAAATATGTATAGTTTAATGTATAGTGGTTTTTAATTATGGAGTTAAAACCTTTACTAAATAAAGAGTTACCAAAATCCCCCAAACTTTCAAAGCTATTTGGTCCTAGTTTTATTTTATTAGGTTTAGGACTTGGTAGTGGTGAGGTTATATTATGGCCTTATTTATCAAGTAACTATGGTTTGGGAATTATCTGGGGTGCCGTTATTGGGATTACCTTACAGTTTTTTATTAACATGGAAATAAGCAGATACTCATTAATTAACGGTGAGAGTATATTTGTTGGTTTTGCACGAAAGTTAAAGGCACTCCCCTACTGGTTTTTACTTTCTACATTTATTCCTTGGATTTGGCCAGGAATTATTGCATCAAGTGCAACGGTCTTAACTAATCTACTAGGATTATCAAATTATAAGTTAGTAGCTGTAATAATGTTGCTTTTAATTGGTGTAATTTTATCATTTGGTCCAATTTTATATAAAACTGTAGAATCATTTCAGAAAACAGTAATAGGGATTGGGGTTCCTTCAATCTTTATACTCTCAATCTTTTTAGCAAAATCAACTGATTTTATATCTTTAGCACAAGGTATAGTTGGATTTGGAGATGGGTACTTTCTTCTTCCTGTTGGCATTCCAATTGCGTCATTTTTAGCAGCCCTTGCCTACTCTGGAGCAGGAGGAAATCTTAATTTAGCACAGTCTTTTTATATTAAAGAAAAAGGTTATGGAATGGGTAAATACGCAGGTAAAATTTCAAGCTTGATTACAGGAAAAGCTGAAAATATACATTTAACAGGGGCGACATTTAATGTTACAAAGCAAAGTGTCGCAGTATTTAATGAGTGGTGGCGCAAAATTAATACTGAACATTTTATTGTGTTTTGGTTAACAGGAATTATTACTATATTACTCCTAAGCCTACTTGCATTTTCAACCGTATTTGGACAAGCTGATAATTTAGCCGGTATTAACTTTGTAATTAACGAAGCAAAAGCTATCTCAATGTTAACCTTTCCAGTTGTAGGTATATTTTTTCTACTTTTAGTTGCACTAATGCTATTTGGTACACAGCTTACAGTTTTAGATGCAACCAGTAGAATAATTACAGAGAATCTACTTATTGTAAAAAAAGTTGAAGGAAAAAAAATAAATTATTGGTACTATACCATTTTATGGATTCAGATATTTACAGGAATAATTGTATTTTTGTTTGGAGTTAGTGAACCATTAAAGTTACTAACTATCTCGGCAGTTCTAAACGCTTTTGCAATGTTTGTTCATAGTGGGTTAACTCTTTGGATAAATAAAACATCGTTAAATAAACTTTTAAGACCATCAAACCTTAGAACAATAGCCATGATATTAGCCTTTATGTTTTATGGGGGATTTAGTTTGTATACCTTAATTGTAATGCTTAAGTAACTTTACTCTATCATACCCATTGCATAGTCTAGCATGTAGGTTATGTCTGCTTTTCGATTATCGCTGTTTAGGACAATTGCAATTACCTCTTTACCATTAACTATTGAATATGTTACTAAGCAAAGCCCTGCTTCTGGGGTGTAGCCAGTTTTTAAGCCTAAAACATTACTATACTCAAGCATAAAATTTTGGTTGTATAAAGTTTGTTCGTGGTGGGTTACATTTTTTTTAATATAATACTCTTTTGTTTCTGCAATCTGCCTTATTAAAGGATAATGCTTAATTACAAATTGCGACATTATTAAAACATCTTCTAAATTAGTGTACTGAGTTTCATTTTCTTCTTGTAAACCTGATGGATTAGAAAAGACTGTATTTTTCATTCCAATCTCTATTGCCTTATAATTCATAAGCTCAACAAATTTTGTATAACTTCCTTTTTCAAGCTGTTCGGCAAGTGCAAAAGCAGCGTCATTACCAGATGGCAATAATAATCCATATAATAAGTCATTTACTGTGTATGTTTCTCCTTGCTCTGCGTTCATACTATCTTCTTCAATATCACTTGCTTGTTTTGAGATTACAATTTGTTTATTGATTCCGTACTGATCAATACTTACCATTGCAGTCATTAATTTAACTATGCTTGCAATTGATCCTTTATATTCTGGGTTTTTAATAAAAACTGTTTTATTGTCTGTTAGGTTATATACAAGTCCAGCCTTACCATTAATATCAATATTAGTTTTAAGATTTTTATCTAGGTTTGGGTGCCAGATATCTGTATTTACATAAGTTTTAGAGTAAGGGAAAGGTTTAAGAGGTGTAATATTTGTACTTGTTATCTCGTTTTCAGCAAAAATATTACCAGGATTAATAAAGTAAATTGTAACAAATACAAACAATAGACAAGAAATGATGATTAGAGTAGTTTTTATCATAACAAGTATTTTATACAAAATTTAATATAATCTCTAGTAAAATATAGTTAATTAACCTATAATATATTAATTAAATTCTATGATTGATTTACAAAGACGCATTGATTTTGAAGGGTTTGTTAATAGTTACAAACAGATAAATACCTTAACTAAAATTTCTGAATACTCAGAAACTGTTGAGGTGAGTAAGGCTATCTCTGCCTTAGCGTTAGCATACGAAAAAGTCAGAAATGTAATTGATTATAGAGATGAGCATTTAATTAGAAGATATGCAATTGAGAGAGAGTTAAGACGACTATTTTTACAAGAAGATACCTCTACTTCTGCAGAGAGAATCGTAAAAACACTAATTAGAGGTAGTTACTTACCAAACGTTACTATTACAGTAAATGAGGTAGCTCAACTACAACAAACATTAAAAAAGTACGAAGCATTAAGAAATACCTCAGCAACAAAAATTACTATTACCCCAAAGCTTGATTTTGTAACGGAATATGTAATTGAGCTTGCGAGTTTAGAGATTGAAAAATTATTAGTTCCAACCTACGTACCAGAAATTGTGTCTGTTTACATGGCCTCTGTACTTGAGAATAATATTGTCTTAGAAGAGTCAGATGGAACTATTCTTTGGCCAGTTATAGTTGCAAGCGCACATAGAGCAATCCATAATGCTGATTCATCAACAACTAAGTTTTTTGCATTTATTCTGTTAAACCCTACATGGGAAAATTTAGATATTGAGAGTGTAAAGTTATTGAATATAGATAAAATTAGAACAGATACCAATTACCTAACTAACAACCCAGTTTTTGATAAATCTTTACTTTTGTGTCGCAAACATGCACCAACATTTAGAGCTTTAGAAAAGGTAATGCTAGAAAATATGGATAATTTAGATGCGTTAGCTGATGAAGAGGTTTTGTTACGAAAAGCACAGTCATTTTTAAAAAAGGTATATTCAACAACACGTGAAAAGCTAAATAGAAGATTAACCCGAAGTATAATTTATATTATTATCACAAAAATGGCTTTGGCAGTATTATTAGAATTACCTATAGACAGATATTTAGAAGGAAGAATAAATCCAATATCACTAATTATTAATATTGTTACACCCCCACTAATACTATTTTTAATTGCACTTGCAGTTAAAGCACCAGATGAAAAAGATATTACAAATCTATTAAAGCTGATTAAACAGTTGAAAGATGAAAATACGTTACTTCCTACAAGTAAAAAAGTAGTTGTTTCATTTATTAAAAAAGACAGAACTGTTGGAGATTACATGTTTTATGGTGTTTACCTTTTATTGACACTATTATTAATGTGGGGTAGCTACACAGTTCTTAATGCAATTGGTTATAACTTTGCAAGCTATATTATCTTTTTATTCTTTTTATCAGTTGTAAGTTACTTTGGGTATACAATAGCAAGCTCTGCTTCGGAGTATAAGGTTAGAAATGTAAATGAGGGTGGTTTTTTCACTTTTCTTGCAGATACAATAAGTCTTCCAGTAATTAGAATGGGCAGAAAACTTTCAGAAGGAGTATCGAAAATTAATTTATTTGTGTTTATTCTTGATTTTATAATTGAATCACCATTCAAGTTATTGGTAGAGTTTCTAGAGCAGTGGCTAAGTTACGTTCGAGAAAAACGAGAAGAGACCATTGCCTAGAAAAGAAATGTTTAGCGTTTTGTTATTTTTAAGTTCTCCATAAAGTCGAACAATACTACCCTACTCCTTACATTTCCATATCGCCTCTAAATGTGGGGGATTTCCTTTTACTTTATCTAGCTTTGCTATCTCTTCAAATTGTAAAAGTGGCTTGTAGTCTTCATCTACCCAGCTAAAGTTGTCGAATGGAGGATTGTACCAAATTGTAAAAGGAGTTATTGCAACTACCCTTTCATCTGGTAACCAAACATTCTTATATGCATAAATTAAGTTACTTGCAACTTGCTTTATTGGTAGGTAATCATCCCTATCTGTTTTTGCCTCTTTATGTGGCCAACCTGTTTCTGTAATAAATACAGGTAAGTTTGTAACCCCAAAACGATTTTTTAGTATCCCCAGCTCCCATTCGTATGCTTTTATCGAGTCGCGACCGGTTGCAAGGGGGCTACCTGTAAAGTTTGGCTGTGGGTAAGGGTGACTTGCCCAACCATCTAGTTTACTAAGTATCCCTGGTTTTTTTCTATCCATTCTTATTAAAAAATCCTCTTCGTCTAATGTGTCTTTTGTTGTTCTGGCACTGGCATTAAATGCGCCATTTATTATAAAAAAGTTTTCATTTGTGGCTTTATACTTTGTAATCACTTTATCTAAAATTACAGCATAATACTCTGGGTTTATCTCGTTATGCCAAAATTTAGCATCATTTACCTCGTTAAATACACTAATATATCTATTTTTAATTGGCCATGGCATTTTATTTAAAAACTCTGCTGAATCATTTATCTGAGAATCAGCATTATCCTTATCTAAGTCCCATAACTGTATAATTGGAATTAGTTTTAGCTGATTTAACTTTGCAAAGTATGCTTCCCATTTATCATCCCGATAATCTTTTACGTTGTATGGTACTAGTACGTACCCCCACTCTCCTCCGTTACTGTTGACTAACAGATCAGCAAGGGCTAAAAAATGGTCAACTTCCATATATGTGTATATCCCAAACTTATTATTTTTATATCCTATAATTTTTTGAATATCATTCCTGGTATAATCGTAATTTGGGTTTGTATAAATAGGTTCAGAGTTAGGTGCACACAATTTATTTTCTTTAGTTATTGTTTTTCCTTTTGTTGGTTTAGTCTCAATTTTAAATGGAGTTTGTGGTCTTGAGCTTTCAATCTTTTGATTCTTATGTTGAATTGATTTGTTAATATATATTCCTGAAAATAGTATTAGAAAAATAAAAACCAAGCTTGCTATTCTAACTAAGATTTTTTTAATTATTAATCTGTATTGCATCTGTTAGTTCAAAATTCCCAACTTTTGTTCGATTAATTGAGTAAGCTAGGCCTACAGTATTACTAAATGTAGCTAAATCAACACAAAGTCTTCTAATGTATGTCCCACTACTTACCTCTGCCCTTAGTTTAGTAAGTAAATAGGATTGTTCAAGGTTATCTTGGTTATCACTCCAGCTTTTATTAATCTCTGTAAATCTAAAATCCCCTTTAATATGATCTGTTGCAGTTTTTACATGTTTAAGTATATCTTTTTTAGTAATTATTGTTGAATCAATTATGTCTAGTGAATATATAAATCTTTTGTAGGTTGGTAAATTATTTTCGGTAATTGTTTTATCTAAGCTATGTTTATATAACCTCTTTCCATTTATAATTTTTGCAGAAAAAGCAGGGAATTTTTGTGTGTACTCACCTAACATATTATTTAACTCCAGCTTTTTTATATCACTTTTATTTATTGATGAAATAACACCGAATATATCGTATGTATCAGTTTCTATACCAAGTAAAATCTCAAATTCATATGTTTTATTTAACCCTATATATTCATCTCGTTTTAGATTTTCTTTATCAACTAAAACAATTAATAACCCTGTTGCCATAGGGTCTAATGTGCCTGCGTAACCAAGTTTAGAGTTTAAATACTTAGGGTTTAAGATTTTAAAACGTTCAATTGCTTGTAGACTTGTTAAATATTTAGGTTTGTTTAGTAATATCATTACTGCTCATTATCTCCAATTAGTCCATTTTTCTGTAGTTCCCAAAGCTTTTTGTATATTCCATTATCTTTAATAATTAATTCGTCGTGCCGGCCAATTTCTTTAATTTGGCCTTTATCAATAACAACAATTTTGTCAGAATGCATAATAGTTGATAACCGATGTGCAATAATTATAGTAGTTTTGCCTTTTGCAAGTTTCCAAAATGCTTCTTGGATTAGTTTCTCAGACTGTGAGTCTAAATTACTTGTTGCTTCATCGAAAATAATGATTTTAGAGTTTTTTAATAATACTCTAGCAATAGCTAGCCTTTGCTTTTGACCTCCAGAAAGCTTAACACCTCTTTCCCCCACTGGCGTTTGGTACTTATCTTCTAAAGAATTAATAAAAGTATAAATCTCAGCAATTTTTGATGCATTTTCAAGCTCTTCAACTGTTGCATCAGATTTTCCATACTTTATATTGTACTCAATCGTGTCGTTAAACAATATTGGCTCTTGAGGAACCACTCCAATTTGTTGTCGTAAATAACTTTTATTTACATCTCTTATATCAACTCCATTTATCTTAATATTACCTTTCTGTACATCAAAAAATCGCATAAGCAACTTTACAATGGTAGTTTTTCCTGCCCCACTGTAACCCACAAAGGCAATTGATTCTCCTGCATTAATTTTTAGATTGAAATTTGTTAGAGCATTACTTCCTTTTTTATATTTAAATGACACGTCGTTAAACTCCACAGAGAATTGATCGTCTGTAAATAGTCTTGGATTTACTGGATCTTTTACTTTTGCTGTAAAGTTTAGTATCTCAAAGTATTTTTGTAGGTCAGCTTGATTTTTGGCAATCTCTCTAAGTGCCCTTACTACTCTCCAAAAATTTGGAAATACAGCTGATGCAAATGTGATAATAAATAGAAATTGTGGTAAATCAATTAAGCCATTTTTTAGATCAGAATATGCAATCCAATAAAAAAGTACTAGTCCAATATTAGAGATATTTCCAACTATTAACTCTATTATTCTAAAGCTAATAAAGAATGTTCTTAAGGCATTATACCAAGATTCTAATTGGATTTTTAATTTATTTTGTTCCCAAAATTCATTTCCAAAGTATTTTACAGTCTCAAAGTTGATCATATTATCTACACGGATTGCCGAGATTTTATCGTCTTGATCGTTTAATATAATTCTGGTTTTTATGTTGTACTTAACTAAGTAGTAAGAAAGTACAAACATTAAGCTTGAGATTACAACTGCAACAATTACATATTTTGGACTTATAAATGAAAATGAGACCGCTAAAAATATAAAGCTAATAATTGCCTCAAATAAACTGTCATGTATACCGTAGTACATCTCAAATAATGCTGAGTCCCCTCTTTTTAATGCACTTATTAAACTTCCAGAGCTTTTGTTGCTATAAAACTCAAAGTCTAGCTCGTGTAGTTTTGCAAATACTTTTTTTTGCAAACTAACCGATACCTTTGTTAAGGTAATATCTTGCATATAAGAAGTTAGATTGTTTAAGATGTTTTTTAGGAAAAAGGAAGCAAATAATAAAGCTAAAAACAGATATCCCTTTGAAAAATCCTGTTCAGTTATAATTGTTGTTAACTCTCGTATAAAAAATGGTGTAATGTTACTAAGTAAATTTACAACAATAGCAATTAGGAGTGCCGTAAAATAAGTAAACTTATATTTTTTAAATTCATAAATGTAACGTTTGATTATATCCATATGGATAAATTAGTATACCATACAAATGGCTTAAACAAACAACTTTAAACTCTCAGTATTTAAGTTGAGGTGCTTTAATTAGATTTACTAAGATTGTAACCTAGTTTTCTACTATCTCTATTTTTTCTATAGTTATAGGTGTTATTGGTTTATCACTTGAATCTTTTTTTACCATTGAGATTGCATCTACAATATCTTGACCTTCTATAACCTGTCCAAAATTTGTATGTAGATTATTTAACCATGGTGTTTCTGTTGCGGTAACTATAAAAAACTGACTACCATTTGTATTTGGGCCACTATTTGCCATTGCTAGGGTACCTTTTACAATTGGCTTTCCTGTTATTTCATCTGCAAACTTATACCCTGGATCACCCGAACCTGTTCCTGTTGGGTCCCCACCTTGAATCATAAAATCAGGAATAACTCTGTGAAAAATTAACCCATCGTAAAACCCTTTTTTAGCAAGGGTAATAAAGTTATTAACTGTTGCAGGTGTTTCTTTTTCAAAAAGATCAACCTTTACTGTTCCCATACTTGTTACTATATTTGCAGTGTAATTAATATTTACATCTATATTCATATTTGTCTCTTCTAAATTATTACTTGTTGTCGCTTCTGGTATTTTTTGCTCTGCTGTATTTTCTACAACATTTGTAGGAATGTTTATTTTTGTAGTTTCATCAACCTTATTTTTCTTAGAAATTGCAAAGATAGTTAATACTATAACTAAGATTACTAATATAAACGAGATTAAGTTTTTCATTTATGATTTTACATTTAATACGAACACCCATATTGTAACATTAAAAATATTTTTTGTTGCGTGACTCCACTTGTCTTTCTGATAGTGCTATAGTTTATCAAGATAATTAATTAAACCTTCTCCAGAGTTATAGCCGGGCCTTATTCGTTTTAATATAAACCTATCATCGTTATCTGAGATTATTCCAAGATCAGTTGTTACTGAGTTAGTATAGCCTGCTTGCTCAACTTGTTGTTCTGCATAGCTATCATGCGCTCCGTATGGGTATGCAAATGAGTTAATCTTGATAGAAAAAGTGTTTTCAAGCTCTTCTTTACTACTAAATATCTCATTTTTTACCATTTCTTGATCTGTTCCCTTTAGATATGTATGGTTTAGGGTATGTGAGCCTATCTCAACTAAATCGCTCTTTATTATCTCGTCTACCTGCCACTGGTATAAGTAATTTTGTTTATCTAAAAAGTTATATACTAAGTACAAAGTAGCCTTAACATTATATTTTTTTAAAATTAAAAATGTTTTTTTTTGTGGTTGTGCCCTCAAAGGTATTTGTACCAAAATAATCTGAAATACTCTGATAGCTTGAGTTTAATGTTTTAGGAATATACTTTAGTACGAATAATAAATAGACTACAGGAATAAGTACTAAAAATAGTATAAATAATTTTTGTTTCACTTTAACTATGTAATTTAGAGCTAGTTACAATACCAAACCTTTGTAGGTTCATTTTTTAATTGTATCAAAAATTTTAACTAATTTATGTTTTTCTTTTCTTGTTAATTTTTTTAGTTGATACTCCCGTTTTAATGCATCTGATAAAGTTTCAAAGCATTCAAAATATTTTAAAACTATAGGAGTTCGGCCTCTAGTGTATTTCGCTCCTTTTTTTAGGTTATGATTCTCAAACCTTTTTTCTAAATTGTTTGTATATCCTATATAATATGTACTATCATTACAAAGCGCGATATATACAAAATAATTCATATTAATTTAGTATAGCTTATGAACTTAAAAAAAATATTTTTAAATAAAAGATCGACATTAATTTTTCAGGTTATAACTGGGGTTATATTAGCTTTAATCTTTTTTTTAATCTTTGCAAAATTAACTGATATTGTTTTTGAGAAAGAGAGGATTTTTTTTGATCAAGCTATTACGCAGTATATTTATTCATTTAGAAATGCCTTTAATACTAAATTTATGCTTTTAATTAGCAATTTTGGATCTTATGGAGTTGCAATATTATCATTATTTATCACTTTTTTCTTAATTCTAAAAAAATACTATAATTTGGCAATTTATTTTATATTTGTAGTAGGAACTGGATTTGTCGCAAATGCATTATTAAAACTAATGATTCAAAGACCAAGGCCAATTTATTTACCACTTGCAGTTGAAACTGATTTTAGCTTTCCTTCGGGTCATGCAATGGGGTCATTTATTTTTTTTATAACTGTCGTTTATCTTTATTATCATATAACTAAACAAAAAAGAATCTCCCTTATTTTGTTATTAATTTCTATGTTTATCACAATTTTGATTGGAATTAGTAGAATATACTTAGGTGTACATTACCCAAGTGATATTTTAGGTGGATTTGTAGCTGGTTTGTTGTGGTTTATTGGGATTATTACGGTAAATAAAGTTTATGTTCTGTCAAAACACTAATTACTTGTTCATAATTATCACACTCCATTAAACATTGTCTAAGTTCATCTGCACCATCAAAATTCCTAACATACATTTTATAAAACTTCTTTAGAACATTAAAATTTTTTGTGTTACTCCATGTATCAACAAATAATTTTGTGTGATTAATAAGTATTAAAATTTGTTCCTCTTTAGTATGTAATTTTTGTTCTTTCTCAAAAATCCATGGGTTTGTAAATATCCCTCTTCCAATCATAATTCCATCAACTTTATATTTTTTTGAGTAACTAATTGCCTGTTTGTAACTTTTTACATCTCCATTCCCCACTATTAATGTATTAGGTGCAATTTTATCTCGTATATCAACTGCTTTTTTAATCTCGTTCCAATCAGCAGGTTTTTTTGACATCTCAGTTGCTATTCGCCCATGTATTGCAAGCGCATCTAGCTTTTGTTCAAGCAAAAAGCTTATCCATTCTTCTGTTATTACCTTATCAAAACCAAGCCTAGTTTTTACACTTACTGCTAAATCAGCTGATCCTTGTTTAACTGCATCTATCATCTCTTTTGCCATCTTAAAATCCCTTATTAAGGCTGAACCTGCATTTTTCTTTATAACACCTTTATCAGGACATCCCATATTAATATCTATTCCATCAAAACCCATTTCTCTTACTAATTTAGCTGTATTAAGGTAGTTTTCAGGTTTAGTCCCCCAAATCTGTGCAACAATTGGCCTCTGCTTTTCACTAAAGAGTAAACTTCTAATCACCCTATTTTTTCCAACAGACATTAAACCATCTGCGCTAGTAAACTCTGTAAAAAGTACGTCGGGTTTTGCAATATCACATACAATTTCACGAAATACGTGATCTGTAACATCCTCCATAGGTGCTAAAATTAAAAAAGGTTTTACTAAATTTTTCCAAAAGTTTGGCATAATGGGGTTGTTAATTCTTAATTATTTCAATATTCAGCTAAAATCTTTAATATTTTATCAGATAAAACTTTAAATTCTTCTTTAGCTTTTTCTATGTTTTCTTTAGTTCCAATATGAATTTCATCTAATAAATTGGGGTCAAGGTCAAATATAGCAACACCAATTTCTTGGCACTTTGCAGGAATTCTTCCATAGTCCTGTATTTCTGAAAGTGGATTTTTCCAGCTTTGTTCTACAAGTCCATTTCGTCCATGTTTTTCCGATAAGTAAGCTTTTACTTTTTCAGGAATTTTAGTAATCCATTGTCTATGATCTTTTATTGGTTGCTTTCCATAAAGATTGTACGAATTTATAATGTACCCAATAAACAAGCCATCACCTGCAAGCACAAACTTACTTTCTGTATTTCCAGATAATGCTTTTGCTGTTACTTTCCAATTTTGTTTCCATTTCTCAAACATTCCTCCAAGATTTTCTATTCCTTGAACGCTAAAAGCATCTGGCATCATTGGAACTACAAAGTAGTCTGCACCTAAAAAAATTACTTGATTTAAAAGTGATAAGCTAGGAGAGGTATCGATTACAAATATATCAATCTCATCGTTTAGCCCTTTGTTTCTTAAAAATCTATCTATAGCGCTAGTTTGAAAATATCCTAACTGTTGCCCCGAAGAAGCCTGTCCAAAAGCAGAAACTAATAAGTTTTCATAAAGTGATAAGTTAACACTCCCTTTTAATAGGGATAGATTATTACTATTATTTGCAACCGGAATTTGTATAAATGGTACTGACAAATCAATATCACTCCCACCCTCAATAACGCCCTTTAGTACACTTGATATGTCCTTTTCAGTAGAAGAAAACAGTGTTTGTTCGTAATAATTGTCTCCCAATGCTAATCTGGTTAAATTACATTGTGGATCAAGATCAACAAGAACGGTTTTAAACCCAAGTTTGGCAAAAGAAACAGCACAATTATAAGCTAGAGTAGTCTTACCAACTCCACCTTTATTGTTAGTAAACAATATTTTCTTTGTTCGAGGAAATTTCATAATTGACAAAATTATAGCACTTTCAAAACAAAGTGTCGTTTAAAATTATACACTTGTAATTATACTAGTAATTAAAATTAAAACTATTTATAATTAATAAAGTGAAGTTAATTACAGGATCAAGTAACTTATCATTTGCAAATAAAATCTCTACTTTTGCTGATGGTGAAAAGTATGTAAGAATTTTAGAAAGTGTTAGAGGCGAAAATATTTATATTATTCAATCAGTTTCTCCACCTATTAATGATCATTTTGTTGGGTACCCAATTTATACTATAGTTGCACCTGATGTTGGTGCTGTAAAACTAGCTCAAAATGTTGCAGATTTCATAGTGGTGCCAATTGCAATAATTAACAAACGTCGCGTAGCACATAACCAAATAGAGATATTAAATTTTATTGGTGAAATAAAGGGTAAAATTGCTGTTTTAGTAGATGACATGATTGATACAGGTGGAACAATTACATCAGCTGCTAATTTACTAATTGAGAATGGAGCTAAAGAAGTTTATATTTGTGCAACACACGCATTGTTTTCTAAAGACGCAATTGACAAATTAACATTATGTAAAGCTAAACAGGTAATAGTTTTAGATACAGTTGCAATTAGCAAAGACAAAATTAATAACAAAATAAAGATTCTTTCAACATCAAAATTATTAGCCGAAGCAATAAGGCGAATAGATAAAGATGGGGTAAATATTACACAGATTTAATAAATTAGAACATTTGAAGGGTTTTTAAGCTATAGACAACTCCTACAATAAAGTGTAGTATTTGAACTATGATAAGTAGTACACTAAAGCAACGAACAACTATCTTTTTAACACCTCAAATTGCTACTCAAGCCAAAGCAGAAGCAGTGATCCAAGGCATTACACTTACTAAACTAATAGAAAAAGCATTAATAAAATATTTGCCTAAAGAAACAATAATAAAAAAGATTAATACTCGCGAGCCTGTAGATCGGCAAAAAATCTAATTACTAAAATTTTTTCACAATCTTGTAATAAATTAATAACAGTGAAAGTAGGTGCTTATAATGACAGAAATAATTAAAGAAACAAATGAAACTGAAAATCTAGGTGAGAAAACAGTTTTGAACAACCCTACAGGAGATACAAGTAAACCTATAATGGCAACTCAGATTAAAACTGCGGCAACAAACTCTCAGACTGTTGAGTACTTAATATATTTTTTCTTTGGTGCTTTAGATATATTAATAGCATTTAGAGTATTGTTTATGGTTGCAGGGGCAAGTGCTTATAGTGGATTTGTACGCTTAATCTATGCTGTAACAGGTGTATTTATTCTTCCTTTTGAAGGAATATTTAGTAGTGGTGTTGCGCAAGGGTTAGAAACTACCTCAATTTTAGAACCAGCTGCAATAATTGCATTTATATTTTATGGTGTTCTAGCATGGGGAATTGTTAAGTTAGTACGAATTTTATCAGGTGAACAACAAGCATAACTAGCAATTACAGTTGTAGAATTTAAGTTTCAAAATTAGGAGGTGAATTATATGAATATTTTATATTGGTTAGTATTTGGTTTAATAGTTGGAGTTATAGCTGATTTTATAGCGCCAAGTTCTCATGGCATAATTGGTTCTATCATTATTGGAATTATTGGTGCTGTAGTTGGTGGATTTCTTGGAGAAAAGTTTTTTGGAGTTGGTGTAAGTGGATTTAACCTAACTTCAATTATAGTAGCTGTGATAGGTGCACTTATAGTTTTAGCTATTGCTAGGTTATTTTAGTGAATATCTAAATAGTATTAATCTCACAAATATTAACCATAAGCAGATTGGCAATATATTGTGAAGTTAGTATTTTATGTGTTGTCATGGTTGAATGTCGTTCTCGAGGTTCGAACTTGTTTAATATTTAGTTAAAATCATATTTACACATTGAATATATAGTGTTTGAATTGAAATTAGTGTAAAATACACTTCTCACCTTGCTGTCCTATAAAAGGAGAAGACGAATGTACACTTTACTGTTTGGGTATTTGTTGTTCGTGCTTGCTTTGTCTACAGTGGTTGGTACACTTTGGAGTTTAGCTTATTTTCGTTTTCAAACTCCTAAGTATCACACTCCTAGCAATTGGCCAACACTAACAGTGTTTGTGCCAATCTATAATGAAGCCTCAATCATTGTTCAGTTTCTACAGAATCTACTAAACACCCTAAACGGGTATAAAGGTCAGATTCAGTTGATTCTGATTGATGACGGAAGTACCGATGATTCAGTTTTTTTGATTCAGAGTAACTTTCCAGATTTAACACTTATAGTTGATGGACTAAACAAAGGAAAGTTAGAACGGATTATTCAGGCTTCAAAAATGGCTACAGGCGAATACTTTCTAGTCATTGATGCAGATGTAGTACTAACTGCAGAATCGTTAGAAATATTGGTTGCTACTTTGTTTTCCAACCCCAAAGCAGCCACTGTTCAGCCGTACATGATTCCAATCACCCCAAGCAAAATTGCTTTATTTCTTGGCCGGGTATTTACCACAGGCTGGGAAATGTGGATTAGAAAAGCTCAGGGGGGAATGGGCACTTTATCCTTATGGGGGTGTCAGTGTAGCCTGGCCCGAACAAAGGTTTTAAAAGTTGCAATTAAAAATGCAACTGGCAAGCCCATGTTTAAGGCTGGTCGAGATGACTCGTCACTTGGTGCAGAAGGATTTGCCACAACTAACTGGCTTATGGTGTTTCAGCCTTTAGCAACTGCTACAGCACAACAAGCAGGGTCAACAAAGGCTTTTGTTCAACAAACAAAGCGACACAGAAGCGGAAGAATTGCAAAACTTCAATCTTTGTTTGCTTTGCTTTTTGTCAAGCCTTACTTTGCAATCTCAATGATAGCTTTAGAGATACTGTATCTAGTAACTTTCAGGCCAATTATTGAGGTTTTGGCATTTGCCTTGCGGTGCAAAAATGAGTGGCGACCTGTTGGTTCAAGGTGGTCTTCAGCTTAAAACCAACAATAAGTAACTAGCAAGCAAATAGGGCGATTTATTCACGAAGCGGGAGCAATCCCAATTCCTCTGAGTACTTCGCCCTTTTTCATTTCAATTGCTAAAACCTTATTATTTTTCTAAACTAAAGCTATGTTAGTAAAACCCGAAGTTCAAAATTTTGCAAAAATAAAAGTCATTGGCGTAGGTGGTGCAGGTTGTAGTGCTGTTAAATCTATGGCTGGTAGTGAAAATATTAAAAATGTAGAATTTGTTGCAATTAGTGTCGATTCACAATCACCATCAAGGTACAAATCTCTGACTAAACTACAAATTGGAAAAAAGATAACAAATGGCTTAGGTTCTGGAGCAACTCCAACCATAGGTAAAGAATGTGCCGAAGAATCAACTGATGAAATTAGAAAAGTACTAGAAGGAAGTAACATGGTATTTATTACAGCAGGAATGGGTGGTGGAACAGGAACAGGAGCTTCTCCTATTGTTGCAAAAATAGCTAAAGAGTTAGGTATTTTAACAGTTGCAGTTGTTACAACTCCATTTGGATTTGAAGGAGCAAAAAGAATGAAAACAGCAGAAGCTGGAATTAGTAACTTACAAACCGAAGTAGATGCGTTAATTGTAATTCCTAGTCAGAAAATACTTGAAACAACAGAAAAAGATATAAGTATTGTAGATGCATTTAAACTTTCAAACAGCGTTTTATCAACAGGAGTACAAGGCTTATCAGATTTAATTGTTACACATGGAAAGTTAGTTAATGTAGATTTTGCAGATGTAAAAACAATAATGACAAACAGTGGTAGTGCAATGATAGGTACAGCAATTGCAAAAGGAGAAAACAGAGCAGAAAAATGTGCCAAAGAATCTATAACATCACAACTACTTGGAGATTCAATTGACGACGCAACTGGAATATTAATAAATATAATTGGAGATAAAAATCTAACATTACACGAAGTTAATGATGCAGTAAAAATAATAAGTAAAAAAGCAAGCCCCGATGCAGAGATAATATTTGGAGCAACAATAGATGAACAATTAGAAGATGAAATAAAAATAGTTGTTATTGCAACAGGGTTTAATAATCAAAACAACAAAAACAACAATCCCCCACCCCAAACAGAAAATAGTTTTGATAATAATCAACTTGATATTCCTGCGTTTTTGAGAAATAGATAAATTAATAATCTATATTAATACAAAGATGTGATTAGTGATATTCTATAAATAATTTTATAATCTACACCTTATTGTTAAAATACCATCTGTCCATCTTAATCGTTTTTGGAAATAGTAACATCCTGTTTTGTAACCTTGCTAGACTGTGTTTTACCAAGCGATTTCATATCCATTTGTGGAAGTTTGCCATTTACTCTACTGTAAACAAATTTGGCAACTGTTTGTTTACTAATGGCCCAAATTAATTTATTTTGCACAATCTTAAAAAATTCAATTGTTTTCTCATTTTTTGAGTCGTAATCAATGCTGGTAGTATAAATATCTTTTATCTTTTGATAGAAAAATCGTTCAGACAGGCGGATCTCTCTTATTCGCCCTTCAAGTTCGTTAAAATAGCTCTATTGAATATAGTGTGTAAGCTATTTCTTGCTCTAATTAATTGATCAAGGTTTTGTGAAAGAATTTGTCTACTTTGTCTTAAATATTTTGCCATTTCAGAATCTGTTTTAACTCCAATTTTGTAAACAACCACCAGCTTACGCAGGTGTCTGTTTACATACAAACATATTACATTTTTTTAACAAACTTTAAAGTTTAAGATATAATTAAATAGATGACTATTACAAAAACCGACTTTATAGCCTTTTTAGACGCTCCAAGGCATTTATGGGCAATTAAACACAATAAACTCTCTGAGCAAGAAATAGATGTATTTATTCAACATTTATTTGATCAAGGTTACGAAGTGGAAGAGTATGCAGAAAAATATATTCAAAAAGTCCTTATTCCTTCATATGGTGTTACTCAAAATGAAGTACTAATTCAGCCAACCTATACCCACAAAAGCTTTCAGGCAATAACAGAT
>Ga0209284_10002646_pt1 | contig 23844 bp, 4 predicted proteins | sample FRY03_FD_187211 | JGI IMG/M metagenome (GOLD analysis project Ga0209284, IMG submission 187211) | Freshwater microbial communities from Lake Fryxell liftoff mats and glacier meltwater in Antarctica - FRY-03 (SPAdes) (version 2) | ecosystem: Environmental > Aquatic > Freshwater > Ice > Glacier...
GAGTTGTATGAATTAAAATCATTTTTTCCCTTCATTATATGCCCAATATACTCTATGTGAGTGATCGGAATATTTATTTACATTTTGCATAAAAAATTACGCCCCGCAACAATGCGAAAAGTGAATTTTTCAAATTACACCCAATAGTGTACCAATACGACAAATCCATAAAAGGTACCAAAAAAAAGATAAAAAAAAATACTGTACCAATAAAACTGTACCAATAAAACTGTACCAATATGAAATTGTCTATATAAGCAAGTATAATATCTCCAAACTACAACACAATACTCTGACTAGAGTGCTGTGCGTCTTCAAAGTTACCTTGCTTTGGCAAGATCATAGACATGTTGGTTTGTTTCTCACCTGATGTTGTGTGCGCAAAATGTTATTGCTGCAATCGATGCCAAGAGTTGAACAAATTGCCTGACATCGAGGCGCTTGAAAAGTTGCAGAATAATATAACTGATGAGGAAGCAAAGGTGGCTTTCAAAGTCCAATTCTCTGTGGCTAAGTTGACCGCAGAAAATACTTTTTTCAATGTAATGCAAAACATGAAAACATGGAAAGCACTAAACGAGGTGAAGTGTGGTCGAATCAGTAGCTTCATTCTGAAGTCCATGATTTTGAGTGAGAAGAAAGAAAAAACAAGCAAGGAGGTTGTGATGGAGGCGGACAAGGATGGAAACAATATGTTTGTGGCGGCAATCATTAGCGGTGCTAACATACACATGATCAATATGATGTTGAGGATGTGTCCGGAAGTGCTCGAGTTGTGTGATAAATGGAACAACACTCCATTGCACTACGTTGCGGATTGCGGCGAACTTGATTTGTTGGTGAGCGTGTTATGCTTTGGCGATGAGGGGAAAATGTGTATCCAGGAGAACAAAGAGGGTTTCAACCCCTTGATGAGGGCTATGGTTCAAAAACAGAGTGCTCTCTTCATTCAAACGCTCGTGCAAGCAAACTGCAGCACTTCTTTTACACAAAAAGATTGTGTCATGAGTCCTCTTGTGATGGCTATCCGCAGCGCTTGCTCGTTTGATGTCATTTCGGTTATTCTCCGAACATGCATGTGGAACATTGACTACATGGATCCGCATGGGAATTTCGCAATTCACACTGCGATCGAGTTGGACTGCGATTTTGAATTGATTGAGCTCATTTGTGGAGCAAGTGTGATGAACGAGACAGTCTGTCTTTTGACGAACAACCGGGACGGGTTAATTGCCCTGCAAATGGCAATCAACTTAGAGAGGTCTATCGAAATAATTAAAGTACTCGCCTCGTGCACTGCCAAGGCAGCCAAATTTTGCGCTGAAGTGTTTCTCAAAGATGCCCTCTCTCCCCAAGATGAAAGCACGTACCTTGCGAACTTGCGCAAGTGGGACTTGAGCGAGGACATGAAACTGAGTATTTGCAGCGAAGGCAAATTTTACAAAATATTTGTGAATTCAAAGACGAGCCTGGCGAAAATGATCTCTCACATCGAGATGAACATTAGCAGCACGGGTGTGGGGCTAAATGACAAAAAAATATTCCGTATGATGATGAAACTTTGCGGGCACACTGTTATGACTTTGGCGAATGAAAAAATACTACAATGCCTTCTTGAAAAAGTGGCTACCCGTTCAGGCGTGCTCTACGAGAACAATAACCAGCAAAACATTCTGCATATCGCCTGCTCTGTGAAGGCTCGTTTGGAAACCATCCTACTCATTTCAAAATTGAATCTTGAGACCTTTGTTGCTCTTGACAAGTACAAGAACACACCATTTCATTACTATGCCATGAATCAGGGGACTAGTTTCCTGGTGGGCCATGAGGTTGGTGGGTCTTTCATGACGCAGTTTGGCATTGGAAAGCCAATCCACATCAGCAATAAATTTGCGATGTTGGAGAAGGAGCTTCGTCCCAGATTGGACGTTGTGGAGTTTTATCTCTCTATTTTCAACGAGAGTGCTCATCTGAAGAACAGTGAAGGCAACACTGTATTTTCTCTCGCTGTGTGTGGCAACGCAGATTTGGCTGTGGTGAAAGCCTTGCTCATACACGATCAGGAGCCGCTCAGTGGCCATCCTCCGATGACGTACGGTACGTCGGCCTTGGGAATCTTGCACGTGGCTGTTGCAAAGTGTGACCCTGAGAACCTTGACAAGCTCAACAAGTTGTCGATGGTGATCGAAAATGAGACTATGATGGAGTACCTGGCGGAGGTGAACAATAATCGATTCGAAGTTGTGCAATTCTTGGCAAAGAACTGGCGCGGAAGCGCCTCAGTGAGGGACAATTACGGAAGAACACCCTTGCACTTTGGAGCTTTGCACAATTGTGAAAGCCATGCATTGCAAATTGTCGTACTGGCACACCCGCAAGCGCTCTCTATCATGGATGACAACGGAGATGTTCCCCTCAACAAGGCTTTAAACGCCCTCAACATGTTCATTCCTGGTAACGCTGCAAGCATCGATTCTCTCATGCAGACGGACCTGACACATGTGAACAAGCATAAAGACAATTTTTGCCACCTCGTGTTTCCTGATGCTTACTGTTTCCAGCCCGCACAAACTAGTTTTGACAAAAACAAGATTTTTTGGCGTGTGAATTTGAAGTTGCGTCTCAAGGTCTGGAAATCCTTGATGGAGGGAGATGGTGTAACCTATCATTCGATTAACAAACAAAACTGTGATGGACTCAAGCCTCTTGAAAAATTGAGCAAGTTTGTGTGCAGTTCTATTGAAACTCCAAACTTCAATGAATACGTGGAGTCCTTTTCTACGTACGCGATGATAGCAATCACAAATATGTTGAAACACAGCAAGTCGTTTGAGGACGTCATCTCAGGCATAGGTGAAGTAAATGCATTGTACCGCAATTTGCAGGAAACATGCAAGCGAGTTGTGGACGTTGTGCGACGCCTGCAGAGCCTGAATCACGTGAATCTTTTCATGAATGAAGTGCAAGAAAAACTTGTGCTCCTTAACATCGAACACGACAAAGTGGTGAATGATGAAAAGAAGCACTTGTCGGACAAGATTGCAATCGAGCTCATTGTCGCAGAGAGTGTTACCTTGCTGAAACCAGACAAAACCGAAAGCAACAAGAGGAAAAAGCATAACGACAAACTACGCAAGGAGGCTATTGCTCTGAAAAGGAGCTTGGAATTGGCAGAGGAAGAAGAGGCCCAATCTCTTCTCCGCAAAACCCTCAAGCAGCAGCAAGCCAATGACAAAAACAAAATGGTCATGCAAAAGAAAGCCAAGATGCGCAATTCCGCGATGTTGCAAAAGCAGAACCCCGCAGAGACTTCGAGTCTCTCTTCTGTTGCAGCGCATGAGAATTTTGAAATATCCCCAGTATCGCAAGATGCAGAGGTGTGCTTACAGACGCCTGCACTTTCTCCACAGGCCGACAACTTCGAGTGCAAGTCGCCTGATCCTGAAATTGAGAAAGAGTCGCCACAAATGGACTCCGATGCGTCTGAAAAGGAGTCTCAATCGCCTCGCATCAATTACACCATTCTGAGGCCTCTCTCGTCAGGGTATGACATGCAAGTTTTGAATGGAGTGCTCCCCAATTTCGACATTATTCTTCAAGACATTTTGGATGGCCTCCATGGTCCTGGACCCGTGGTAACATCTGTTGTGCATACTGAGTCGAACAGTGTGCTTGCAAATGTTGAGAAACAACAAGTGGAGTGCATAAAATTGGGTGACTCACTGCAAATTGCAAACGAGAAGATCGAAGGTATGAATGATGCTGCACTTGGTCGCAACAGCCTCATCAACAAGCTCACGAAAACCAACAAAGACCTCGTCAAAAAGATAGACGCAATGAAAAAGGATAAACAAACTGAAATCGAAGCTCTGGATGGTATGTTACAGACTGTGCGACACGAACTCAAGGTGTCCCGAAAGAAGGAGGTTTCAGTGCAAAACACTATTGAGGAGAGTGAGCAGAATCTCAAAGTTGCTATGGACCGCATCTCGGAATTCGAATGCAATGAGGCCAAGATTGTGAAAGAAGTGGAAAGTGCACACCATGACAAAATATTGGATCTGCAGAATATGGTCAATTCCATCTCCGATCAACTCGAAGTCAAGCAGAAAGAACTTACCAAATGTCAGTCGATGTCGTTGAAGACCATTGCTTCTATCAACAAGGAGCACAAGACAAACAAGGAAAATCACGTCTTGATGCAGGAAGTGCTCGTGAAGGAGCGCGACGATTACATGCAGAAGCTTTCCAAGATTTCAGAACTCGAGAATTCCAAGGTTGTCGTGATTGAAGAGCTCAAGGCCCTTGTTCAGCATCAAAAGGACAAAGCAGACAGGGAGGAAGAGAAGGCACGTTTTCTCAAATTTCAACTGGACGCCAAAAATGAAAGCATGCTAGAGTTGACTTTGAACTCCGAGGCGGAGGCCAAGCTACAAGTCAATATTAACAAGCATTTCCAGCAAGACCTGAAGGATAATTTGATCCACTCGCAGAGGTTGGAAATTGAGGTTCTGCAGCTACGTGCTTACAAGGAACAGGCGGAGATCCGTGTGAAGAATTTAGGGGTCAAGATGTCGGAGCTGATGATCATGAAAGACGTGGTCGAGTGCGTCATTTGCCTCGAGTCTTGTTCTCGCCACAGCGTTTTCCTCCCGTGTGGCCACATGACTCATTGCAAGAATTGCAGCGGTATGGTTTGATGTATTGTTACATGTATACCAATGTATTTTTTGCAAAAGTCGTTGGTGTTATTTGACACTCTTTTATTTGTGTTGGCAGATACGCTCATGCAAGTGCCCAACAGGAAGTGCCCCTCGTGTGAAGTCGAGATTACAGAGGCCAAGCAAGTCTTTTTCATCTGAGCATCAATACACTGCTGTGTGTGTGATGCTTGCAAATTAGTCTTTTTAGATTTTTATTAAAAGCAGTTGCAAAAGACTCGTTTCGTACTATGGTGTTGAAGCGTTTACGGATTCTTCCGTTAGTTAGTGTAAACAGAAACAAAAACGCAGTTGACTAACATTATCATAGACAGCAAAACCGCCATGACAAGTCTTGTGAAGGCGAACATAGCAAATAAAATTAGAATGAGAAATAGGATGAGTGGCAAAACTTTGTAAAAACTGACAAATGCGCATATGCGATTGGCGTCAACTAGACTTTGTTCTGCCAGCTCGTAGACATTTTTCTTTGTCGCTATTGTGAGACGAACGTTGCCGGCGAACCCTACACTTTCCAAAAGGCCTACAACAGGCTCGTATATGTCTGCACCCACCTCCACACAAGCCCACGCCAAAACATCTGTCCAGACCCCGTACTCGAACGGTGCGAGTGTGCAGTCTTTGAGACATTCTGTTCGCAGGAATTCGCGACACGCAGTCAGCTGCGCCGGTGCTCGCACGGAATCTCTGAAAAGAATGTTGGGCACTGACATTGCCTTCGGAAACAAGTACTCCAGGGTGTTGTATACGTCTGGCAGAAAGCATGTTGGTATGAGGGGCACACAAGCTGGCGTGTAGCCGTAAGCGAGGTACATCACCAAAAACGGCAGGGAGGGAAGTATAAGCACAGCAAACATGGAGAGGTTCAGCGCTGACATCAGGTAGTAAATAACGACTGCATATACGAGCACTACCAGCACTGCGTTGAGGATACGCACCTCCCACCCCGAGCAAGTCTGTACTTGTTCGAGGTTGCACTGCAAGTTCTTCATGATATTGGACGTGAGGGCCAGGAAAATCGTACGCAGGTTGCCGGAATCGAGGCGCAGCTCTCGCATGAGGCTGCGGACAACCCACAAGACAGAAGCGCTGACCAGGTCAAGGGTTTGGTCCCACGCTGCTTTTCCCTGTTCTGGCGCGGTAAAAGGCAATTTTGGCCACGAGTCGGCAATTTTACTCGAGGGCCACACCAGCTCCGGCTGTTCGTAGTACATTGTGGTGCTGTTAAAGGCTCGTTGTATTATGCTAAGAACGTCGAGAAGAGGCGTACACTCCTCCCCGCTCAGTGGATGTGACACAAATGTCGAAGAGTCCCACATAGCGGTCGCCACGGTGTTGTCCGTATTGTACGAGAGGAACGAGGAGAGTGTCTTCTTGTACGACGTCTGCATATCGCTCATACGGTCATACTTGTCCGAGAAAGCTCGACCCTGGGCCTTGAGCTTTTCAGAGAGTGCAGATATCTGGACTGTCGGCGAAAATACCAAGAGACGTCGCGAGGAAGTGCTTTTGTTCACGAAGTCCAGCAGTGCTACCATAGAAGGCGTGGTTTCATTGTGGTCGTAGTCTTCTACAAGAATAGTCAGCACCGTGTGCAGAGACGACATTGCTCCCGACACGTAGTACAGTGGGGTGTGTCTCGAAAGCATGTGCATAAGTCTTGCGGGGTGCATGCCCATCACAGGCAACAACAAGGGGTTGCGTGTGATCTCCGCCATCACGTCCTCGATACTGCAGAAAAAACACGGAGGGAGCACTTTCTGCATTTCCAGGAGGGCTATGGTCTGCAAGCTGAAGTGGAACGACGCTGCACACCCCTCCCGTGTTGCGGGAAGCAAAGTGCTGCTGAGAGCGTCTTTACACAGTCCGTTGTGCGTACTTTCTGGCACGGCCTCTTCCAGGGCGAGCAGACGCCTGCCCGTGATCGACGAACTGACCATGTACGCTTCTGCGCTGGCGCCCGACACCCTGGTGCAGAAGGAGCTAGCGCTGTTCACGTGGTTACACGGAACTGTGAGCATGTTGTCGTAGCTCTGTCCGCTGAGCGTGGTCTTGAAGTTCGGGTCGCGGGTGTGCAGACACATGCTGTCAATACGCAGGGCTGGCGAGGTTCCCAACTGCGAGAGCTGGCACGAGTCGAAATGGATTTCCTGCAACCCACACGCACAGTACCCCGATGTCCTACCAGGCTGCAAGAAGCACATGCGAGAGTTCTGGCAAACAGCACAGCGCTGGAAGCCCCCGAAGCCCGGATTGAACTGACTGTCGAGCAGACGACATGTCTGATCTTGCTCATAGCAATCCGAGTTCGCATTGCACGGGGTTTCCACCATGACCGGAACAGCGCAAGTACAAATCTTCGTGATGGGGCTGCACCCGAAGCGTTTCGTGCTGCCCTTGTGTTCGCACGAGCCACACATTATGACTGAGCGATCCACCAAACTAGTGTGGCACGTGTCTGCCTGCGTGCACGAGAGCGGCTGGCCGTCACCGTAGAAGGTAGTGTATGTAGAGAAGCATCGAGTGGCGACGGGAAGCGCCCCGTCCGGTATGTTGTCCTCGGGAATGTCCGTGAAGTCGCACATCATGAGCCCCTCGGTATTGCAGGGCAGTGCGCCCAGGAAGAAGTTGGATGCAAAGCGCATCGATGTGGCAGGAATGAAGAACAGTATTTTGAAAGGCCGTGTCCCAAGGATGTCAAGATTCATAATAGCCTCGAATGCATCTGCCAGGATCCCGTATGCCCTTCCCAGCAAATTGAAGAGAACACAAAGTACGCCCGAATCCGGAGATGTGCCGACAATGTCTCTCTGTACCCAATTGTAAAAGTCGCACAGAATGCGCAGGATCTTGACGATTTCCTCTGGCAACCCCTGCCCAAAAATCACCTTGAACATCACACGCGCGAGCTCATCCATGATGTAGAGCACTCTGGCGATGAAAATCTCCACATACAGCATGAGCTTGTCGCCAGCGCGCTTGAGCATCTGTTCGTTCGCCATTATTGCAGATACAAGCAGGGAGCCCAGCTGCGAGCATATCTGTGCGAAATAGTAATATAGCTCAATGAGCAGTGTCTTGATTTCTCGCATCATCATGAGGGCCTCCTTCACTGGCACGAGTTCTGTGCTCGGGCAGCGTGATAGTAATTTCTCGTTGGACATTATTTGCTCTGTGGATTCTTCGGGCCTCGCACACTGCGATTCCGGCAGGTTGTCGTAAAAGGTTTGCACGGTGTCGTGTACGAATTCACTGTTGCTCGACGAATACATCGTGGGCGAGTAGAAGTGGGCCGCCTCTTGGCACTGCGGCATGCCGAGGGCGCGACATATCAGGAGACCAACTTGCGCATGCCAGGTCTTGACCCTGGCACACATCTCTTCGGTGTTAGCGTCCACCAGACAAAGATGCACAGGGATTCTCAGAGCCCCCGCAGCCTTGGTAATTTCTCGAGCACACCCAGTCTCGCGCTGTCGGGGGTCGATCCACTCGTTTTTATGCACACTTCCCGAGCAGTTTCCGTCCTGGCACCACACCCACGAGCGATCCCACAGGGGACCGTCATCTGTGTGCGTTATGTTTTCTTTTGCAGGAACTCTCAGAACGTGTTGCAGAAAGTTGCTGCGTTGCCAGGTGTTGGCATCGAACGAGAGCAACTCCTGAAGTTGAGAACATGTGGCCCTCGCGCCACACACAGCGCGTCGCAGATGTGCGGCAAGCATTCTCGCTGTGCTTATCTTGACTGGCTGGCCCACGCTCATAGCAGGACGCTGGCTGTTAAGAGTCCCCGTGCTGCCGTTGCGATGCACGAAGTCAAAGGGAGCGTGCTTGTCACACGAGGAACATCTTCTGTGTCGCTTCCGGGGTTTGCGGTCGGGGACAAACGGCTTGCGCGCGAGGTATTGTGTGCTGCCACGCGAACCGTTGCGGTGTGCTACGACACAAGACAGGCCCGTGTCGAGCGATCCGCAGTACTGTATCGCAAAATTGCTATCTGGTGCCGGTCCCAGACGACGCAATCGCCCCATACGGCAACTGCTGGCAAAAGACAGCAGCGCTGGTCGCGGTCCACGCACAGCAAGGCGCAGCCGGAAACGTGGCAAACGCGAGTACACATTGCAGAATGGCTTGTCCGCGGGAACCGTGTGCGTGTCCCCGTCGACCAGGTTCACGGATTGCATGGGCCAGTCGAGAACCTCAGCACACACAGAATCGCCCCCAGCATCCCACTGCACAGTGTGCCAATCATGTGCCGAGCGCAATTTGCTCAGAGTGTCGCTGAGATGGTCGGATCGCATGGTGTGGTTGGCAGCGGTACAGCCCCAGAACTCCGACACAAACCTTCCGGCGCTCAGAAATGACATGGTCCGGGTGCCACTCACGGTGGGGTGGGCATACTGCGATGTTGCTGTCAGGTGAGCAAAGCGCACCTTGTTGCGCATGGCGCTGGGGTACAAGGCTTCGTACGGCTTGCGGATCCCAGAGTACGCGCTCAGCCACTGCAGAGGACAGACCCAGCTGGTATCAGTTGCCTCGTGGTATTGCTGCGGGGTGTAGTGCACGTGGGATTGTTTCCACGTCTCTTTTACATTGGGTCTCCACCGCTCCACCCGTTGTCTGTCGGAGGTGAAAACACTGCCCATCACAGTCCGAGCTACTCTGAGCTGTCCGTACGTAGTCACCTCAAAAACAAGTGCGTGGCCACCAATGTCACTGCCAAGGAGCTGCAGGCTCTCGAGGGTGTCCATAACCCCCCCTCTCCACACCTCACTGTCCGACCACAGGCCCCCTGCCAGCGATGAGATTGTCTGCGAGACATGGATGTCGCTCACAGCTTCTCCCGGCATGCCCCCCACACTGCCGTGCTGGATGCTGCAAGTGCCTGGACTCTGGAACACCTTCTGGCAAATCGGCGTGTGGTACGACTTGTATTGTCGATTGTGCCGCACCAGCACTTCGCCATCGCGTTCCTGGCAATGACTTGTCATATCGTCGAGGACAGCCTGCCATCCGGGGGATCGGATCCGACAAAATGCGCTGCACCTGCCATCTATCGTCCACACCTCGCCCGCGCTCAACTGGCATTCGCAGCCGGTGCCCTCGTCGAAGGCCCCACTCATGTACGGATTCATGATCTCAGCCGTGTCTTCCCGCGAAAAACACATCGAGTTGTGATTTTCCCCTCGCCACGCACTCTGGCTCCACGACCGAGATGTCAAATTCGCCACAAACTGGTCAGAGTCGTGGGCTGTGGAAAAGCTCGGGTAAAACCCACCCATGAGCATAGCGCGGTCGACAGGGATACTCACAGAGCCGCCGAGTCCGAGGCTCCACCCTACTCGTTGTTGCAGTGTCTTGTGACACCGGCGCAATGACTGAAACGCGTTGTTGGTCTCGCTGTCGTAGTTGATGCTCGTCATCTCGTTGCACTCAAATGTCTTGCGACGCATTTCAGCGTTGTAGGACTTGTACTTGGACAGGTCCAATTCGCCCGAATAGAGCAGACCGGGGTCGGCCTGGCCCATGTGGAAATCGATCTCCTGGCTGAGGACTGCTGACAGCTTCTGTGAGTGCATTGACGCCCGTTCGAACATGAAGACTTTCATGTAGCGCATCACCATGTACACCACCTGAATCTGAGTAAAGTACACGTTGTTCTCGAGATAGTCGTCCTCGCCAGAGGTCTGCGAGAGAAACATGTTGTCCGGATACTCGTCACGCTTCGTCCCATATACCAGCATCTCGAATTCAGGGCTCCGCAGCGTGTAGTCTCCCTTCCTGCATCCACTCTCGCCCTGGGAGTCGTATGCATACCCCTGGCGTACCCTCTCGAAAAACTCTCCGTTGTCGTAGAAGTGTGTCTTCTGTGCTGGTATTTCGAGGGTCTGCAGGCTGGAGAACTCGTGCGTGGGTATGAACGGGGAGCCGCTGTCCACTGGTCCCGACAAGGCACGTTTGACAAGAATGCCAGCCTGCAGGAGCTGTTTTACGGACCATGTTGTTTCTTCAGTCACTCCTGGCAATAGCTTCATGCGAACCTGCACATGAATTATGTCCTGCAGTCTCGTCTCGTTGTTAACGATTCCGACGGGGCGCGAAGCGTACTTGAGGAAATCGAAGTTTTCCTTGGCAGTGGTGTGTGCGGGAAAAAGAATATACGAGTTGTCGTTGGCGAGCTTGGTATCGATCACCGACATACAATCCACATTGGGCACAGATGTCAGACGCAGCCTGGAGAGCGCCAGGTTGATTATTGTGACGACATCATCCTGGAGCTGGCTGTCTACAGTGCTAATGTCGTCAGGGGACTCAAAGACCAATAACGCCGTCTCCAGCCGCTTGCGCAGCGTGATGCGAGGACTCCGCGTGACGTAAACGTAGTTCGGACAGCTGACGTGGGCTGCGGCATTCTGGCTGTTTATGAGCATATCAAACCATCTGGACGGAGCCCCTCCGTCCCCAGAGCTGGACAGGACCACACATTGCCAGAACCACCGGAACGGCATGTATACAGCCGAGCGCTCCTGGAAAAAATAAAGAGAGTTTCGCGTGGAGATAGTCTGCGTCACGTCGCGAGTGTATGAGACGGTGTTCTGTATCTCTGCCATACGCTCCACGATGAAACGAGCGCAGCGTCCGTGCTCCAAGTACGCCTCCTCGTCCGCAAAGCCACGTGTGGAGTCTTGACTCGGGTCGATTCCAAACAGCATCGGGAGAATCCGATTCACCGTATCCAACACTAGCAGCGATTCTTCAAACGTGTATGGGCGTGTGGCGATTTGAAAGACTTGCAGGTAGCTTTGGAATGCCGTGTCTGCCACTCCGAAGGCTCTGGGACAGTGCCTGCGCAGATTGTCATATATCTGGCGTAGTTTCTCTCGACAGAACGTGAAGACCTGCGCAGTGCATTGTGTTTCTAGTTCGAGGGGGACCAGCCTGTCTGAAAATACCACGGTTAGCAAAGGCACAGTATGCCGGTCAACAACACATCTTTCCTCGAATTCGCGGTCTGCCAAAACCCCATCGCTTCTTTGCACTCGGTATCCCATGCCCATGCAGTGGTCCGCGTCGCGATTGCTGAAGGGCCGTGACAGCACGATTGTGCGTAGGATCGCGTCCTGAAAAGCAATCTGCACCCTACGAAGAACAGAGCGACCGTCGACCATGAAATTCACCTCTGGACATATTTCGAAGGTAGAGCACGGAAGAACGGTTTCTGCTACGTGCCGCAAAGTCGATTCAGGGTCCCCGCCGACGGGGAAGTATGTGTAAGGGCTGAGAAATCCTATCTTGGAACGCTCTTGGTCATGCTCTATGTCGCAGAACTTGGCAGTAGCGACGTTGTCAATATTTTCCCAAGTGCGTAGCGCCCACATAAAGTTGCTTCCCAGTGCATAGTCAATGCGGCCACCCTTGTTGTCAGCCTGTGTCGACATGCAGATGCGGTGGTCAGAGTGCTGGTAGCTCCTGTCGCATTGGTGTGCCTGTGCACGGAGCACCTGTGTATCCGAGAGCGACGCTGCAGTCAGCGTAGTGTCGGATCGCTCGTAGAAATTGTCCGGGACCCTGAAAATCCGGCTTGAGCCATCGCGGCCGTGCTCGGTCGTCGGCACAGATGTTCCCGTGAGATTCCAGTACTCGTAGCGGTTTCTCGCTCCACACATTCCATTTGCAGAAGCAAAATCGCTCACACCCTCGTATGTGGAGAATCCGTACGGGTCGAGCGCACACGTCCGGGCGAATAGCTGCGCGAAGACCGGCTTGTCGAGGGCGTTCTCCACCACCAGGACTATTTTTTCGCAGAAGCCTCGCCCGGAGCACATTTTGTCGCTCTCCCCGTGGCAGTGGTCGTGTGTGAAACATGACTTGAGGCAAACTTCGTCGACGCAATACTCTTTCTGCACACACACACCCTTGCCAAACGGATTCGTGAGACACACAAATTCGTGCGGAGACAGCGATATGCATTCTGTGTCCACACTGCATGTGTACTGGGCAACCACGCTGCAGTCGCCACCGCGCCCGGCGTCTCCATAACTGTCATCGTGCGACTCGTCCCAGTGTGGCCACGGGGCGGTGATGTCAAAACCAAAGCCCCTGTGCCAGTCCCGGACCAGTCCGAGAGAATGCCTGAAGTCGCCGGTCCCTGCGACAAGCGGCGTGTCCGTCGACAGCTGCTCGGGATTGTTCCCCACGTTGAACATGAACTCCTCCGGAAAGTTGGTGACAACGGGGACCGTCGGGTCTGACAACGCCAGGGAGTCCCACAGGCTCTCGAGATAATACGGATTCAACTCTCTTTCGGGCAGGCCGTACGCACCTGCGTCGCACAGCACGTGAGACGCGCCGAGCCGGCTCGAAAATTCAGTCATGTTTCGTTGGCGCAGCGGGTCTACTCGGGACTGGCCGTCGTCGTCAGATGACATCCACGAAGTGAATCCGCGCATATTTGTCTCGTTCTGGTCACAGGCACACGTGGGATGATACCCGACGGGGTGCTCTGCGTCGGCGTCCCAATAGTCCAGAACGTCGTCGCAAAAGGCGTGCGGCGAAACACCCTCCTGCTCGCCTGCGTCGCGAGCTATCAGAACTGCGCGCACGTCTGCGTGCACAACATCCGAATCGAACCCTGTCTCTGTGCTGATGCGCACGAGGAGCTCGTTCAGGGCTGCTCTCTGATCGGGAGAGGTCTCCTGAAGCGCCACAACAGTTGGCCAGTGCATGCTGAAGAGTTGGACCTCTGGCGTTGTAGCGTAATGACGGGCGTCGAAGGCCAGCGGCGGTCCGACGTGCTTGGCGAAGACCACCATGCTACAGTCGAGCTCGCTCCCCAGACACGGGTCGAAAAACACATCGTCGCACATGACCAAACAATTTGGAGTGATGAAGATGAAGTCACAGCCAGTCGTCTCGGCAATGGCAAACGCACAATGACTCGCACTGTCTGCACTGCCGTCTTTGGGCTTGACACCGTACACTCCCCGAAGCTGGCAGATTCCTATCTGCTGCAGCTGTGCGGTACAGCGTTCTTTCCATAGAATTTGCAACAAGTCTTGTTCTGCTATAATGTCAGAACTCAGTTGTGCCTCCGTGAAGAAGTGTAGAATCGCATACTCGATAGCCCACGTCGAGCAGTACGCTCCTACCGGGGATTCGTGTACGGTGTGTGCCATCGGGAATAGCACATCGCGGAAGTACGTGGAAAAATTATTGTGCAAATACTGCTCTTTGTGCTGCTCGCACACGGGCTGTGCTATCGTGTGTCCCAAACGGTAGTTTACAGAGCGTCTTGTCGAGAGGATGAGCTTGTGGGCACTCACATGCTCGCCGAGTGAGTCTGGCCCTGCTCCGAGCAGTCCCAGACGCAGACCAGCAGGCCCATATGTGGCCAGGTCTTGCAAGCCAATGTCAGCCTCTCCCCCCTCCCACCACCTGTGCTGATGATCCCAATCCATAAGTCCCCACACCGTGCTTGCAGAAACATCGGCACACTCGGGGGTATCGGCACCAGCTTCCTCGAGCACCTGCATCAGCAAAAACAGGTCCTCTCGAGAAGAGTAGCCCCCGCGCTCACAAAGCTGTTGCCACGGCCCTGCATCGGCCAACTTGTGGGCAATGCCAGAACAGTTCAGAGAAGAATGCACTCTGCACCCGACCGTGTCTTGCCATCCGCAGAAGCAGCGGGCACCGAGTCCTGACACCGACCGAACGTCGGTGACGCGAGGCACAAGGACCCGGTCTTTGTCGACTGGCAAAGTGTCTATGTTGCCACCGGCAAATGTTGCCTCTGGTGTCAGGGGCGTGGGGCTCCCCCAGTCCTCGCACCACATGCTATCGGTGGGCATGTACCTGTGCACATGGGTCCAGAACACTGGCGAATCCCTGCGAGCCCTTCGCAGGATTCTTTGTACCACCCCCTCCATACCGTGCATGAACTCGCCAGGATCGAGCGTGGGGTCATAGCGCATGTCAGCATCGACTTCAGGCGGGTTGGAACCCACGCGCACCGGGAGGCTGAAAAAGCCGGAGGACAGCAGTGCCATGCAATTCTGCCAGAGCGTGCCTTTGTTTGTCTCTCTCATCACCTCGCCACTCGAGTACTCCCGCACCGTGACAGTGGGATCGAACAGGTACATACGCTGTAACTCGAACTCGGCCTCGGGACTCAGAGGGTGTGGTGAGCCGTTAGTGTACAACGGGTCAGTCCACACATCCACCGACAGCAGCTTGTCCAGTTTGATCTGCCCGAGTATGTCTCCTATCACCTCCTGCCCGACGTCCCACCTCTTCGAAAGTGCGTGGCTCGCAGGAAACGTGATTTGGGACTCTGAGGTCCACCCGTGCTGCTCACAACACGCCATACTTGGCCCAGTGTTGTCGGGACACAGGCAAAAGAGATTCTCGACCCTGCTGAAGAGACTGCGGATTGCGTGCACGGCAGCCAGCGTTTGTGCCTTCACAGCGATCTGCGAGTACGTGGAGGCCTTTTGGCGCACCGATGCCATAATCTGCTTTCGGGTACGAGACCCTCCCGTGACGCCATCGCCATGTGGTTCGAATTCTCGCGAGTGCGCCTGGTGCCGGAAGTACTGTTCCACGGGAAAGGTTTCGCCGTCGTTCATGGTAAAGCTCGACTGCATGTCAGCCGACGCAAAAGGACCCATTATCACGCAGTCCACGTACTGGTGTATCTCGTCTGCCTCCGTGCTGAGAGCACTGACAGACACTTGCTCGCTCACAGCATGTGTCTTGGCAAAGAACGGCTTTATTTCAGAGCGGAACAGGTGCTCAATGTCGTCCTGGGCCCGCTGCATGCGTGTGTCGCGATCTGGAATCGCAAGCAGATGACGGGCTGCCACGGGAACTTTGTTGGCACTAGATCCCGACCACAGAAATACCGGCATGACACTCCCGACTGCACTGTACCCAGGTGTCGCCAACTGTTGCATTTTGCCCGAGAAGGACTGGCAGGCGTCCACTTTGGCAAAAGAATCCCCTGTGGTTTTTTCGTAGTGAAAGTATTCGTCGATGCCAGAAAAAGCTTGCGCCCTCCGCTGCAAGTACGTCCTCATGCATGCCGGTGTGCGTTCGCCGTCGGCAATAGCTTGCCGGAAGCACTCTATGACGGATTCATGGACACGCACATCCACACTCTGACGAATTTGCAGGATCCTAAGTTTCTGTGGTCCGTTGGGCTCGTTGAGATCCACCGCAGAGAGCGGGATGTCGTGAATACCCCTCCACTGCGCAGGCGAAAACAGGCCCAGAAACATAGCACCTTCGTCCCATTGCCTCTGCTGGTAGTTGGCGCGGCAACGGGTAATGACTTGCATGATCTCTACGCCCTGCTCTGCGAAGGCAAGAGCGTTTGGGGCCCCGTCGGCACAGTCCGTCCCCCTCTCGAGGCATCCGAGATAAGCATCGTAATCTTGCATGCTAATCAATTGCTCGAAAGGAAAAGGGTTCCATACCAAGACGTCCTCGCCAGTCGGCGAGTTCAGAAGTAAAGGCCCTTGACACCACAGGTTGTCGGTAGCCGCACCACGGCGGTCCCCAGGAATCCGAACAGGGGTGTCCCCACACACACAGGTCCACACAAGCGACTGACCCACCACTGGTAACTTGCAGTGGTACATGTCGTACGTCTGCACTACGTCCATGATCCCCGAAATTAGGCCGATCAAGTACGCGAACGCCGCGTCCAGCATGTGCTGAAGCGGCTCAAATGGCATGCGGTTCATGAGGTCGTTTATTTGTTCCAGCATCAGCTGTATCTCGTTGTCGATCTTGTTCGCTCTGGTGCTGATGTCTCGCAGCGTGGCGCCCATCAACTGAGACAGACACATGCCAACACTAGAGTCCGAGGCCGCAATGCCCTTCTTCGACCCGAGCATTATCAGAGGCTCGCCGTCAGTGTCCCCGCTGATCATGTTGTCGAGGACCAGTATGGCGTCGTTGGTGAGACATGTGATAGTCTTCTGGGCAGCGATGAGCGCGTACAAGGGCCCCATGAACACAGAGGACAGAAACGTGGTTGTAGCAGCGAGGACCATGACGAAGCGAGCATGGTAACGCGTATCGATCTTGGAGCTGCGTGCCCCCACGTCTTGGCCCGCTTTCTGCTCGAAAGAGTGCGAAATGGCTCCGAGTATGGAAGTCAGTGTTGCTGTGGTCTCGACCAGCGCATCCTTGGTGTTGCAAACTCCAGCGTTGAAAGCCTCCTCTGGCCATGATATTTCGTACTGTAGTCTCCTGTTTTCGCTAAGTTCTACTATCATGATGATCTGGCGTGAAAGAGCCATCCACATGCCACCTATTCCTACCCGAACGATGTCCATCTGACTCGACAACACCTTTGCTATGTTGCACAGAGGCTTGCGCAGGTTCACCGTCGTGCCAACACAACGCGAAATGGAGCATTCCTGTGCTGCCAGACACATACCCTGTAGGTGTTCGAACCGGGTGTCAATTTTCTTGTTCTGTAGTACATTCGGCATGCATCCCACGCAGTTGTCAAGTGAGCAAGTGATAGAAATATTGACGGAAAGAACGACGCTCTCAGCCATAGTGCGCTCGCCACGGTACTCGCCGTCGACCACCTGGATCCGTACGTTTTGAATCCACGCCTGACGCCCTGTTCCCGAGAGCAGGATCACCATTTTTTCCAGGTTGCTGTACGTGATGGCCGACAAGTGCCTCTGGCTCTCGGCGACGCGATCGTACTTTGTGAGGTACAAAGGGCCTTGTTGACCCATGTTCAGGGCAGAGGATATCCCCTTGCCACTGCGAGTCTTGGCCACCACAGTTCGCACCGAAGCATCTCCGGAAGCGAAGTCGAATGTGATCACACGCACCTCTGCCGTCTCGCTGTTGTGCGAGGGGATCGCCACTATGGTGGAGCAGTTGCTCGAAACGCAAATAGATTGGTGGTGCTCCGGGAGAATGTGCTGCATGTATTGTTCGCAGGCGGAGTACAGGGCAGCTGCTTCCTGGATTTCGATGCGCACACATGCTTTGGCAGACTCATATCCGTTGCCGTTTCGAGCAGGAACCATTCGTACGCCGCCGACGAACACATACGTCAATGTTTGCGCGTGCACCACCCACACACGGTCGATTCGCTGCATACTCCGATGCAGTCTTGAAGAACTAGTGTCATACACGAGAGGATTCCACGGCTGCGTCACCAAAAGCTCGAAGCGCGCGAGAGATGGAATGGATTCGAGCCGGTACAAGCACCACTGTCGTCCTTCGGACTCGCCCCTCAGAGTCAGCGCAAGAAGATCATCGCGCCTGTTCGCCCTCACTCCAGATATCGTCAAAACATGCAACTCCATGAGCTTGTCTGGAAACACTGAGGCGTATTGAGCTTCCTTGTTGGAGAAAGGCAATTCGGGATACGCAAAGACAAATTGCGAAATGTCTCCCGGCACACAATAGTAGGCAATAGAGGGATTGTAGTTGCTGTTGGTGCCGGCCACTGCCACGCAATGATTGCCCTTTGTATAGCGTGTATTCTTGCAAATATACTGCTGACACAAGTCGGGAGGCAGCTCTCGAAGGTCGCGCACCAAGAAGGGCGGCATGTGGCGATCGTTCTCCATGTCGGAACTGCTGAAGTAACGACTTTGTACAGTCACGTCGCGGGAGTGAGTGTAAGTCGGAGGGTTCCCCACAGCCTGCAGCGCAGCATCAAAGGCCGCGTGGGTGTCGAGACACCGTGCCCGGCAATCGAATGTGTGAATACACTGCATGAAGTAATCGACCGGCTCCGGCATGAGGGTAATAGAGTACGCCGACCCGTAGAGGTCTTCGCAGTGTCCGCCATCTTTCACGAATGCTGCAGTGAGGTAATCTATGCTCGACTCCATGGCCTGTGTCACCTGGAAAAGGCGGCTCAGGAATGGATCCATCGCCGTGAGCAAATCGTGATTCGCAGAATCCATACTTCTGAAGCACATGCTCTGCTGCACCGCATTATTCTGTGTCCGCAGCGTCTTGGTCCACACCGTGTAGTCGATGGGCATGATGTTCTGCAAACAGACTTGTGTAATGAACTCTTTCGAGTCTCGTCCTTCTGGTAACTTACACACACAGTTCATCAGAGGGTACGAGACCAGAAAGGTCATCATGGCCTGCAAGAATCCTTCCACTCCGTCCGGTCCAAGCAGACACGCGTTGCGCACCATTTTGGCCCACGGATTGGTGTGCCCTATGATCTGCGACAGTCCGTCGCACTGTGCCCTCATGTGGTCGAGCCAAGATATTCGGATGTCGGTCCGAGACTCGTACAGCGCTATTGTCAGGACCCCTGTACTGATACCAGCGTCAGTCACCCGGGACAGAATCAACACCAATCGGCGAATCATTTTCGCGCCGAGAGAAACTGTGCTCGTGCTCTGCAGGAACATGCGTCTGAGCGAGGCAATCGGCGTGGGCATGTTGCCTACCGGACTGCTGGTGGCCACTGCCGAGAGATCTGCAACAGGGGTGCTTCCTGTCTTCACCGATTTGAGCACCCGGTTCAGAAGGTCTCCGGCGGCCCCTGTCATCTGCGACTGCCCAGACATGTGTGCCATGATCTTGCTCGTTCCGACAAGCACTCCCTCGATCTGGGCGTGTCCTGGCTTTCCGCGCAGCAGTTCGCTGAGCTTCCCCAGCGAGTTCCACACGTGGTGGTTGCCAAGCTCCAGCGAGTATATGATGCCGTCTACATCCACCAGATTAAGACCTCCTGTGTCTAGCACCGAGTGGTGCGTGAGACGCTCGCGTTGCTGGAAGAGATTCGACAGTCGGCCGGCATTTCCGGCCGCTGGCAACGTGAAGAGGGCCTGCAGTACCACTCGAAGCGCCAGGGTGCCGCACACCGCATACTCGGCACCTGCAGATCCCAGCTGTGGCATCCGCTGCATGGCGGGACACATGCGCCCGGGAGACGAGGCATAGACCTCGGTCTCTGCGGCAAACATGCCCATGGACTGCTCCCGGAAGCACGAGTAAATGGGCTCTGTACCGTAGACATCATAGCAGTCCGCCCGATTCGGGTGGATGAAGTAGTGCCGATATTCACACAGGGTCTCGTCCACCACCCTGTTGTCTTGGAAGTTGCTCGGCGACGTTGCCTTAGTGGTCAGCAGCAGGTTGTTGCTGTTAATGTACTCGAGGCCCACAACCATTATGTTGACGATCTGGTGACACTGCGCAGGCGAAAAATCAGAAGAGAGCCAGTTGGGAACAGTCATGAATGCCACAGACGGATCGTCCAAGGTTGGGATCCCCATTGTATGTTGCGATCGCACGGACTTCAAGCTCCACACCCGTGCCCGACCGAAGCTGCTCTCTACATTCAGACACAGCTCGGGCACTGTCGCGTGGCAGCGGGCCCACACACACCCAAGAACTGACAGTTCAGGGGAGTCCACCCAGTGCACAGCCCACTCTGACACTGCCACCGCACTGTACTCCTGTGCCCAGTACGTGTAGGATCGCGGGAGCACGACCTGGTCTGCGAGGACGGCGTTGTTGTAGCACTCGTCGTTCGAGAGCACTTCACATTCCGGGCCGTCGTAGACCTGGTACGCCAACGCGTTGCTGTCGATGGAGAGAGCGTCCTGACGAACTGTGAATTCCGAGCTTCCCGCACTCCTCAAGCGCGCTATCACCACCTCGTTGCGGGTGTCACGCAACACGTGGTACAGGAATATGTCCCCCGCAGACACAAACGGCTGCTGCGCCAGACGGATGGTGGGCCGTGCTTCTGCCCTCGCGTACACCACACGGTCCATGGGGCTGCTCGGCTCCCAGGTCATCACGTTATCGTCCGGTCGGCAATTAAATCGCTGAAAGTCGCACTCGCTCTGATAGCTTTCGCCGAGCGCCGCCGAAACCGCAACCGGTTTCGGCTTGCCACTTGTCGCGACGCAGCCCTCGTCTCGGGTAGCTATCACACAGTCCGTCTGAGCCAGGTTCACGTTGTTCTCCCATGTCACCTGGTTCACGAGCACAATCTGCTGGTTTTTGCGCCCGGCAATATGCAGGCCCATGCACCACGGGAAGCAATTTGCGCTCTCGGGTAGACAAGCGGAATCCGTGCCGTCTGTGTCGACCCGGCATCTGGGATGCACATACACTGCTGCGTCGGCAGTGTTCACAATCGTCGAGCGCGCCGCGGTGTTCGTGCCAAAAGCGTCGTTGTGTGGAACGTCGATACCTGCCAGCGGTTGCGAGTATCTGCGGCGCGAGAAGCGAAGAGATACGACCTGTATCTGCACCCCAGCACACGTCATCACGCTCGCTGCGCGTGGAAAGTCAAAAAGCACTTTATGAACAGTGGCCTGGGCGTACGCTTCGTCCTCGAGGTAGATCTGGTACGGCACGCTTGCGCAAGAAATCTGAAGGCCTTCGGGTCCATCCGAGCAGGCACACCCGAGCATGCCTGTATTCGAGGCACCCTCGCTGTCAGTGTCTTGCACATCGGCATACTGGATGGAAGCGATCCCGAATCGCGTGTCCACATGAAAGGGCCAGTTGAACAGCGCCCTTTGCAGTCTAGTCCCGTCCACCAGAGTGTAATAAGCAGTGGACCTCCCGTCTGTCATGGCGTACATACTGTGTGTCAGTCCCACCACACGCAGACCTGCTTGTTCGTCAAACTCGGTGCTGACCTGTTCCCACACGTTTCCAATCGAGGGCAATGAATTACAGTTCAGGACACTAACTCCGATGTTGCGCTCGATGACTGCAAGCACTGCGTTTAGCCAGTTGTCAATCAGATCCCCGAGGGCCCGATACAAGGCGCAAAGTACATTGACGGCGGGCGTCCAGTCCGGCATACACATGACCGCTCTTTCCACCTGCGAAAAGTCCTCGCTGCGTCCGTACATGCACCGCTGGTACGTGATTATGGGCAGAGCCACTACTACGTGTATTACCGCATGCACTGCGCAGTGAATTGCCTTGTACAGATTGTAGTCGAGTAACGGATACAACACCGCGTCGATGATGGGAGAGAGCACAGAACAGCTCCCGGCTACGATTCCCATGGAGGAGCGTACGATGCCGCGCAAGAAAAAGCCTGGAGTCATGAGATCCAGAGTCATGTGATTGGTGTTGGCAAAACACTGAAGATTGGGCTCCACGTATGGGGTGCCTGCAACAAACACTTGTGTGTCGGACACGCATCCCAGCACGTTCATGATAAAGGTGTATGTGCTCAGGCCACAGGCACCAGCAAAGAGCGAGACGTTCTCGATGAGCTCCGGAAGCATCTCTACATTGCCACGCACCACCGGAAACAGCACGTATTTGAGAAGTCTGGCGGCGAGCCACACAATGGCGTTATACAGCGGCACTAATTTTCCCAGGACGAGGTGCGCAAGCTGTAAGGGTAGAATGGCCAGCAGATAGATGAGCAAGCCTATCCCGCTGTTGTAGGTGTTGAAAATCGCGACATACACGACAGTGGAACTGTCTGCCACCACAGTGAGCACGATCATCAACAACAGTATTCCGAACACCAGGCCGGAGTGACGCAAGAGCAGTTCTGCAAAGAGCACGACCGTACTGACGAGAGTCATGACCGCCGTGTACACGTGCGTGCTCAAGGCGCCAATCACATAACGGTCCGAGAGCTTCTTGGTCTCACTGCGTTTCGAAGGCACTGCTACCAGCACCACACGATTCAGAACACGCTCAAGTATGAGAAGTGCTTGCGCGGCCCCTGCAAAAATGAGCAGCCACATTGCCAAGCCAGTAGTCTTGCTAAATATTAGCACACACACGAGAGACCAATTGACAATTAGCACTCATTTATTGAGATATACAACGGCATTAAAAAATATAGCATCATTACATGTCGTCGAATCCGTATTCCTGCACACATGCCTGCCTGCAGCCGTAGGCTCTGCCCACACAACAAGGAAGCCCGGCGATGCGCTGATTGTGGAGGCTCTGCAATTTGCGAGCACCGACGCGAGCGCCGGCGATGCCATGAGTGCAAGGGTGCCAGCCTTTGCATACACGGATCCGAGCGAAGCCGCTGCCGCCGGTGCGCTGGCAACGCCATTTGCGAACACAATCACCACCGCACCCGCTGTGTGGCGTGTGGCGGCAGTGAGACCTGCCAACATGCGAAGCGCCGCACGAGGTGCAGTGTGTGCTCGCCACAGCAGTACCTATTGAGCTTGCTGCGCAACCGCACATACAGCCTGGTGCGCCAAGCCAACACGAAAAAGAGCAGACGCACCCTCGAGTACCTCGGTTGTTCCGCTGACGAATTCATGCAGCACATGCAGCGCAAAATTGACCAGTGGAATGCTTCTCACAGCACACAGATGACCTTGCAAAACACGCACATAGACCACATCAAACCCTGTGCCACTGCCACATCGCACTCACACGTCATGGAGCTCGCGCACTTTACGAATCTGCAACCACTGCTGGTCACGGATAACCTCGCCAAAACTGCGAGCTGGGGCCCGGCTGATGACTGCTTCTGGCGCGCCAACATTTCTGGAAAACCTACATATACGAACATATACTGGCCGCTCGCCAGCGTCCGTCCAATCACGTCTTGATGCTATTAGTCCATCTCTTCTACTGCGTAGGGGTTTCTCATACCCTTGGCAGTTATTTTCATCTCGCTCGTTGTTGCCATATTTGTTTTAATTTGCAAGATTTCTTCTCGCAATTCAAGGTTGTCCTTCCATAATTTCTTCAAATGCTCGATTAATTCTTTGTCTATAGTCGCTTGAATTTTGCTACGAGCAGCGCTATAACTATAAGTGTTTTCAATGCGATAATATTTTCTATCATGCATTTCATTTGCTTCAAATTTTGCTTGTAAATTTCGAAAGTTTGTGAATTTTTCGTCGACAATTATATCCAATTGCTGAGTCGTCTGTACCTGTTGCAATTCAGTTTGGAGATGCATTTCTTGTGGGCGCATCGACATCTACACACAATTGCATCACCGTTATATACTACAAAAAGTGATTAGTTTCAGGAGACAATGTAGAGGTGCTCACGACACACGAGAACAGACACAATGCGAACGCAGTCTTTCTTTATCTAATAAAAATCAATGCAAATTACCAAGTGTCCAAAAACAAGAAATGCGCGAAAA
>Ga0209284_10002651_pt1 | contig 23835 bp, 19 predicted proteins | sample FRY03_FD_187211 | JGI IMG/M metagenome (GOLD analysis project Ga0209284, IMG submission 187211) | Freshwater microbial communities from Lake Fryxell liftoff mats and glacier meltwater in Antarctica - FRY-03 (SPAdes) (version 2) | ecosystem: Environmental > Aquatic > Freshwater > Ice > Glacier...
CGTGAGGTGTCTCGCCGCTGCTCCGCTGCCCCAAAATTCCGTCGTGAGGTGTCTCGCCGCTGCTCCGCTGCCCTAAAATTCCGTCGTGAGGTGTGCCGCCGCTACTCCGCTGCCCCAAAATTCCGTCGTGAGGTGTCTCGCCGCTGCTCCGCTGCCCCAAAATTCCGTCGTGAGGTGTCTCGCCGCTGCTCCGCTGCCCTAAAATTCGGTCGTGAGGTGTCTCACCCATTCGTGCTGATCCCGACGGCAGCTTTGGCAGGGGCGTGACTATAGACGGCTTCTCAGTGCGGGTGGCGCTGCGTCCTGCCCGTGAGATCGAGAGTGCTGTGAGGATCACCCGCGATGCCATCCCCGCCAGGTTGGAAGCAGGAATTAACTAATTAATAATTCATTCGTTCGCCTCAGTCGATAACAAAAACACATGCTGGAGAAAAACCCGGTTTTCCCAAAGCCTGATGGCGCGCGGTATATCTATGAGAGGCACCGCCCGCTGACAATCCTGTTAATCCGTGAGGAAGTTTATGTGAGGAAGTTTCTTGCGAGTGGCAAACTCGCTGCTATAACCTTGCAATGAATCGGCTGAATCTCTCTGCCGGATGTCGTGCCGGATTTTCTCTTCTTCGCGGGTTCGACCATGAAGGGGGGCAATAAAGTGCGCCAGGACTGGCCTGACACAACGCGCGCCCATGATCCCCACTCCCCCGCAGCACCAGGCTTTTGCCTGCCATCCGCCGCGCTTGCAGCCGGACGCTCTGCTGACGGCAACGGGTGCGCTGATGAGGCAAAGCGTCCGTCTTGGGTATGTCACATCGTCCGCTATAGGGCAGGACCTGGCGCAGGCGCGCATTCCCTAGCCCCTGCCCCTTTCCATCACGCCTCCGCTCCGTCATTGGTCATTCTCCCGCCGCTCCACGCTTATGAAAACCCGCCTCGGCGAGGCCGTGCACGCGCGCTGCCCTGAACCGCGAATTCCGCAGTTGAGAATTTTTTTCCACGTAATTATGCCGTGGTTTACAGCGTGGTGGAAGGTATCGTATATTAAATATTTATTCAGAAAAAAACACTTGCCTAAGGTCACTTGCAATACGTCTTTCCTCCTGACCCATGCAGTAAAATCTCCTCCCAGATATCTGCTCATTCGCTGGTCACAGCAGCCGCCCCTGCACTGGCGCAGCGGCTAGTCAAACTTGCTAACACCAATCCGCTCATGAATCCATCAAATCCGTCCGTTTCGCGGCTCATCGCCCGAGGTCTTGCCGTACCCACCCTCAAGTCTCGCGGGCTGCGCCGTGCGGTTGTTTTGGGCGTGCTGGCCTTTGCCAGTCTTGCAGCACCTCTGAGCGCGCAGTCAATTTTGAAAGTCAGTGTCATGCCGAGTAACTCGCAGAGTTCCAGCTATGCGAAGGCGGGACTCAATGAGACCATCGCCATTTGGGGGCGCACTTGGGGCGGAATTGGAGCGCTAACCTACAACCTGAACTTTGGTGACGGCACCGCAGCGGCCACCGGCAGCGTGACCAATGCGAACTACATCTCAGCCAGCCATACCTACACCACGGGTGGCTTGAAGACTTTCACCCTGACCGTGACTGATTCGACCGCCGCCACTATTTCGCGTTCGGGAACGCTCCGCGTGATTGCGACGCCGTTGCATTCTGACCGTGTTCACATGGCGATCAATAAAGGGCTCATGTATCTCTATCAGAACTACACGGTTACCGATGCGAATCGAATTTATTGGAGTTGGGGGGCGAATACTCCGGGTGGCTACTACGTTGTCGGAGCGACATCAGCCAGTATCTTGGCATTCGAAGAAAATGATCACCTTCCGGGTGAAGATGATGTGGAGGAAATTTATGCAGAGACGCTTAGACGCGGGCTTAATACTCTGTTTGGCCTGGCAACTGCCTACAACATTGGTGCCGCGCAGCATTCAGATGGCATTGCCGTCCGTGATACGGATATGAATGACAATGGCCGTGGCATCTACTTGAATACATCCGGTGGACATGGTGCCTACGCCACTCCCTTCGCTGGTATGGCCATCATTCTTGCCAAGCGAAATGCAGCTGAAGCGCAGGCTTCCACGGTGCCCTATGGACCTTTTGCTGGAACAAACTACAACACCTTTGTGCAGGACATGGTGGACCAAATGCACTGGTCCCAAGGTGATGGTACCTATCGCGGTGGTTATGAATACTCAGTTACGACGGCTAGCCCGCCCCGTTATGACGGTTCCTCGCAGCAGTGGCCTGCACTGATGTTGCTCGCTGCAAAAGAGCGCTTGAATATCCAGTCACCACAATGGTGGCTAGATAACGCGGCCCATGGCTTCAATGTTCTCCAAGACGCCACCACTGGTGGAATTGGATATTCAAACACCAGCGGTTGGAGAAATCTGGCAAAAACAGGTGGGGCTTTGGCGCTGTATTCCTTGGCCGGGAGATTAGCGGGAACGGATGCGAATGCCACCAAAGCCAGAAATTACATCCAGAATCGCTGGTTATCTGATCCTTCTTGGAGTGGTGACCATGCAGGGTGGGCAGGCCAATGGTATGCCATGTGGGGACTCAAGAAGGGACTTCAAACTCAGGGCATTACCACGCTGGAAACAAGCACTGGTGCGCGCAACTGGGTGCAGGACATGCAGGCATGGCTTTTAGGCAACGCCACCCTGTTGGATTCACAAGGGGCAGGAATTCCAACTAGTAGTAGCTTCCGGACTCTTGGTAATATGTTTGGTCAGGCCGCATCTGGCAAATGGTCTTCAGCAGTAATTCCAGGAACTAACGGTTTACCCGTCGATACAGCCCATGCAGTGCTCATCCTTTCGGAGGCCATTGCACGTCCGGTGCCAGTGGCGGTGATTGACCCTGTGAGCAGCCAACCCATTACTTCTCGCCCTTTTGGCATGATTGGCGCTAATTCATACCACTTGGATGCAAACTCTGCGCTCATTGAGTATCTCTGGGATTGGGATGCCAGCAATGGGGTTGATTGGGCCAACCCCGGTGCCTCTGGCCCGCTCCCCACCAACCCTGGCTACGCGCTTGTGGGCAATTACACTGTAACGCTCCGAGTTAAGGACAATCAGGACCCGCAGGAAACGAGCACGCGCACCCTTGTGGTCAAGGTCATTTCAGGCGACATCGAGCCTTTCGCTGTGGCGATTCCTGCATCACGTCTGCCGGCCTACTCTGCGCAGGTGGGACAGCCGATCCAACTGGACGGCAGGGGCTCCTTCGATCCTAATGATGATGTCATCACTCTCTACGAATGGGACAGCAACGGCGATGGCATCTACAGCGGCGTTCTCGACGTGGCTGATGGTGCGATGCCAACAATCACCTTCATGGCTCCTTATACCGGTCAGGTGGGACTGCGTGTCACCGCCAATGGCAAGATCAGCACGAACAATGCGATTGCAGATATTTATGCCTCGCCTAACGACTTTTACATCGAATCCATCAGTTCATCCAATATCGTTTTTGGCTCGTCTGCGGATGTTCAAGTCGTGGTGAAAAACGCGGCTAATTCGATGGGGACTTGGAATGGGGTTGCGGTTCGCTTTTTCAACGGTGATCCTCTAGTAAACGGTGTGCAAATTGGCGGTAACTATACGGTCAACCTCGCGCCAGAAGGCACCGCGACACTGAATGTAAGCTTGACGAATCTAAACGGTCTACCGAAAGTTTATGCCTATGTTGATTCAACGAAAGCCATTCCTGAGTGGGATGAACGGAATAACACGGCCTCGGTAAACGTTGTATTGCCCCCCACCGTGACGCTGAACACGGCGAACCTCGCCAACAGCGCCACCACCCTGACGATCACCGGCACGGGCTTCTCCACTACTCCCGCGAATAATTTGGTGGTCTTCGCCCCCGCAGGCACCGGCACCGTGACCGCCGCGACGGCAACCTCTTTGACCGTGACCAGCCTCAGCGGCCTGTCCCTTGGCGCGCTGTCTGCCGTCGTCACCGCCAACGGCCTAAACAGCGGCGGCGGCGTACAGGTCGCCACCGTCATTCCGCCGCCGCCGACGGTGACTGCGATCGCGCCCACCAGCGGCCCAACCGCAGGGGGCACCAGTGTGACCATTACTGGCACCAACTTCACGGGTGCAACCGGCGTCACCATCGGTGGCGTGGCGGCGACGAGTGTCGTGGTGGTAAGCCCCACCAGCATCACTTGCATTGCGCCTGCGGGAACGGCGGGAACGGCGAGTGTGCTGGTGACCACAGCCGGCGGCACGAATGCGGCGAACTCGCTGTTCACCTATGTAGTGGTGCCCCCCACCGTGACGCTGAACACGGCGGGTCTGTCTAGCAGCGCCACCACCCTGACGATCACCGGCACCAACTTCGATGCCGTCACGCCCGGCAACAACACCGTGGTCTTCACTCCCGCAGGCACCGGCACCGTGACCGCCTCCACCGCCACCTCTTTGACCGTGACCAGCCTCAGCGGCCTGACGCTCGGCAATCTGAATGCCGTCGTCACCACCAACAGTGTCAGCAGCGGAGCCGCTGTGCAGGTGGCTACGGTGGGCGATATTTTTCTTTCACAGACTTTGTGTTTCACGGCTCCGCTGGAAGCGCCGACAGCGCAGGCGCTACCTCTTTATGGCTATGCCACGAGCGGACTCAATGTGGAATTTACCGTGCTGAGCGGTCCTGGCACGGTGAGTGGCAATTTGCTGACCTTCACGGGGCAGGGAGATGTCGTGGTCAGGGCCTCACAACCTGGTGATTTGACGTATCTCCCTGCAGCTACGGTCAATCAGACCATTAAATCGGTGAGTTTGGCAATTCCTGAAGGTATTGCAGATGGCTGGAATGTGCAATATGGCGCGGGTGCTGCATCCAAGGCCAATGCCATAGCGATGAAGCTGTCTGGCCAGTCGGCGCAGTTTGTGGCGGTCACGGGTTATGTGACTGGAGCAGGTGGCAAACGTGACTTGTATGTGAGCAAGCGTGTTGCCGTGACTGGTGTCGAAGTCTGGGCCAAGACGCATGCTGGGGCAGCAGGGCTCGATGATGAGGGTACGGCGGTGGCTTTTGACAGTGCGGGCAATGTGGTGGTGGCAGGGCAGGCGACCAATGCCGCTGGCAACACGGACATTGTGGTTATCAAATATGCTGCGGCCGATGGTGCTGTGGTATGGTCAAATATCTTCATGGGAACGGACGGCGTGACCGATAACGGCGCCGATGCGGTCGGCAGCTATGATGGGGTGAACCGGCAGTTGAAAGGTCGCAAGAATCTGGCCATCGGCCCCACTGACGAGGTGATTGTGGGCGGTTATGTGACCAACGCCGGCGCTGGCAGGGATCTGGTGGTGGTGAAGTATAACAGTGGTGGCACGAAGGCGTGGTCGAATTATTATGATGGAGCCGGCGGCATTGACTATGCCAATGCGGTGGCGGTCGATGCATCCGGCAATGTGTTTGCAGGCGGTGGCTCACGGGCGGGCACGTCGGTGAGCACGCTGGACGGGGTTGCCCTCAAGTATGCGGTGGACGGCACCCTGGTGTGGCATGAGCGATATGACAATGGCAAGCCGGATGAGGTGACCAGCCTAATGATTGATCGTGATGGCAATCCAGTGGTCAGCGGGTACACGCAACAGGCCACATACGACATGTTTGTGGTGCGCTACAACCAAGCGGTGGATCCGAGCAACGTGCTGAGAACCACTATTTTGTGGGCGACCATTTTTAACAATCCCGGCTCTACATCCTCTGAGGCGGTGTGGGATATGGTGCTGGTCTTTGGAAAGGACGTAATGCTTACGGGTACATCCTATCCCGCAAACGGGTTGTTCAACGGCTACACGATACGTTTCAAAGGCACCTGCGTGGATGGCGCGCGTTGGGATCGCACATATGGCGATGTCGCAGGGAAGCAGGATCAGATGGTGGCCATGGGGGCGGACTATTTTGGCAGTCCGGTGACAGTGGGATATGCGCAGGTGGCCGATGGCCGTTATGTGATACAGGCAATCAAATACCGGGCCGAAGATGGCGGTTTCTTGTGGTCGAAACGTTACGAGAGTGCCGCCGGCAATAGCGAGCCGACAGCGGTGGTGGTGGATCCTGCGGGAAATGTGTTCATGGCAGGCTATACCACGGTGGCGGGAGGGGTCACCAAGGTGTTGCTGCAAAACTACAGCACCTACACGAACCCGAGCCGGACAGCGCAGACGATTACTTTCCCCAATCCCGGGGCGCAGCTTGCGGGTAACGCGATCATGCTGGGAGCCACTTCGAGCAGCGGGCTGCAGGTGGAGTATGCCGTGGTCAGCGGAGCGGCTGCGGTCATTGGCAACACGTTGACACTCAATGGTGCGGGTGCGGTGACGCTCAGGGCCAGTCAGTCTGGCAGTGGTGACTACCAGCCTGCAGCCGCGGTAGAGGTGACGTTCAGCGTGAGTCAATCCACCCAGACGATCAGCTTCAATCTGCCGGCTAAAATATATCAAGTGAATGGCGCGTGGGAACCGTTTGCGTTATCCGGTGTGACGAGTAGCGCGTTGACCGTGACCTACGCGGTGGTGAGCGGGGCGGCCACCATCACCGGCGGGGTGCTGCAACTGAGCGGTACGGGAGCGGTAACGGTGCGTGCGAGCCAGGTTGGGGATTCGAGCTTTGCTCCTGCGGCAAGCGTTGAGCGCACAGTGACGGGTGAGGTGCTTGGAACTTTTACGATTCTGGATGGGTTCCGTCTGAACTGGCGGGACCGCAGCTTGCGTGATGTCGCGGACGCTGCAAGTGCTGCGGATGGAGAGGCCGTGGCGCTGGCGCTGAAACTGACGGGCTATAATGCTACGGCGGGGTATGTGGCGGGGTATGTGAATGGGGTAAATGGCAAGGACCTGTTTTTGACGAAGTATACTCATGATGTGAGTACGGGCGCGGCGGCACAGTCGTGGGTGCGTCAGGTCAATGGGTCTGCCAGTGGGAATGATGAGGCCAAAGCAGTGGCGGTGGACACCGCTGGCAATGTGATCGTGGCAGGTTATGTGACGACCGCGACCGGAGCGGATGTCTATGTGGCCAAGTACAACAGTAATGGTGGCAGTGGAGTCTCCTTAACCGAGCCGATTTGGACATACACGTTCAATGGTTCCGGTAATGGCACGGACGTGGCTTTGTCGATAGCACTGTTGGGGACAACCCAGGTGGTGGTAGGGGGGCAGGCGGCAGGCAGCGGGACCGGCAATGACTTCTTTGCCGCGAAACTTAACGCGGCTGATGGGACTGTCGTATGGACGAAGGAGAGCAACCGTAGCGGGACGACCTCCGACATTCCGGCGAAAGTGGCAGTAGGCAGCGATGGTGGGGTGGTGCTGACAGGGGCCTCCGGCAGTGATGCGTGGACCGTGAAACTTGCATCTGCGGATGGGAGTCTAGTGTGGCAGAATGTATACAATCCGTTTAGCAAGCCCGATGCAATGCGCGCCCTGGCGCTGGACGGGGCGAACAACGTGATCGTAGCGGGTTACAGCCAGGGGACCAATTACGACATGTACACGGCTAAGTATGAGGCGGACACTGGAGTGATCGTCTGGGGTAAGCGCTACAATGGGTCGTTCAGCTCATCGGATGCGGCGTGGGATGTGATCGTGGATCGCCAGGGCAACGCACTGGTAACTGGAACCTCCTATCGTGCCGCCGGTGTCAGAGACGGGATGACGATTAAGTACAACGGTCTGGATGGTACCGTGCAATGGGCCAAGCGGCCGTTCGGTAATGTGGGTACCGTTAGTGCCAATGACGAAAATTTCTCCATCGCACTGGATGGTATTGGCAATTTGGTGGTGGTGGGATACACGACCAACGTCATAACCGGGGTAGATTACTATGTGGCGCGCCACTTGAACAACGGGGGGGGGACGGACGGCGAATCGAAGGGTGAAGCGGTGTTTGATGGCTACTACAATTCAGCAGACTATATCTACCAGGTAAAGATGGACCCGAATGGGGCTATCTGGATGGCTGGCTATACGACAAAAGTCAGCGGAGAGCGTCAACCGATGGTCGTGCGCCTGGCCCCTGGTCCCTAATAACAGCAAAAACTGAAAGTGAAGAACCTAATATGACGACGAAAAATCTTGTTTTTGGAATCTGTCTTGCCGCGTCAGTAAAGCTGGCGGCGCTTGAAGTAGTGAATCCACTGCCGCGAGTGAAGGTGGTGCAGGGCGACGTGGCGAGCTTCACCGCGCAGTTTGGCGGCGGCAGTAGTAATAGCGTGAGCTTCGCGGCAAAAGACGCCAGCGGCAATAATCTTGGCCAGGTGGCCAAAGACAACAGTTCCGGGAGTTTGGTCTGGAACTATGACACGGCCTTGGCTTCGCCGGGCCTGCAAGTGATCGAGTTGGTCACTTTGGATGGCGGCAGTGTGTCTGACCGAAAGCCGCTGATTCTGGATGTGGTAAAGTCGACGAGGATGCAGCAGTGGCGGCAGAACTACTTCGGCAGCAGCCCGGCCACAGGTGCCGCTCTGGACAGTGCCGATCCCGACGGCGACGGCTTGAGCAATCTTGCCGAGTTCGCCTTCGGACTTAATCCCAATGCGACCGACAGCCGTGACAGCGGCACCCGCGCCGAAGCCGCCGAAGCCGCAGGAGTCACCGAAGCCGCGGGCATGCGGGCGGTGTTCCGCCGCCGCAAGGACCGCCAAGCCGCCGGACTCGACTACATCGCGGAGTTCAGCAGTGACCTCAAAGATTGGACCCCGAGCAGCGTAGACCCCGCCATCCTTGCCGACGAAGGTGAACTCGAACGCGTCGGCCTCACGTTCCCCATCCTGCCCAACGGCCGCCAGAGCACGTTCTTCCGCCTCCGCCTCCAAACCCAAGCGCCGTAATCCTCGAAAGGCAGTATCTGCCGCCTTTATGCTGTATCCGGCCGGTTCTTTGGCACCCAAAGAATCAAGTTGACACCCCTGTTCATGGAAGTTGCCAGCCCTGGTTGTACCACCCCAGTTTTGTTCCTGATCCACCGTCGTCCGGAGATAACGGCAAGGGTACTGGCAGCGATCAGGGAGGCCCGGCCAACGCACCTCCTGGTGGCGGCGGATGGCTCCGAGGCGGATGCGCACTGCCAGGAGACCCGGCGGCTTGTGCTGGCAGGGATCGACTGGCCCTGTGAGGTGGTGACCCGGTTTTTGGCGGTCAGGCAGGGGTGCAAGCGTGCCGTGGCCTCCGCCTTGGACTGGGCCTTTGGCCTGCATGAGCAGTTGATCATTCTGGAAGACGACTGTCTGCCACATCCGGGCTTTTTCTCCTTTTGCGCAGACATGCTGGACCGCTATCGGGAGTCGCCCGAGGTCATGCAAATATGCGGTAGCAACTTGCTCGGCATGCAGCCAAGCGGGCAGAGTTATTTCTTTTCGCGGTTTGGTCCGATCTGGGGCTGGGCTTCCTGGCGGCGTGCCTGGCAGGCTTATGACGTCGAGTTGCGCGCCTGGCCTGAAGTCAGAAAACAGGGCCGCTTGCAGCAACTCTGCCCGGAGCCGTTTGAGGCTGGTTGGCGTCAGGAAGTGCTGGATGAGGTGCATGGCGGACATCTCGACACTTGGGATTACCAATGGGCTTTTGCCAAGCTGGTCGGTGGCGGGCTTAACATTGTTCCCGCCTGCAATTTAATCTCGAACCTCGGCTTTGGGCCAGACGCGACTCACACCACCAATGCCCGCGACCCCCGGGCGGAATTGCCGACTAGGGAGCTGGTTCGACCGCTGTCACATCCTCCTAGCTGCCTGCCTTGGCGGGAGGCTGATCAAGAGTATCTGTCCCGCGTGGTGGGGCTGCCCAAAACAGTCTGGTCTTATGCCGGCCTGCGCCGCTGTGCCCGCACGCTTTTGCGCCGATGAAAAAAGTCTGCCTGATCTCGACAGTGAACCACAATGTCGGTGACGACTTTGTGCGGCAGGGCATTTTGAGCCTGCTGGGGGAGGTGCTGGGAGAAATGGAGATCAGGGTCATGCACAAGCATTTCCCGGCCACGGTGCGCGGTGGTCTTTGGCACCGGGTGGATGCCTGGACGCGCGGCCTGTCGAACCGGTTGTCGTGGCGGGTGCGTTTGTCACGGCTGGTGGATGCCATGCCGCTGAATCCGCGCACGGATCTAGCGCTTTCGAGTGACCTCATCGTGCAGTCGGGCGCGCCCGTTTATTGGAAAAACACCCACTCAAAATGCTCCCAGGCGGAATGGTTTGAACCCATCGTGGTAAAACGCTGGCAGCGGCTGCGGGAACGCGTGCCCCTGCTCAATCTGGCGGCAGGTTCCTGCCAGGCATGGGGCAGTGATGGATCGGAGATTGTCGAGGCCGCTGAATGCAGGGCCTACATTGATCAACTGACCCGCTGCTGCGCCGTGACCACGGTGCGTGATGCGCTGGCGCGGGAGATCGTGGGCCAATGCGGGCATGTGGTGCCGCTGCTGCCCTGCCCATCAATCTTCGCTCCAGGGGCGATGAAGGTGCAACCCAAGGCGGCGGAATATGTGGCGCTCAACTACATGCCAAGCGGTGGACATTATGACCTCGCCGGCCATGGCTCGGGGTTGCGGCAGCGCTGGGAGGAGCTGTTCTGCCGAGAGGTTCGGCAGTTGGCCCGGAGCCACCCGTGCAGGATCATTTGCCATGATCGCAATGAGTATGCGGCAGCCCGGCTGCTGCTGCCGGAAATTCCCCGTTTTTTCAGCCCTCAGTGGCAGGACTACCTGGACGCCTATTCACGCTGTCGCTTCGCGGTGGTCAATCGTGTGCATGGAGCCATTGTCGCCTCCGCAATGGGGAAGCCGGTGTTGCTGACGGGCAATGACTCACGTCTGCTCACTGCTGCCGAAGTGCCGGGCATCACCATCCTGCCGGTGTCTGCGGCGGCGGCTGATTTCAAGATGCGCCTGGCAGAGCTAAGTTCCGCCAGTCCCGGCGCCGTCCCCGTTGCATTCATCGAGAATACCCGGTTGAGCTATTTGAACTTGTTACGATCCGCTTTGATCCCATGATGCGCTGGCTGCGACACCTCCTTTACCTGCTAACGCTGGCGGCTTTTCGGCTGACGCCTCGGCGCAAGCGGCGTGGCTATCGTCTGACAATCCTCAAACTCGACCGCCTCGGCGATGCCGTGCTCTCGCTCGGTGCGGTGCGCCTGCTAATAAAAGAGTTTGGGGATCAAGCAACATTACTCATCGTCTCCCCCGTGGCGGAGCCGTTGTTTCGGCGTGAGTTCCCAACGGTTGAGCTGCTGGTGATGCCGCCGTTTTGTGCGCGGTTTTGGCCCGATTTTGTGCTGACCATGGTTCGCCATGCCGCCGTTTTGCGTGCCATTTCGACGGATCGTCTGGTGTGTCTTCGGCACCAGCCATCCGACTATCTGCATGCCATTGCACGGATGACGGAGGCCAAGAGCGTGCATGCTTGCAAGTGGGTGAAACCATGGGAGCGGGTTTGTCTGACTTTTCCAAGGTGCAGGCCGATTCCATATCCAGAGCGCGCGACGGATGATTGTCTGGAGTTAGCGGCGCATCGACTTGTGGTGGCGAGCGTTCTGGGCAGGCCCGTCGGGCTGGATGAAGTGCGGCCATTCTTGGCCGCCGATTCCCTGGACACAAACGGCTCATTGCTGGTGTGTCCGGCTGCGGGCAGTGAGATTCGTCAATACCCGCCGCCACAGTTGGCGGCAGCGATTGGATTGTTTCTGCAATCCGTGCCCAGTATTTCCGTGAGGTTTTGTCTGCCGCCAGAAATGAGCCGACAGCCGTGGGAACAGGCGTTGAGAGAAGCCGGGATTGTACGGGTTACATGGCATCATCCCGAAGGTGTCAATGAGTTGATCCAAGCCATGGGCGAAGCTCGCTTGGTCCTAGCGCCGGATTCAGCACCCGCTCATCTGGCCACTGCCTTGAATAAACCCGGCGTCTTCCTGCTCGGTGGCGGGCATTTTGGCATGTTTGCCCCCTGGCGAAGAAGCCCGCAGCAGGTTTGGTTGAATCACCAGTTAGATTGCTACCAATGCCGCTGGAACTGCATCCAATCGGAGCCGTTTTGCATCACGCACATTCAACCGGTCACCATCGCAGACGCCTTGCTGGGTGTTTACCAAGCTTCAACGCAGAGCTGCTGACGGTTTTATAGCAAAGAAGCAGTCGGCATAGCTATCGTTGGTGGTCAGCAACACGGGCCTCTCATAGTGGTTTTCGAGCAGGTTCTGAACTGCCGCCAAATTTTCGTGACGCACTTCGACACAAATGGCCCGAGGAAGAAAGCGCGTTAAATCCAGTCCACGCAGAGCAGCGACTTCGAAGCCTTCCACATCCAGACTGAGCAGGTCGAAATCGGATGGCGTGGCAGTTTCCGCCAGCACATCGGTCAAAGTGCGCACGGGTGCTTCGACGAATTGTTCCAATGGCGGCAGGCCTTGCTCTATAAGACCGTTACTGGCGCGTGCATGTTCCGTGACACCATCCGCCAAAGCACCGCAGACCATGGTCATAAGGCCAGCATGGCGCAAGCGGACGGTGCTGCCAACATCTGCGGGAGCGCCAAGAGCACAGATGACCACGGTCGATTCTTTGCGGCGCTTCCGGCAGCGCTCCGCGAGCTGTGGCAGCGGTTCAATCAACACGCCGCGCCAGCCCTTCAACCGGGCGAAGTAATACGTGTTGCTCTGCTGAAAGCCATCGTAGGCGCCAGCTTCAACAAACCAGCCGCCATGCTTTGGCAACAGAGCTTCGAGTTTAAGGTCCAATTGATTGAGGGACGGACGTGACAAATAGGCGACACCAAAAAACTCTAAAATCGGCCTGAGCAAGTTCAGCAGCCGATCCCGTCGAGAGAAAATGGTTCTGTATGGAAGCGCTTCCACGTTCAAATCTCCTGCTCCAAGTTTCCGTAGGTCTCGTTCGGCCAGCGGCTGCCCAAATGCGGCAGGGCACATTGGCCGCGCACAAAGATGGACGTACACCAAGTGTAGTCATTGACCGGCCCGAAGCCGTGAAAGTCGATCTGCATCATCTCCTGAGTTCGCAACCACTCACAGAGGCGAGGTTGCCAGTCTGAATTGTCCAGGATGAGCAAGCCACCACGGGCTAGAAATAGCAGGGCCGCCTGGGCGCACTCGAATCGCAGCAAACCATCAATGACGATGACCTCATAGGTTTTGCCCTGTTGCAGGGGCTCCTGTATGTAATCCGCCCCCGCAACCGGACCGATCACCCGCAGATTCGCCGGGGCCTTGCTTTTGATCTTCTGCGCCCACTCGGCACGGGCTTCCACCGCAACGACGGACCGTGCCCGCTCAGCCCACCACAAGGAGCTTTGACCCGCGCCATATTCGAGCACGTTGGCCTTGGAAAAATCTAGGCGAGAAAGATAATCGAGCGCCGGGCAGGTGATCCATGGGACCGGTTTCCCGCTGGCGTCCACCGGCTCGCCGGTCTTGATGCATTGCCATAGCGCACGTCGCACCATCAACGTCTGCATGACTCGCACGGCCTTGCCCGCACGCGGAAAAAAATGATGGATGGCGCGTTTAATGAGATGCATCTTCGAACCAATCCCTGCTTGCACCGTGGCTGGCAACCTTCAATCTGAATCAGATGGTGATCGCGTCAGCCCAAGTCAGCCTACCCAACGACACCTGGATTGTCATTCCAGTCCATAATCGCAGGGCGACAACCGCGCGCTGTCTTGCCCATCTGGGGGCTTCCGGGATTCGTTCTCTGGCGCGGGTGCTGGTGGTGGAGGATGGCAGTTCGGACGGGACCCGCGCGATGCTGCGCTGCGAGTTTCCGTGGGTGCAGGTGCTCGAGGGTGATGGTCAGTTGTGGTGGAGCGGAGCCATCCGTCTGGGAATGGCAACTGCCATCAAGAGCGGCGCGACCTGTATCGTGTGGCTGAATGATGACACGCTGCCGCAGCCGGGCAGTCTTGAGCGATTGATTCACCTGTCCGCCGCGCAGTCGGGCATCTGTGGGGGCGTCAGCAGAACGTCGGACGCTGCGTTTACCTACTCAGGCGGAATGATGCGCCGCCGCTGGCCTCAGCACTTGACGGTTGTCCCAAATCCGCCATCTGGCGTCCTGCCGGTAGAGTGGCTGCATGGTAACATGGTCGCCATTCCTGCGGTGGTCTGGCAGCGCATCGGACTCCCCGAATCGCGCTGGATGAAACAGAACTTCGCCGACATCGAATTCACCCTGCGGGCTCACCGCGCCGGCATTCCGGTGCTGCTAGTTCCGGCTGCCGAGGGAACGGCCGACCGCAATGATTCCGCCTCCTACTGGTCATGGGCTGATCCGCGCCTCTCCTGGCGGGATGTGCTGCGTGGTTTTGGCAGTCCAAAGGTCTGGTGGTATGCCCCCGGGTTGGTTTATTTCAAGCTTACTACGAGTGGAACCCGCGGCGGTTTGGACTGCCTGTGGGTCTTCGCCAAGGCGCTGCTGCTGGGTGTGTACCAATGTATTCCCAACCGCTGGTTGACACCAAACATCAAAAAGACCAATGGCTAGATTTGAATGAACGATGTGTCACACCCGCAACCCCATGACTCCAAGGATCGGCAATGGGTGGTCTTTGGTCCCGATTGGGGGCGGCATCCATGCAGCACGCATCATCTCTTCAGCGAGCTATTGGCTGCTGATCCGGTCCTCTGGGTGGAAACCGTCGGCTTGCGACCGCCCCGCTGGAACCTGCGGGATCTCTGGCGCTGCTGGCAAAAAATCATGGACTACTGCTCGGGGCGCCGCCGCCGTGTCGCGTCGGTGCAGTCTAGGCTCACGGTGGTGTGTCCGCTGACATTGCCGTTCACGCAGTATCATTGGGCGCGGCGCTTCAATTTTTGGCAGATTCACCGCTGCGTCACCCGTGCCTGCCGCCGACTTGGGTTCAAGGATTTCGCTCTAGTCGTGACCGTGCCCAGCCAATGCGATGTCGTTGGCCGACTGGGGGAGCGACTGTCTGTGTACTACTGCTGCGACAACTATGCCCTGTGGCCGGGCATGAACGCCCGGCATGTACAGTGCATGGAACAGGAACTGACCGAACGTGTGGATGCCATCGCGGTGGTCTCGGAGCCATTGAGCGGGCGGTTCAAATCATGCGGCAAGCCGGTGCTGGTGCTGACCCAAGGCGTGGACGCGGCGCATTTCACCCCGTCATTGAGACTCGAAAAAAACAGTCGGTTTGAGATCGTGTATTTTGGCATGATCGATGAACGACTGGATGTGGAACTGCTGATCGAAATCTCGCAGCGACTGCCGGAGGCCTGGATCCGCCTCATTGGTCCGGTCGTCATTGATCCCGGTAGGCTGCGTGAACTGCCCAATGTGAAGCTGGAGCCGCAGGTGCCGTTTGCCGATTTGCCGACAGCCCTGACCGATGCCGATCTGTTCATTTTGCCCTTCCAGTTGAATGAGCTCTCGATGAGCTGCAGCCCGTTGAAGCTCAAGGAGTATCTAGCCTGCGGTCGTCCGGTGGTGGCGACGGCGGTGCCTGAAGCCCTTCGGCTTGCACCGCTCGTCCATGTCGCCAAGGACCGGGCGGCCTTTTGTGATGCTGTGGCAACTGCGATGGCAGGCCGACTGCCGTTCGACAGCGCAGCCGTGAAATCAATGATCGCCCAAGAAGGGTGGAACGCCAAGGCGCAGGAGTTCACACGGTTTGTCGAGTCGCTACAGCCAAGGGATTGATGCGGGGTTTGCTGGTCTTGCCCACCCCCCTCCCCCCTACAGCACGCTCATACACCCGCAGGCCGCCTAGTTTCGCGGGGCCGCGTTGGACGGGTTCTTCAAACGCAAGCTGCCAGCGCTGGTCCCCCGACTGCATGGCGCTGAGGAGCAGTTGATGGTGCGGCAGCTGCCGGTCTGCCGGCACGGCCATATCCACAAACACATGGCGAACTTTCAGACTGTCGAGGTGAGCGAGCAGATCGGGCACAGTCTGAAAGGCCAAAACGTAGCCGCGCCCCATCCAGTCACTGGTGGAGAGCTCCTTGCTGCCGCGCAGGACGCGCAGGGTGGCTGGAACTCTTGATTGGCTGCCGAAAGCGGCGGCCGCAATGATCGCCCCCTCGCCACGTGGATCGGACGCCACCAGCCAGGCGGTCGGCTGCGCAGCCATGGCGGGCACTCCCACCCGCTGCACGGCGGCGGTATAACCGGTGACCTGCTTGACCGGCCATGCTGCCGTCCCCCCAACAGCGGCCAGGATGATCACGGCAAACGCGATCCAGCGCCCCTGGCGCAGCCGAGCAGCGAGCGTGTCGGCAGCGATCACTGCTGCGATCAGTAGGGTGGGCAGCATCGGCAGCAGATAGCGGGCACTGTAACCGGCGGGAACGAACAGGCTGATGGCCATTGTCCCCACCAGCAGTCCGATCAAGCTGGCGGCAAGCGGCGCTGGTGCGGCGGCACGGCAACAGGACCGCAACATCAATCCCAGCCCAAGCATGACGCAGGCCAGCAGCGGCCAGCCCAGGACGTCAGGGAAGGTGAGCGCGTAGTAACGGGCGGCTTCGAGTGCGTAGTCGCCCACCGATTGTTTCACCATGCCTTCCGCCGTGATGCGTGTGGAGTAAACCATCCACGGTCCTGCGAGCAGGACGACGGGTAGGGCGGACAGCCACCAAGATAGCTGCTTGAGGAGAAGCCAGCGTCTGCACAACAGCGTCGTCACCGGGGGCACCAAACACAGCGCGAGCGCGGAGCCTTTGGTCAGGATAGCCAGTGCCGCCAGCAGGCCAAAGGCCAGCGCACGTCGGTTGGTCGGGCGGCACAGGTAGTCGGACCATGCCATGGTGGCGACCAGACACAGCGCGCTGAGCATGAAGTCGGCCATGACCAGTTCGGTTTGCTTCAGGGTGAACGGCAGCACCGCAGTCAGCATCCCCGCCGCCAGCGCCGCCGCCACCGGCAGCAGGCGCGCAGCGACACGATAAGTCAGCGCGCCAAAGACAGCGGCAAGCACCGCCTGCAAAACGAACAGACTTGTAATGCTGGCGCAGGGCAGCAGCCAGACACCGGCGAGCAGGTAGAAACCCGGGGGGTAGTGCCCCAGCGCCACTTTGGGAAATGCGGCGTAATAATTTTGCGCGAAGGTCAGCGGCGACTGCTGCCAGCCGCCGGCGAGGTAGTCGCGCAGCATCAGGCTGGTCACCGCGTGGGCCGCTTCATCCGGGTCGCCGCCGAGATCCGACGTCCACGCGCCATGCATGGCTTGAAAGCAGAGATGAAACACCAGCAACGCGATGAACAAGAACCAAGTGGTCCGGCGGCGGCAACACGCCCCTCCGGGCGGCAAACAGGCAGGGGCGGCATTCATGTCATGGGTTTTTGTGCCAGCACGAGATATTGCCCGCCAAGCGGCAGCTTGCAGAGCCAGGGTTCCAGTTTTCGCAGAGCTGCAAGCGGACCGGGGAAGACGAAGCAGGCGTCGGTTGCCAGGATGTGGAAGCCGGCCGCACGCAGCAGCTTCCGCGCTTGAAACGGGAAGAGCATCTGGGCATCTGCATCAAACGGCACGCGGCTCATCAGGAAGTGGACGATGGGGTTCCAACGGTTGTTTTCCCAGAAGGCAAACAGGCCGCCGGGCTTGAGCGCACGCCAGACCAACTGAACTGCCGCTGCGCGCTGCTCCGGGGGGATGTGATGAAACACACCATTGGTGAAGGCCAGATCGACGCTCTCGTCGGCAATGCTGTCCGCATCATGCGTGAAACGCGCCTCGGGCCAGGCGACCTCGCGTCCGGCGCGCCCGACGGAGGCGGCGGAGGGGTCAAAACCGACGTAGGAACGAATGCCGAGTCCTGCACGTAGGAATGTGGCCGCCGTGCCCGTGCCGCAGCCGAAATCGAGGCAGGAAGCAGCTACGATGCCGCGCCGCTGCATTTGCCGGCGCAGCCATTCCACGCGGCCCTCGGCGAAGAAATCCTTGCCTTCGCCGGTGAGCGCCAGCCCGCGCTGGAGCGCTTCTTCATAGTTCGCCGCGTAGGCGTCGAACTCGGCTGGGGTGGGGGCATCGGGCATGTGAGGGCCGGCACCTTGTTCCGTGCCTGTGACATGGCAACTGATTCGGCATGCGGTATCGATTTTTGGCACGAAACCGCCTACGGGTTGACCTGCGGCGGGCACGGTGCGAAGGAGCGCGGGTTTTGGCGGCCCAAACGTTCGCCCGCACCGTCCTCCGCATGAAAGATCTTATCGAAAATCGTCGCCGCATCACCTTGCTCAGCAAGGCCAAACTCGCGTGGCTGATCGTCAGCGAGAATGGCCTGCTGTGGTGCGCAGCCTTTGGCGTGTACTACATCAACAGCTCGATCGCGCAGAAGGCTTTTCAGTTCATGGACCATCGGCGGCGCCAGACGGGCGTGCCGGGCATGAACAGCCCGGCGCTGAACAAGGCGATCTGGGAAGCCTGGGACTGGAGCGCCGGCGGTGAGGAATGGAGCCCGTCGGCGGAGTGGAAGGCCGCCGTGATCAAGTGCGTGCTGGAAAAGGAAGTGCCTACCGGGACCGCGGTGCTGGAGATCGGCCCGGGCGGCGGCCGCTGGACCGGGCCGCTGATCGCCCGTGCCGGGAAGTACATCGGCATCGACATTTCGGCGTCCTGTGTGGACGTCTGCCGCGCCAAGTTCGCTGCGGAATCGAAGGCGTCCTTCGCGGTCGGCTCCGGCGTGGATCTGCAGGGCGTGGCGGATCGCTCGATCGACGTGCTGTGGAGCTTCGACGTCTTCGTTCACATCAATCAGCGCGAGGTCGAGAAGTATGCGGATGAGTTCAAGCGCGTGTTCAAACTGGGCGCGGTCGGCATCATTCACCACGGCAGCGTCGGCGGTGCCATGGGCGGCTGGCGCAGCAACATCACCCACGACAGCATGCTGCGACTGCTGAAGGATCGCGGCTTCGAAATCGTCGCCTCGTTCAAGGAATGGCAGGACGCAGGTCACACCCATCAGGCGGGGCTCTATCAGGACGTGATCACCGTCTTCAGGCTGCCCTCATGAGCGTGGCAACGCGGCGCTGGCTCAGGGCGGCTTGACCAGCATCCCAAGTCGTTACGGCAACGCCTTTTTTCCGGCCGCCACGGCAGTGTAAAGCCGGTCGTATTTCTCCAGCATTCCCGCCATGGAAAACCGGGCATGGACATGCCCAGCAGCGGCGGCTCCCGTCTTCTGCAAATCGTCAGGTGACAATCCCGCAACCCGGTCCAGTGCAGCCGCCAGTCGTGCCACGGTAGAAAAGTCGCCAATCCAGCCATGCTCACCATCTTGGGCGACTTCTCGGACGCCGCAGGCCGCGTTGGCGAGCAGGGGCAGGCCGCAGGCCATGCCTTCGAGCGCCGCATTAGGCAGCCCTTCCTGATCAGAGGCAATCACCAGCACATCCATCGCTTGATACCAGGGTGCGGGGTCCTGCTGCAGTCCCGCCCAGTGGATTCTGTTTTTGGCGGGACTTGCGGCGATTCGTGCCAAAACGTTTTCTTGCTCGATCCCGCCATCACCCAGCAGCAGCAGCCGGAGGTCGGGGCGGCGGGCAGTCGCGCGTTCAAACGCCTCAATCAGCGCCCCATGCCGCTTGGCCGTGGCGAAGCGTGCCACCTTCCCCAGCAAGAGTCCGTCTTCCGGCAGCCCCAGTCGCCGCCGGAGTTCCTGTTTGCTGCATGGGGAAGGCTGGAACCGTTCCCCATCCACCCCGTTCGTCAGCGTGAACATGTGGGGATGCCGCAGCCGGAGACACCGCAGTTGATCCATCTGCTGTGATGACACCGTGAACACGCATTGCGCCGCACGGTACAGCAGCCACCGCTGCCACAGCCGCCGCCGCTCCAGCTCCCAGTCATGGAGAATGATGTGCTCCGAATGCACGATGCGCGGCCGCCTAGCGCATCCGCGCGCCAGCGCCGCATAAATCAGCCCACCTAAGTGATGCGTATGCACCACATCATAGGCTCCAGTTTTCAGCAGGTTGCGCAATGCTCGCACTGCCTGCCACGAAAACCCGGACGGTTTCTCCAACGCCACCACCCGCACTTCTGGCCGCAATCTCCTGGCAAAAGGCCCGCTTCCGCTAAGACAGCACACCGTCACCTTAAATCGCGCCGGGTCCAACCGGTTGCACACCTCCACCACGATGTTCTCCATCCCCCCGGCATTCAGGCTATCTACAATTTGGAGGAGGCTGGCGTTGCGGGTCATTGATAATCTTCGTTTCCTCGTTCCGATGCATAAAGATGCAAGAGCCATCAGTGACATGACAGTAATAAAAGCAACAACAGCATCAGTTTTCTTGCTGCCCTCGGCTTCGTCCTTTAATTGCATTTCATGCTCGGCAACATTTTCATCCCAGCCCACCAGCACTTCCCTGCAAACAGCGTCACCGCTCAATTGCAACGGAATTTTTTCAGCCTGGTGCAAGGAAAGCTTGCGGCATTCCAGAATTTTCAGTCATAGCATTCCGCCCCTAAAATTCCATCATGGTTTCCGTCCTCATTCCATGTTTTAACTACGCCCGGTTTCTTGCTGACGCACTCGAAAGTGCGCTGCGGCAGTCTCGTCCGGATTTGCCGGTCGAGGTGCTCGTCATTGATGACGGTTCGACGGATGACACCGCCGCCGTCGCCGCCCTGTTCGGTGCGCGCATTCGCTACCTCCGCCAGCCCAATGCCGGCCTCTCCGCCGCTCGCAACACCGGTATGCGCGAGGCCGCCAACGACCTTGTGGTCTTCCTCGACGCCGATGACATGCTGGCTCCAGATGCCGTGCTGCATCTGCTTGCTTGCCGGCAGCGCGCCGTGCGCCCGCCCGCGGTCCTCGCTGGTCGCGACCGTGCCATTGACCTGAAGGGAAAACCCATGAGTGACACCATTCCTGCAACCGGGACGCTGGTTCCCATCTCTGCGCGCAGGCTCGTTTTACGCAATCGCTTTGCCCCAGGCGTTCTCGCGGACCGCAGGGTGCTGCTGGCACTGGGCGGCTTCGACACTTCCCTGCAAGCCTCCGAGGACCGCGATATGTGGATCCGTGTCGCCACTCAGCACCCGGTCGCCCTGCTGGATCGCGTCGTGCTGTTGAAGCGGGATCATGGGGCCAATATGTCGCGTGCAGCGGCCAGGCAGACCGCCTGCATCCAGCAGGTGCTGGCCAAGGCATTTTCCAATCCCGCACTTCACCTCAGTGCTGCCGACCGCCGCCTCGCCCACGCGGTGTGCTGGTATCAATCCGCCCTGATGTATGCCGACGCTGCCGACCGCCCGCTGGCCATCCGCCAGATGCTCCGCTCCCTGTTGCAGTCGCCCCTGGCCCCTTGGCGTGACGACGCTATTCCGCACTTCAGCAGGCTGCGCGGCCTTGGCGGCCTGACCCTCGCCGTCCTCCGGGCTGGGTGGGGTAGTCGGCGGGGCCCGCCGTTGTGAATGGCACGCGCAGTTGTCGCAAATGCACCAGCGCCCCCCAATTTAGCAGTTGCTTTCTGCGCGCATCGTTTAGAATTGGCTAAACGAACAAATGTCCGCTGAGATCTCACCCCCACGCCCTTGGATGGAGGAAAAACGTCGCTTCATCGAAGCCGGCGGTAACACCACCCACGCCTTCGGCTTGGGGCGGCTCATTGGGCGCGTTTATGCCTTGATCTATCTCTCCCCCGCCGCAGTGCCGCTGGAGGAAATCGCCACCCAGTTGGCCATCAGCAAGGCCAGTGCCAGCATCGTCTTGCGCCAGTTAGCCAGCCTTCACGCCGTCCGGCTTGAGGTCCGGCCGACCGACCGCCGGGATTTTTATCAGGCCGAGACGAACTTTAGCACCATTTTGAACCACGGCCTCCTGCCCGGCATCCGCAAAAAACTCCACTCCGCCGGTGTCCAGATCCAGCGCACCCTCGCGGCTGACCCGGCGAATCCGTCAGCAGTTGCAGCTTCAGTTTACACGCGTGACCAGCAGGCTGAAATCCGCCGCCGATTGAAATCCGCCCAGACCCTCCATCGCCGCCTGGACCGCCTTCTAGCCAGCAAGCTCCTCGCCCGCTTCCTCTAGTCTTTTTCTCCCCGCCCATGGTGGGACCCCAGCCATCTTTGTTCACTGCATCAATCGCCACCCCATGGCGACCACGGGCGGCAGCGTGTTTTGAAAAGCTGAAAAGCTGAAACCTGAGGGTTATGGACTAAAGAAAAGCGGCGATGCGGCAGCGAACGAAGGGCTTTGCTAGTCAAGTCGTGAGGTTCTACCTCAGCTTGGATAAGTCGCGCGAAGAGATTCGCATCCTTGGCCGCCAGCTTCTGCGATCTGGCACTTCGGTTGCGGCCAATTATCGGGAGGCATCCCGTGCTAGGAGTGATGCGGAATTCGTTGCGAAGATCGAACTCTGCACCCAAGAAGCCGACGAAAGCCAGCTTTGGCTCGAACTTTTCGAGGACGACTGCGGGATCGCCCCCGCTCAGGTCCGTCCCATCTGGAACGAAGCCGATGAACTGATCGCCATCTTCACCACCATGGCCAAGAATACGAAACAAAAGAAAAGCTGACCCCCAGCCTCAAGTCTCCGGTCTCCGGTCTCAAGTCTCCGGTCTTCCGCCTTTCAGTTAGTTTCAGCTTCCCCAAAAAATGCTCCCCTCCTCCGAATCTGAAATCTCTTGGGACCTGATCATCGAGCCTAAATCCGGCTGGTTTGACCTTCACCTGAGCGACCTTTGGCGCTACCGCGACCTGCTGTGGATGTTCGTTCGCCGGGACTTCGTCGCCGTTTACAAGCAGACCATCCTCGGGCCGCTCTGGTTCTTCATCCAGCCACTGCTCACCACGCTCGTGTTCACCGTCATCTTCAGTGGGGTGGCCAAACTTTCCACCGATGGCCTGCCGCCCGTCCTGTTCTATCTCGCCGGCACCACCCCGTGGAACTACTTTGCCACCTGCCTCACCAAGACCTCCACCACCTTCAAGGACAACGCCAATTTGTTCGGCAAGGTCTATTTCCCTCGGCTCATCACCCCGCTGTCCATCGTGGTCTCCACCCTCATCCAGTTTGTCATTCAGTTTGCCACCCTGGTCATCGCCCTCGGCTGGTATCTGTGGCAGGGCGCAGCGGTTCACCCGGACTGGCTGGGCGTGTTCATCGGTACCCCGCTGCTCATCCTCATGCTCGGCGGCCTCGGCCTCGGCTTCGGCATCATCATCTCCTCCCTCACCACCAAATACCGCGACCTCGCCTTTCTCGTCACCTTTGGGATTCAGCTCGCCATGTACGCCACCCCGGTGGTCTATCCGCTTTCCACGGTCCCGGAAAAATACCGTGGCTGGCTGGAACTTAATCCCATGACCGGTGTCATCGAGGCCTTTCGCACCCTCTACCTCGGTGCCGGCTCCTTCTCCTGGCCCCTCCTCGGCTACTCCGCCGCCGTCACCGCCACTGTCCTCGCCCTCGGCATTGTGATCTTCAACCGGGTGGAAAAGACCTTCATGGACACGGTGTGAGGAAAAGCTGGTAGCTGAAAAACTGAAACCTGAAACCTGAAACCTAAAACCGGAGGGTTATGGACGAAAGAAAAGCGGCGATGCGGCAGCGAACGAAGGGCTTTGCTAGTCAAGTCGTGAGGTTCTACCTCAGCTTGGATAAGTCGCGCGAAGAAATTCGCATCCTTGGCCGCCAGCTTCTGCGATCTGGCACTTCGGTTGCGGCCAATTATCGGGAGGCATCCCGTGCCAGGAGTGCTGCGGAATTCGTTGCGAAGATCGAACTCTGCACCCAAGAAGCCGACGAAAGCCAGCTTTGGCTCGAACTTTTCGAGGACGACTGCGGGATCGCCCCCGCTCAGGTCCGTCCCATCTGGAACGAAGCC
>Ga0209284_10002652_pt1 | contig 23829 bp, 14 predicted proteins | sample FRY03_FD_187211 | JGI IMG/M metagenome (GOLD analysis project Ga0209284, IMG submission 187211) | Freshwater microbial communities from Lake Fryxell liftoff mats and glacier meltwater in Antarctica - FRY-03 (SPAdes) (version 2) | ecosystem: Environmental > Aquatic > Freshwater > Ice > Glacier...
CATATACATGTGAAATTCTATTAAATACAGACGAGGTTATTAATTTCGGCATAAAAGATACAATTTCAGGAACTAACATATATGATTATTTATACGCTGGGTTAAAATTGCATACGGAGCAAAATAAAATTAATTCAAATATAAGTAATAATAAGTTCGTAAATATTTTATTTAAAAATAATACGGAACAATCTATGAGTATTATATCAGATTATCTTGATGAATCACACGACCATTACAAAATAGATATATATGAAGGTGAAATTGAAGCTGCAGGTAATAGAAAAAAAACCCTAATTGATAATAAAGCTATAACAATAGGAAATATAAATAGTTACATTGATGAATTCTTAATTAAGCTTTCGTCAATTGATTATACTGATCCAAAATGGTTTACAACTACTCCACCAACCTTAAAGGTAAATCCAAAACCAAGTGACATATTTAAAAATTACAACGAAACAGATTATGTAACATATGAAAAAATAGAAAATATTAATGATAGAACCCCAACAGTAACATTAGGAGATGTAGGTAGAAATCCTTCAACAAATTTTAAGACTATTAACTATATGAAAAGGTCTATATATGTATTGCGATCCTAATCTCATTTATTGCTCATACTAGCTTTTTAACAACTATGATATAAATTGCCTTATTATTTAACTACTACTGCTAAGACTACTACGACTTTTATCAATTTCACTTCGCTTGCGTTTATTATTATTCATTTTTCGTAATAAGTAATTTATCATTAGAACAACTGATGAATTACTTATTATAACTTTATCTGTTATTTCTAAGAAGTTACCATTTTTATCATTAGATAATTTTACATTAAAATATTTCTTTATAGAAAGATCAATTCGTTTTCTCTTAAACATCTTTACAAACCATACGACAAATGTAAAAATATTTCGTTGATTTATACCATAAGCGTCTCTTAATATATCTACATACTCGGTATAATGATAAACACCTGTCATTGATATTTCATCTAATAAAGTAAACAAATCATGAATGTAATTTAAGTTTTCAATATATATATTATCTTTAGGGTCGTAATTCTTATAGATATATAATAAACTACTTAATAATAATTTAATATTTAAAAATTTACGTAATTCTTCCTCGCCACTGTCTCCATAATTCTTTGTAATTTTATATTTAGAATATAAAAAATCGTCTAATATTTCTACTTGTTCTTTATATTTTTCTATTTTTCTACAATGCTCAAAAATTTCATTTAAGTCATTTTCTACAAAATTTTGTAAATCTTTTTCTAATTCCGGTATTCCGATAGTATCATCTATTATATACAATCTTCGCATTTCCTCCATTTGAGCATAAGTATATTTTCGCGCCATTCCTCCACTTTTTTTAAAAATATCACACTTTTTTAAATAAGATAGCTTTATCATAAAGTTCTCTATTTTCACATATAAAATATTAGAACCTATTTTTTTATAAGTATTTCTCTTAACAGAATTAACAAGTCTATTATCGTATATAATATATTTCATTATCTATATTATCTATATTTAAAAATAAAATATGAAGATATAATTCATTTTCTTTTTCCACCTAATATACCAGTATTTTTTAGAGTTTCCTGTTTATTGTACGTAAATGTATCATTAACTTTTAATATATTTTTAAAATTATCAATTAAATCATTCCCTTCTTTTTTCCTTGTTCCACCTAATATAGTTTATTTAACATCTTTATTTTCATATTGATCTAATACGTCAAGCATACTCTCACCTTTATGAATATTAAGTTTTGTAATACCTAAAGGTTTTTTTGAATGTGTAGTATTACTAATGACAGTTCTTATTTTTTGTAATTTCACGGGTTTAATGGGAGCAGCAGATGTTGCTAATATTTTAACATTTGAACCTTCTATTTTCATAGTTCTATATACATGTATAACTTTTAAAAAATGATTATAATTATATGTAAAAATATAAAATGAATGAAACATTATCATATATAAACGTGGATTATGAAAAAACACAAATATTATATGATAATATTTTCAACATATACGACATTGATAAAGATTATATATTAGCATATATTTTTAATAATAAATGTATCAAATCAAAAATATTTAAAAAATGGATAAATATGTTCAGTATTGATTTTGTAATAATAAAAAATGATAAAGGTAATTAAATAATTATATATCATCATAAAACATGACCACCAAAAACTTCGTAGTATCCTTCGCAAACAGCGACGCGGGTTCAGAAGCAGTTCTTGTAGGATACAATCTCAAAATTATGGAGATTATGATGTTTATCGACAGTTGCCCAGATTATAAATCAGCTATTGAAAATAAACATAATTATATATTCAACTACCTTTCTAACAATACAATGTTTGTAGAGAATGTTATTTACGCCTACGGCATTGAAGAAGCTCTGTTAAACTATAATACAAAATATGGTATTAACAATATTATTAACTCTCATTGTAGTATGACTACCAATCTCGCAGCATCAGTCATTGACAAAATAGTATGTATTTACGAATTAGGCGATATTAGCTACCCTGATGTAAAAGTAAAAAATGAGGTTTAGATACAACATTTATATATTATATATTATACAACATTATACAACATTATACAACATTATACAAAATTTATACATTATACATTATACATTATACATTATACATTATACATTATACATTATACATTATACATTATATATTCAACATTTTCTTTATATTTTTTATATCTTCTTTTAATGAATTGTTTTCTTCTTTAAGTTTTTTCATTTCTACATTCAATTCTTTTATAGCTTCTACAAAAACAGCACCAAGTCTTTCATAACATATCGTTAAATAATTATTACCAGAACTTGATATTATTTCGCCGGATTCATCTTTTACGCTATCAAATGGTGCTATTTTTACAATTTCTGGTAAAACTTTTTGAACTTGTTGTGCACTTAATCCAATTTCATTTTCGTATTTAAAGCCGTTTTCTATCGCTAATTTATTAGGTACATATCTATATCCGGTTAAACTATCTATAATTTCTAACGAATTAGTTATATTTGATGTAAAAGTTTTTAATCTTTCATCAGAGTAAAAACTTGTTATCTTTCCTGTTGCTATTATATTTCCTATAACGTGTAATTTTTCAATGGGTTTTTCATTTATATTTTGTGTATCTTTAAATCTGTCAGTTCCACCTATTCCCATATCTCCATCACCTGTTATAACACCTTTAACAACACCATTACGCATAAATAGTGCAATATTTCCTGTTCCTGTTTGATCGCATATAAATAGACTCTGTATTTGTTGCCCAAGAACCTTTAGTGCTCCCATATTTGTATAATCTTGTGCAGCAAAAACTATATTTAAATTTCCATTGACAGTTATACCTTGTTCGAAAATAACTGTATTTTTAAATGTAAAGTTTCCTGATTCTGCTGATATTACAAAATTATCATTTTGTAATGTAAAGCATTTATTAGTTTCCCCTCCGTTTATAATACTAGAATTAATATTATCAAGTGTGAAATTATTTATACGGTTTGAAATAATGTTAGAATTATTTTGAATAACATTAACACCATTTATTTTATATACACCACCACTAGTATTTATGTCACCAAAAACATTTAACATAGAATTATTAGCTATATCTTCTCTGCCACCAATTGAAACACTGAAATTAGTAGTTGATGTATTTGTTGGGAAAAAAATGGCATTTCTACCATTGGCTGTTTCAACTCCCCATTTTGAAGAACCTGTACTTGCTAAACTTATTATTCCGGTATCAGCTGATATATTAAAGTCTGATCCTATTCTTACAATTCCCGTTTTAGAACTTGACGCGAATTGATAATCCCCTATATCACCATAAGATAATGGATTTTCATTTATATAAATTTTTGATGAACCGTGTAGTTTAATATTTGCACCAATATTAAGATTATTTGATGTATTATTCAATTTTTCCCATCTTAATGAGTTTGTTTGATAAATAGGATCTGTATTATTACCCAATAATATCCCACCTATAACATCTAATATTTTAACACCTATTCCTCCTTGTGAAACACGAAGAGGTCCTTCTGTAATATTCAAAGCATTTATATTAGTAATGTTACGTCCATCTCCCCTAATATTTGGAGAAATTAATGTATTTGTATTTTCATCATAACGTAATAGTCCATGTTGTACAATATTGTTATTTGAACCACCTACAACTAGTAGAGAAGGATTAATGACTGATATTCCCGTCCCCCCTCTTGATGTATTTAGAATACCTGTATTAATATTTGAAGTATGTATATTTGTAATATTAGAACCATTTCCTACAAATAATGTTCCTCTAATTGTTCCATTAATGTCAATTTCGTGTTCAGGGTTATTATTTCCAATACCTAGTTTTCCTTTTAATAATGTTTTACCATATATTTCCAAAACATTATTCTCATAAATATCTGTCTTGTTAATTTTTATATTATTTACATTTGCTATCTCATATCCTATAATGTTTGAAGATACTATATCATTCGTTATAAATGCTTTACCATTAATAGTTGTATTTCCATTTATATGAAGTTTATTTAAAGGAGATGAATTATTTATTCCTACATTACCATTGTCGGTTATTGTGAAATAATCAACAGGTGTTCCTATATTGTTGTTCTTTTGAATTCTATATTTTCCATCTATTGATGCTATATTCCATCTTCCTGACATTTCTATTAATATAGTTTTTTATTCTTATATTTAAATAGATCAACAATATAAATGCCTAATAAATGCGATAACGTTATATCATTGAAACAATATGGACCCACCTGTTGGTTTAATAGTATTTTGATGAGTATTCTTTATAGCGATGAAAGTAGAAAGCTATTGTTAGAAAAGTCTAAAAGTTGGGATAAAAAAATTCTTGTATATGAAACGATTTATCATATTTTAAAAAATAAATATTTGAGAACAGACAATGTTAATAATGATTATTTGTACTTTGATAAAATAAGACCTGAAACCATTTTAAAACAATTATATAATCATAATAATAAAAAATTTCCATTCGACCCCGAAAAATATAAAACTAATGGTTATAGGTCTGCTATGTATATCAGAAAGATTTATAAATTACTAGGCGTAAAAGTATTATATTTGGATAAAATAGGAAACGAATTATATTATTCAATTTTCAATAATATAACGTTATTATCATTAAATAATGGCAATGTTCAATATAAAAAAAATTTTAAAGAACTTTCGACAATTATAAAAAGTTTTCACGACCCTGATGTAATAATTATTAACTCTAACTATTATGGTGATACATTTATATACCCAGAGCGTTACAATTTAAATAGCGAAATGTTCAAAAAAACTTTTACGAATGAAATTAAAAATATAACTCACCAAGACTTTTTAACACAAATTAACGATTTAAAAAGCAATATTAACTATAACAATGAAGAATATGTTCAAGATACTATATTATTAACGAATTGGAATGATGAACATCAGGGTATTGGCGGGCATTCTATTGCCGGAATAACATGTAAAGGCGATAAATATGTATATAATGGATGGACAAGAACAACAATTGATGCTAATATAGGTAAAAATAGCAATCTTGACAATAAAATACCGTGTGAATTAATGAGGTTTGATTGGGATTTGCATGAAAAAAATAAAAACTTTTGTTTAAACCCTAAAAATTGTGTTTTAGATATTATGGATTTAAAAACAAGAGTTCAAAAACTATGTTTTTCTTTTAACAGTGGTAATCGTGAAATAATATATGTTAAAAAAAATAAAAATAGTAATTTAAATATAAAAAAAAATGATGATTGTGATATTGAACAGGTTATAAATCCTATAACAAATAGATGTATAAAAATAAAGACTATTAATAAACTGCCAAAAAGTCCATTAAGCAACCCAGAAATACATAAAAAAATATGTCCGGAAGGAACTGTTTTAAATCCAAAGACAAATAGATGCAATAAGGTTAAAATAGATAAACCTAAAAAAATAGATAAACCTGAAAAAGTAGATAAACCTGAAAAAGTAGCTAAACCTGAAAAAGTAGATAAACCTGAAAAAGTAGCTAAAATATGTCCCGAAGGAACTGTTTTAAATCCAAAGACAAATAGATGCAATAAGGTTAAAATAGATAAACCTAAAAAAGTAGATAAACCTGAAAAAGTAGATAAACCTAAAAAAATAGATAAAGCTAAAAAAGTAGCTAAAATATGTCCCGAAGGAACTGTATTAAATCCAAAGACAAACAGATGCAATAAAGTTAAAAAGTAAATATTTTTTATATGTTTATAATATAAATGCATAATAAATGTGATAACGTTATATCATTAAAGCAATATGGAAATACTTGTTGGTTTAATAGTATATTGATGAGTATTCTATATAGCGATGAAAGTAGAAAGTTATTGCTCTTAAAGTCTAAAAATTGGGATAAAAAAATTCTTGTATATGATACAATTTATCATATTTTAAAAAATAAATATTTGAGAACAGACAATGTCTATAAAGATTATACTTACTTTGATAAAATAAGACCCGAAACCATTTTAAAACAATTATATGATCATAATAAAAAAAAGTTCAATTTTGAACCCGAAAAATATAAAATGTTAGGTTATATATCTGCTTTATATATTAAAAAGGTTTATAAATTTCTTGGTGTAAAGGTTTTATATTTAGATAAAAACGATGATAAGTTATATTATTCAATTTTCAATAATGCAAAGATAATATCTTATAATAACGGGGACCTTAAAGATACTCTAAATACTAAAGGACAATCGAATATAGTAAATAGTTTTAATGAACCTGAAGTAATAATTGTTCATATAACCAGTTCAGGAAATAAAGCAGATGATGCACATTATCCGGAACATTACTTTTTATCTGGTAATGAAATTCTTAAAAAAGCGATTAGTTATCAAAATAAAAATATTGAAGAATTTTTAACTCAAATAAACAATTTAGAAGAAACTATTAAACTTAACGAAGAAGAATATCTTCTCGATTCTGTATTATTATGTAATTGGAATAACGAACAAAAAGGCATGGGTGGACATTCTATTGCGGGAATAACATGTAAAGGTGATAAATATGTATATAATGGATGGACGAGAACAACAATTGATGCGAATATTGATAAAAATGGAGAACTTGGTGATAAAATACCTTGTGAATTAATGAGGTTTGATTGGAATTTGCATAAAAAAAATGACTTTTGTTTAAATAGAGAAAAATGTATTTTGGATATTATGGATATAAAAACAACATTAAAAAGTTTGTGTTTTTCTTTTAATCTAGGTATTCGAGATGTAGTATATATAAAAAAAAATAAAAATAGTAATTTGAATATCAAAAAAAATAAAGAATGTAATATAGAAAATGTTATAAATCCTCTATCAAATAGATGTATAAAAATAAAAAGTATAAATAAAATACCTTTCATACAATTGAGCAAACCTGAAATATCTAAAAAAAAATGCCCTGAAAAAACTGTGTATAATCCTCTAACAAATAGATGCAATAGCCCCAAAATAGATAAACCTGTTAAAAAAAAACTTGATAAAGTACCTAAAGTATGTCCTGAAGGAACTGCATTAAATCCAAAGACAAATAGATGTAATAAGGTTAAAATAGATAAACCTATTAAAAAAGTACCTAAAGTATCTAAAGTATCTAAAGTACCTAAAGTAGATAAAGTACCTAAAGTAGATAAAGTACCTAAAGTAGATAAAGTACCTAAAGTATCTAAAATATGTCCTGAAGGAACTGTATTAAATCCAAAGACAAATAGATGCAATAAGGTTAAAATAGATAAACCTATTAAAAAAGTACCTAAAGTAGCCAAAGTATGTCCCGAAGGAACTGTTTTAAATCCAAAGACAAATAGATGTAATAAAATTAAAAAATAAATATTTTTTATAAGTTTATAATAGAAATGTCTAATAAATGCGATAATGTTATATCATTAAAACAATATGGCAATACTTGTTGGTTTAATAGTATTTTGATGAGTATTCTATATAGCGATAGAAGTAGAAAGTTATTGCTTGAAAAGTCTAAAAGTTGGGACAAAAAAATAGCTATTTATAAAACAATTCATTATATTTTAAAAAATAAATATTTGAGAACAGATAATGTCAATAATGATTATGCATATTTTGACAAAATAAGACCTGAAACTATTTTAAAACAATTATATAATTATAATAATAAAAAGTTTAATTTTAATCCAATAATACATAAAAATGGTTATTCATCTGCTATGTATATTAGAAAGGTTTATAAATTACTTGGTGTAAAGGTTTTATATTTAGATAAAATAGAAGATAAGTTATATTATTCAATTTTCAACAATGTAAAGTTATCAAATATAGTAAATGAAAATAGAGGAATACAAGTATTACTAAATATAAAAGAACTTCCTAAAATATTATATAATTTCAATAATCCAGATGTAATAATTGTTCATACATATCAAGTTGGTTATTATGGTGGATTTAGGTATCCTGAACATTACAGTTTAAATGAATCTGGAATTATTAATTCAATTCTTAAACGTAATGGTTATAATAACTTTATAACTCAAATAACAGATTTAAAAAAATATATTCTCTTTAACAAAGAAGAATATGAGCAAGATTCTGCATTATTAAGTAATTGGAATCAAGGGCAAAAAGGAATATCTGGACATTCTATAGCTGGGATAACATGTAGAGATGATAAATATGTATATAATGGATGGACACGAACAACTATTGATGAAAATATTGACGAAAATAATAAACTCGATATTAAAATACCTTGTGAATTAATGAGATTTGACTGGGATTTGAATAAAAATAATGACTTTTGTTTAAATAGAAATAAATGCATTTTGGATATTATGGATTTAAAAAAAACTCCAGATAAACTTTGTTTCTCTTTTAATAAAGCTGAAAGAGATATAATATATGTTAGAAAAAATAAAAATAGTAATTTAGATATCAAAAAAAATAATGATTGTGGTGTAGAAAATGTAATAAATCCACTAACAAACAGATGTATAAAAATAAAGACTATTAATAAAATTCGCAAAAACCCATTAAGCAAACCTGAAATACATAAAAAAATATGCCCCGATGGTACTGTTTTAAATCCTATAACGAATAGATGCAATAAAGTTAAAATAGCTAAACCTGATAAAGTAGCTAAAATATGCCCCGATGGTACTTTTCTAAATCCTATAACGAATAGATGCAATAAAGTTAAAATAGATAAAGCTGAAAAAGTACCTAAAATATGCCCTGAAGGAACTGTATTAAATCCAAAGACAAATAGATACAATAAGGTAAAAATAGATAAAGCTGAAAAAGTAGCAAAAATATGCCCCGAAGGAACCGTATTAAATCCTATAACGAATAGATGCAATAAGGTTAAAAAGTAAATATTTCTATTATATACATATAATATATAGAAATGCCTAATAAATGCGATAATGTTATATCATTACAACAATATGGACCGACTTGTTGGTTTAATAGTATATTAATGAGTATTCTATATAGCGATGGAAGTAGAAATTTATTGCTCAAAAAGTCAAAAAGTTGGGATAAAAAAATAGCTATTTATAATACAATTAATTATATTTTAAAAAATAAATATTTAAGAACAGACAATGTAAATAATGATTATGCATATTTTGATAAAATAAGACCTGAAACTATTTTAAAACAATTATATAATCATAATAATAAAAAGTTCATTTTTGATCCAGAAAAACATAGAGATGGTTATATTTCTGCTATGTATATTAGAAAAGTTTATAAATTACTTGGAGTAAAGGTTTTATTTTTAGATAAAATAGCTGATAAATTATATTATTCAATTTACAACAATTTAAAGTTATTATCTAGTGAAAATGAAAATATAGATTTTGGAAAGTGCTTGTATAATATTAAAGCACTTCCTAAAATAATTGATAATTTCAATGAACCAGATGTAATAATTGTTCATACATATCAAGTTGGTAATGATGGAGAACATATATATCCTAGATATCCCGACCATTACAGTTTAAATGAAGGTGGAATTCTTAAAACAGTTCTTGCATATAATGGGGCTAAAAATAAAAATATTGATAAATTTATAACTCAAATCACCGATTTAAAAACAAATATTACATTTAACAAAGATAAATATGAACAAGATTCTGTGTTATTAGGTAATTGGAACCAAGGACAAAAAGGGATATCTGGACATTCTGTAGCGGGAATAACGTGTAGAAGTGATAAATATGTATATAATGGATGGACAAGAACAACAATTGATGAAAATATTGATAAAAATAACAAACTTGATATTACAATACCGTGTGAATTAATGAGATTTGACTGGGATTTGCATAAAGATAATAACTTTTGTTTAAATATGAATAAATGCATTTTGGATATTATGGATTTAAAAACTACACCGACAAATATTTGTTTCTCTTTTAATAAAGGTATAAGAGATATAATATATGTAAGAAAAAATAAGAATAGTAATTTAGATATCAAAAAAATTGATGATTGTGGTATAGAAAATGTAATAAATCCACTAACAAATAGATGTATAAAAATAAAGACTATTAATGAAATTCGCAAAAAACCATTAAGCAAACCTGAAATATCTAAAAAAATATGCCCCGATGGTACTGTTTTAAACCCTTTAACAAATAGATGTAATAAAATTAAAACAACTAAACCATCTAAACCCGATAAACCAACAAAACATGATAAAGCAACTAAACCTGATAAAGCAGCTAAAATATGCCCTGAAGGAACTGTTTTAAATCCTCTAACGAATAGATGTAATAAAATAAAAAAATAGAGTAAATGCGAAAAAAAGTATAAAGGTTAAAATGAAAATAAAATCAAATATAAGACAACTTACGATGTTCATAATGATTATGTATATTTTGATAACATAGAAGATAATTAATATTATTCGCGTTATAATAATATAAAGTTTTTATTTTATGGACAATACTATTTTTGTAGAACTAATATTAAATAATTTACTATTAATTGTAACAGTTATATTAATTGTTCTTGTATTATTAGCATCATATCCAATTTTATATTTAAAATATTTCAAAGATCTATATGAAAATATAAATATTTTTAATTATGTATGTAATGATAATTCTATATCAATAGAATATAATTCAAATATACCTATTAAAAACACATTTATTTGGAAAATATCTAATATATTATTTGACTTTAATAAAATAGATAAAAACTTCAAAGAAAGTGATGATAAATATATAGCATACTCTATTAATGATAAGAACAGAGACTTTCATCGCATTAATAGACATTCTAATAATAATAATTTACTTGTTATCTATGATAAATATGTTAAATACTCAGTCCCATTAATATTATGTATATTTATTTTATTTATAATTCATTGTTGTTATAATGGTATTAATAAAAAGTTCTCCATAAACGATTATGTTTTAGTAATATATATATTTATATATTTACTTATAAATTTAGTATTTTTTTCTTTAATTTTAACGAGTATAATGGATTTATATATCAATACAAATGCATATAATTATATAATGTCACTAAAACAATTAGATATTATATTAAAAGAAGATTTAAAAGCAGAATTAAATAAAAAAATTAAAACAATATTGAAAAAATATTCAAATGATGAAAATATAAATATAGAAGAGGTTGAGTTCAATAATTCATTAATTGATGAACTAATTAATCTAAAAGATAATTATCTTATAAATACACCTGATAATGGTAATGTAAAAATTGAAAAAATAGACACAACCTGCGAAATAAACATAACTTTGGAAAAAATAGATAAAATGAAAAAATATATATCGACAGAAAGTAATGAAAAAATATTCAAAGAAATTGATAAAATATCAAGATTTATATTAGCATATATATTCTTATTATTTCCTTTATTATATATATTATCTATATTGCTAAATAAAATATATATTTATTGTTTGTTTTTTATTATCGCATTATTGATAGTTTCAATATCAATATATAATATGTATTATATTTTTAAATAATTGATAAATACATAACGAATGTACTTTAATCTCTTCTTTTTTTCTTTATAATATTTAAAGCAAAATATAAATATTAATTATGAATACACTAGTTTATATTTTATTTATTATTATGGTTGTAATATTTTTAAATGAGCTGAAAAATATTACAATTTCATTTATAAAAACAAACTATTTTATTGATATTTCTAAAGCAAACATGGATAAAAATTGTAATAACATATATAGTCAAGCAGAAACAGGAAGTTTTAGCTTGGCTAAAAATAGTTTTGATATATTATTGGCTAATGATATTTTTAATACGAAGTCATATTATTTCATAATATTATTTATACTTATATTATTATTTATAAAGTTATTTAAAGACTTTACAGAATTAAACAATACTGATATATTTGGAGATTATGATAATATACCACACTATATTTTAAAAGCTATAATATCATACTACCCTTTAATATTTATTGTTATTTTTGGTATATTGATAGTATCAATGATTGCAATGAGAAATACTCCCAATGAAACAGAAGGGTATGATATTTATTTCAAAAAACATATATATATTATAGGATATGTATTATATTCTTTCATTGTTTTAAATATTATAGGATATGTTGCTTTATTATTACTAATGATAGACACTAATAAAGAATATTATAGCAAGATTATAATTAATATAAGTTTTTTAATATTATTAAATATTTATTTATATCTTATATTTAATATTATTAATATAATATTTACTTTTAAAAATGAAGAGGTTATAGATGATAGTGCTAATGTTGTAAATAAAGATATGTCATATTACACATTAACAAATTTTTACAAAAAGTATTTTAGTATCATAGAAAAGGATTATACAACATCGCCAGAATCTTGTTATAATATTGGTACTTATATTGTTAAAAATATAGGTTCATTGCTTATATATGTATTCGTCGTATTTATAATATTTATTGGGATATTTTTTATAATAGAAGACAATATTGCAATTTATTACCATGATAACATTCTAATGCCATTATTTGTATTTTTAATACTAATATTATATATTTTTTTATTTGTCGTATTTAATACTGATTATAACAAGTATGTTATATATGGTGTATATAATAGTATATACAAAACTAAATTAAATAATTTAAATAATTTTGTAATACCATATATAAAACTCCATCAATTAAAAGCAACAACTGATAGTATCGTAAATCACGACTTTTCAGATCAATATATAATAACGAATATTATAGCTTCTATCATAAATAATACATTATGTATGACATCTTATAATGCGACAGATGATAATAATATTTCTGAAAACTTTAAAGGAATTAAAGATATTATCTATGTCAAATACGATTTTTCAAAAGAATCTACAGCATCAACAAACAACTATGATAGAAAAGATTACGATAAGTTCAAAGAGTATTATGGAATAGTGTTAAAAAATAGGGTCGGAATAGAACTTATGCGAACTAATGATATACATAAGTATATAACATTAATAAGTAAAGAACAAAATCTTGAAAGCGATGATACAAAAAATATATGGGATAATTTTAATATAGAAAATAGAGTTAATGAAATACCAAATATACACCTTATAGACAGTTATATAGATATGTATAAATATAAATATAGATTTAGAATATTAAAATTAATAAAAATTTGTAAAACAATATTTAATGATGATAATATTTTTAATACTAAGTTTGACGAACTAAAAAAAAAATATTTTTATATTGGTGATAAAATACAATATAAGTTTCTAATTAATATAACGAATAATGCTAATTATATATCATTCATTGAAGCATATGAAATAATTATAAACGAGATTAGATTAGAAAAAGCAAAAGAGACATCAACAGAAAAAGAAACAGAAACAGTAGCTGAAATAGAAACAGAGGAAAAAATAAGAGAAACTCTTGAAACTAGTAAATCAACCTTTAAAAAAGATAGCTTTAAAAAAATATTAAAAGAAGACATACTCCAAAATGATTTTGGAGTATTAAATAATGACGATGAATTTAATAATTATGCTGTTCATCATTATGCTAAATTTTTATGCAATTTAACTAATGGTGAAAGAAAAGATGTAGAAGCTAACGATGATATAAGTATTAGATATATGGGTTTAAAGAATACTATCAATAATGATGATAAAAGTCTTTATTCTATAATAGATAACTTTTTGATAATTTCATCACATTTAGCATATAATTCTGTAGAATATAAAAGAATAGATAATGATGATGATAAAAAAACGTTATTAGATACGCGTGATAAAGAACTATTTGGGTTAATTATAGATAATACAGGCGAAAATGTTTATAATAAAATACAAGGAAATACATTCGAATATCATATATCAGAACATTATTATGATAAAAGTTTAGAACAACATCGCATAGTTATAAAAGTATTTACAAATACAGTATCTATTAAAAACGAAGTCAATTTTACAAATAATTATTTGAAACAAATTGTGTCTATGATATACAAGCAACTTAACAACGAGGATGTAAAGTTTAATAATAATATTGAAAACGAAACGATTACGTTTGAAAATAATATTGAAAGTAATCTTGATATAGACACAAGTCCTATAGCACAAAAAATAATAAATAAAGCAAATAATGTAGTAAGTGTTGATTTTTTATTTATATATTTATTTAATTTAATATTGTTATGTTTCATTTTTTATATTGGAAATAATATAGATAATATTAACTTTATTGGAATTAAATCATTATTTGAAAATATAGATACACAAGGCTACAGAGAAAATTTTAAAACTAAAATACCAGATTTAACTCATGTAGCAAGTAAAACAAGACTAGCATTTAGCGAAGTAACTGATAGTATTAATACAAATAGTACTAAAAGCTATGCGATGTATATAGGTTTCAGTTGCAACTAAAACGAGACAAGCATTTAGTGGAGTATCTTATAATATTAATACAAACGCAAATAAAAACTACAGTTTTAGTTATTTTCATTTAGCAATCATGGTTTTAGTCGCTATTGTGTTTATAGTTTTGTATAGTTTAGTAGCTACTGGAGTTATTTCATGGTAAATAATTTAAAAATTGATATAATATTAGTAAAATATCAATTAAAAATGAAACAAATTATTCATATTTCAGATATTCATATTAGATATGGTGATAAAAAATCCTGCAGATACGAGGAATATTGTATAGTATTTGATAATTTAATGAAGTCTATTATTCATAAAATTGAATTTAATGATTTTAAATACGAAGACTTCGTAATTATTGTTACAGGCGACATTTTTCATAATAAAAATATTGTAGGTAATTATGGTCTTGAATTATACAATATGTTAATAAATGGTTTATCTAATATAGGACGTACAATAATATTTCACGGTAATCATGATAGAAGTCAAAATGAAATTAGCCAACCATCATTAATATCTTCAACTATTCAAACAAAAAGTCTCACTATATTAAAAAAAACACAATCATTTACTATAGATAATGTAGGGTTTTCATATGTTAATATTGATGACACGCTTGACACATTATCTACAGTAGGACGTATTAATAAATTACCCCCATTTCCAGTTATTGACAAAGAAGTGCAATATAAAATAGCATTATTCCACGGTACATTTGTTTCTGCTAAATTATACAATGGAACTGAAATTCCTGAAATTAATTGTGCATCATCATACCCATTTAGTTGGATATCGCATTTTGATTATGCTTTATTGGGTGATATTCATTTAAGACAACAAGGTATTAATAAAAATGTATTATGGGGATATTCAGGGTCTCTTTTACAGCAAAATTACGGAGAAGACATTGTTGAACACGGTTATATGATATGGGATTTAGAAAAACGCAGTATTGAAAATGTAAATGTATATAATCCATATGGTTATATAAATATAATGGTTAAAAACAATAATATATTTTTAAGAAATAATGGTAAATATACTGACAAACTGGATTGTTTTATATCAGGCAATGAAGAATATTTTCCCAAAAATATAGAAATTCGCACATTTTCTGCATTTAATTGTGATAATACTAAAGAACTTTATAGTATATTCAATAAACATAATATAAATTTTACGATACTTGGTAATAAGTTAAATACAAATGATAAGATTAAAAGTACTATCGTAGAAAAAGTTGATAATAACGATATAATACATATTAATAAAGATACTTTTATAGAGTATTTGAAAAAATATATACCATCAAAATATTATGATAAAGCATCAGATATAATAAAAAATCTTAATGTATTATTGTTTAATATAGATAATTGTCCTTGCGATCTTATTGACGAAAGTTTAAAAAAAAATAAAGAAATCTCTTTATTGATAAAAGCATGCAATTTAAATGATAATGTAAAAGCAAAACATCCATTTACAATTGAATATCTTGAATGGGAAAATCTATATTGTTATGAAGGAGGTAATAGTATTAATTTTGCGGAAGCTATTAATAGTACGCTTCTTATATGTGGAAATAATGGTACTGGAAAGTCGGCAATATATGATATCATAACACTTGCTATATGGGGTGTTATAACAAAAGATAAACAAAACTCTTTATCTAAAAATGGTATTATAAATTATAAGCATAAAACAGCATATACTATTATAGATATTTCGGTAGATGGTGTAAAATATCAAATTAAGAGGAAATACTCTATTCAATCTGATATAAAAAGTGCTAATAAAAGTAATATTGAAATATATAAGTACGATAATGGTAAAAAAGAATTAATTAAAAAGAATAATGCATGTAATGAGTTTATCAAATTACAATTTAATACACTTGATGACTTCTTAACGTGTTCTATGATAACACAGGTTGTCGACAATGATATTCTAAAAATGGATTATAAAGAATGTACAGCGATAATTGATAAAGCATCAAATATAAATGAAATATATGAATTATTCAATTTATTTAAGGTTTGTTTAAATAAATATAAAGACTTTAAGAAAACTATTGATAATAAGACACAAGTATATGAACATATATTGGCTACAACAGAAGTAAATGACGATAATGAAGAAGAGCTCGTTATTGAATTACGCGATTTAGATGAAAAATATAGCGAACTAATGAAAATAAATAATAGTATAACTATTGATATTTTAGACAAAAAATATAAAGATTTGACAAATATCAAGAGTGTTGAAAAAGAAATAACAGATATAGAATACTATGATTATACTGTGCGATTAAATGAATTAAATGTTTATTTTAAAAAGTATGATTATACACATATTCAAGAAAATGCATTAAAATATGATGTATATACTGTTATTCCTGAAAAAATAGAAAAACCCTGTGAATATTCTATTATAAAAGAAGAACAATTATTTTTATCCAAATATGTTAAGCCTGTTATTATTCCTGTTAATAAGATTTGTGATATAGAGCTCCAATATAAAGAAATATTGGAAAAAATAAATGATTTGAATGAAGAAAAACCCGTTTTTGGAAAAAATAAGATACGTGAAATTAATGAAATAGTTTATGAAATTGAAAAAATATTTGGTGATGAAAATCCTATTAATGATTTAAAAGACTTTTTATCGAACAATATTAGTATCACATCTTCTTCTAATTTAAATAATTCTTCTGATATTTCCTATAAATATTATCTTGAATTATTGAGCAATAATGACAAAATTGCTAAGTCTATTGAAACCGGCTACGAATATATTAATGATTGTGATAACAATATATCAAAACAGCATAATAAAAGAGGTTTATTAACAATTTATCCTATTCCTCAAAATATTCAAAAAGAAGAAAAAAATTATATTGATATATCTTATGATTATGATGAATATAAAAATAAAATATTGGAATACGAAATAACATTAAATGACTATTATAAATCTCTCGAGAATATTGATATTATTAATATAAAAATAGCAAAATATTCAGACGAATTGAAAACTTTAAAAAACAATGAAGAATATGGGTATGACCCGTGTTGTAAATATTGTTGTGCAAGATCGTGGGTTATAAGAATGAAAGAATTAGAAAATATTATTATTAATAATAAAACAGAATTAGATAATCAGTATGATAAAATATATAATCGCGAAGATGTTGACTATATATTAATATATAATGATTATAATATTTTAAAAGAAAAAATATTAATTCATGAATTAAAGGTAGAATGGTTTAATTATAATAACTATTTAAGTGATGAAAAAAACATTTCTCGCGAAACAGAAGTAAATATAATAAATAAAAATGAAATGATTGTAAAGATTGCTGTATATAATAAAAATACAACTGATAATACTTGTTTAATTAATTCTTTTAATAGACACTCGCATATTTTATACACCGAATATGATAATACTATACAATATGAAAAATATATTGCGTGGAAGAATAAATATACTGATATCAATATTTTAAAAAATAAAATTGAAACTGATATTAAAATAACAAAAGATTATCAAGAATATATAACATACATAAAACCAAGAATAAATAATTTTAATATATTAAATTATAATTATAATGAATGGGAAAAATACGATAATATAATAAATATTAAATTATCTCACGAATATATGCTTATTAATGATAAGATAAATAAACAAGACGAATATTATAAATATATAAAATATAGAGATATTAATGTGTCAATTAAGAAAAAGAAAGCTGTATTAGAAGAAATAGATATATGTTCATTGGATATAAAAACAAAATCTGACAATATTACTAAAATTCTAACATTAAAGGAATATAATAAGAAAAATAATGATAACTACGAGTATTATCTTAAAGAAAATGTTAAAATAACTGAAACTATAGATATATTAGATATTATCATAGATAATTTTAAAACATATAAAATTGATTTATACGAAAATCACATATTAAAAAAATTAATGATAAAAACAAATTCATATATTAAATTATTATGTCACGAAAATACAAAGAATTTCGAGTTAGACTTTATGATAAATGAACATAAAGATATTATTCATATTAATTGGCTTATACATAATACGTGTAGTGATAATACTATTAAACAAGTAATATCTATAAATCAAGCATCTGGATTTCAAAAGTTTGTCATATCACTCGCATTAAGGATGAGTTTGTATTCAAATACACAAACCGAACAATTATTCATTGACGAAGGATTTACAGCGTGTGATAATCAAAATCTATCTCTTGTTCCCAGTTTTCTAAAAAAATTATTAAATACATTCAGTTGCATTGTTATAGTATCTCATATAGATATTATAAAAGATAGTGCCGATATTATAGTAAATATAGAATATGATAAACATACAAAAACATCACATATAAAGTTATGATATATTAAATATTATAATATGAAAACATACCCTTACATTACTATTAAGGTACAAGGAGATATTGGAGAACAATTATATCAAATATCATATATAATCAACTTTATGCGTAAATCTAAAAAGTCCAAAATAAGAAGACAATTGGTTTTTTTAAATGATAACGAAAATACATATTGGAATACATTGTTCAATGGATTATTTACATTTATTGATAAAGAAAAATATGATTCTCTTAACTTTACAAAAGTTGATATAAATGATGACATTGAAAAGTCTATAACTATATTGGATAACATCGTATTCGAAGGTTGTTTAAAAAGTTTTGCATATATTGATAAATCATTATATTCTAAAATGCTCAATATTGTTTATAATAATGAAGATGTTATGTACCCAGCATATTATAAATATAGAGATATTCTAGATAACTTTAGCGATAAAACTTTGGATGATGAAATGGTGTCATTACATATTTCAAAAAAAGATTTAATAGATATAGAGTATTATAAAAATTCTCTTGAAAATATGAATAAAAAATATGTAGTTATATTCACCGACGATATTTATTGGTTTTCAAACAAAGTATTGGATAAAATAAATATTGATTCTAAATATAACTTATATTATGTAAATGAAAATGATAAATCTGTCGAGTTTGTATTAATGTCTATGTTTAAAAATCATATTATCGAAAAAACATCATATAGTTTATGGGCATCATATATAAGTTATTACAAAAATAAAGTTGTTTTAACACCATAAACAAAATATTTTTTTTATTATATTTATGTTAATTAAGATATTAATTATATAAATGACGAATGAAACTATAATAGCGTTTGATATATCAAAATATGATAATAATGTTTTTTTATATTACAATACTTTATATGATGAACGCGACGAACCGATTGAAGAACTCGGTAATTATACATTAAATCAATTCAATAAGTTAACTGTTTCTCAAAAAAAGAGTTTTTTTGGTAAAAAAAGACAAATAAGTTTTAAATCAGAAATAAATAATAACTCATCAAAAACAGTTAAAATACAATCTGAAACTTTATCAAAAAAGCTTCATTCAATAATCAATAAACCATCTTTACGCGATAATAATAACTCATCAAATACATCTAGAACACAATCTACTACTTTATCAAAAAAGCTTGGTCGTCAATCATCTTTGCAAGATAAAACAATAGTAAATAATAATAACCATTTAAAGACAATTAGAAGAATTTCTACTACGTATTTAGCTAGATTACGTAGCAAAAAAGAAAAACCTAAATATGTAAAAAGCTCTCGTCAGTCACGTCCTCTAGATACAGTGCTAGAGTCAGAAACATTTGATGACCTTGATAATACACATGGATGGTTAGGATTGTTTTCTTTAAAAGATAAGGAAAAACTTAAGAAAGAAGCAAAAAAAGATAAGGAAAAACTTAAGAAAAAAGCAGATAAGGAAAAACTTAAGAAACAAACAGAAAAAGACAAGGAAAAACTTAAGAAACAAACAGAAAAAGACAAGGAAAAACTTAAGAAACAAACAGATAAAGAAAAACTTAAGAAACAAACAGAAAAAGCCAAGGAAAAACTTAAGAAACAAACAGATAAAGAAAAACTTAAGAAACAAAAAGATAAAGAAAAACTTAAGAAACAAAAAGATAAGTCTCGAAGTTTATTTAATTTTAATAATGTAATAAAAAGAAAAAGATTATCTAAAAAAATTAAAGGTGGTGAAATATCAAACGATTATATTAAACAAATATTAAACTGTTTTAAAATACGAGATACTCAACATGATTTTAAAACTAAAATTACGAAAAAAGATAACCATCTATTATATAGTAATTTTATTACACCCGATGATAATACAGCATTTATAAAAACTATTGTTGATTTGTCTGCAAATGGACATATTTCATTTGATAGACTATATTTTATATTTACATTAAATACAGACATATATATTGATAATTATTTAGTTTTAAAAAAATCAGTAGATGGAACAGGTATAGATAATTTTTTACAAAACAATTTATTAACAAAAGTCAGTAAAAAATATATATATGATGGTAAAGTAAATATTAATGATGTAGCGATATCAAATTATATAAGTAATTATTTAAATGATGGTACTACAAATAGTAATAGAGTTATTTCTCCTGAAATATTATTTGATACAATGGCTATAGGATTGGACATTGTAAAAGAATATATGCAAAATATTAATTTACAATCAAGTCTTATAACAGATAAGGTATATAATAGTTTAACAGGAGAGGGATCGGCTATTAAAGACGAATATACTAGTGCATTTGACTTAGATACTTCACAGTTGTTTAATATTGTATACTTTAAAAAAGATAATGATATAGGTATTGCATTATTATTTTTAAAAAATCAATATAATTCGCTATTATTAACTAAAATAGGTATAGAAGAAATTAAGCTTGGAAATAAAAGAGCTCAAATCAAAGATGATACTAGATTATCAAAAAAATTAAAAAGAGGAGGCGATTATATATATAATATAGATTATATCAAATTAAAAAAAGTTGGTGAAGAATATATATCAGTAGATGATTATGATGTTTTATGTAATCGACAAATATTTGTAGCAATATATATACCTATAAAAGATAACCCTTTTGCAAAAAATAATATTGAACTTATGATTGAAATAACAAAACATTATTTTGATAGCAATCCCCCTACACTTTTAGCATCTAATAAATATGATCTTGAGATATTTAAAGCAAGTGTAAAAAAATATAATAAAAAATTAGTTTCTATTTCAATTTTAGTTTTACAATATTTGATAATAGATTACCATACTAAAATAACTGACGGTAAAATTATAGATATTCATTATATTTTAAACATAATATATAATTTAAAGTCATCTGGTGATTATGGAAAAGTATTATATGGATATTATCATAATATCCATATTAAAAATGAAGATGACGATGAAAAGGTTGCTTTGATTACAAATGATACATTATGTGGACTACACTCTATATTGCGTGAAAATACCGATGTAATTACTGGAGCACATCGTATGGAAACTTATTATGATAATCCTGTTGGTGATGTTCGTTTCTTGGTTATATATAAATCACAAAATAGTGTTAAGAATAATGCATATTTAGTTAATAAGTTAAACTCTACCTTAAATACGAATTTACAAATACCAATAGATAGACAGAATAATGTTATTCTGGACTTTAGTGATGAGATAAGTGACTATTTAATACGTGAAATAACTTCCCATTTTAATAAAATGGTAAAAGACACGATAGAAAAAGACTATTTTTTTCCTAAACAAATTAATACTAGGATAATTAGCGAAACACAACACGCTTTGAAAGCATGGGGGGTTTTTTGTGAAAATTGTACAATTTCTACTGCTGATCATATGATACAAATGGAAAAAACTTTTAACGAACATATACATATACTTAAATTTTTGATTACAGATTATAATACATATTGTACAAGTAATTCATTAGAACACGAAACTGTGAAAACCTTATACGAACATAGATTAAATAATTTATGTAATGATGATAAAGATAATAATAGAGCTTTAAGTAGAACGGTAAAAAGTTCAACAGTTTATTCAAATATAAGCCTAGATAAAATAACATTAAAAGATGAAACATCTTCAGAAGATAGAAAAAACACATTTTTGTATCATAGCATTATTTTATATCTCATTAAAGGTAACTTTACCGGAGATATAACCCCAAAAGATACTACTAGTTTTTTAATATTTGTAAATTTTATTAATAGTTCTTTAACATCTTTTAAAAGATTTTATGAATTAATTCTAAATTTTAGCAAAATTAAAAAAAATCATTATGTAATACTTTATAAAGAAGGCATTATTGCATTATCGAATAACTTACTACATAAACAAAATAGCTTTATTAGCGTTTTACTTAATATAGAAAGTCCAGAATTTAATAATCACCTTTTTCGTGTTATAGATAAAAATTCAGGTTATAATTATGCAGATGTTAATATTGAAGTAAATAAAATTTTTATAAAATTTATGAATGATATACTTCATATAACATTAATAGGAGAAGCTTTACGAGACAATTATGATAAAACTCTTACGCCAATAGATTATAACTTACTTTTACGCACAGAACAGGGCTTATAAATCCAGTATCTTTAAATATTACACGATAATGAAAATGTTTTTCTAATGTTTGCGATGAAGATTTATTTACATTATATTTTTCAGGACAAAACATATGTATTTTAGCTTTACCGTCTTTTACAACTGATACACCAGAGTTTGATATCTTATTATAAGCATCATATGGACTTTCAAAAATATTACCTTTATTTTCAGAAG
>Ga0209284_10002653_pt1 | contig 23828 bp, 17 predicted proteins | sample FRY03_FD_187211 | JGI IMG/M metagenome (GOLD analysis project Ga0209284, IMG submission 187211) | Freshwater microbial communities from Lake Fryxell liftoff mats and glacier meltwater in Antarctica - FRY-03 (SPAdes) (version 2) | ecosystem: Environmental > Aquatic > Freshwater > Ice > Glacier...
AGCCGGAGCAGGTCAAAGCCTTCCGCGACACCTGGCGCGACGGCATCCACAGCTACCTCACCTATCTGCGCGACCGCCTCACCGTCGCCCGCGATCTGCTCACCGATTCCGGTTCCATCTTCGTGCAGATTGGCGATGAAAACGTGCATCGCGTCCGCGCAGTGATGGATGAAGTGTTTGGGGAAACCAACTGCATCTCCCAAATATCAATCCAGAAAACCAGCGGCCAAACGTCTGAATATGTGGCCGGAGTGCAGGACTTCATTCTCGTTTACGCCAAGAACAGTGAGCAGACCAAGTTTCGCAAAGTTTTGGTAGAGAAACCAGCCATCGGAAGCGCAGACGAGAGATATGTCTGTGTCGAACCCGGCTTGGGCTATCTGATCGACCTCTCGGTAAAACAAAAGCGTGGAAGCGAAGCTCTACCTACGGGACGAATCCTTCGTCTTCAAGATACAACCTCTCAAACAGGGTCTGAAACCAGTCGGTTCACATTCAAGTTTCAGAATATCGAAGCAGTTCCGTCTGGTAAGCGCGGTTGGTCTTTTGGAGAAGGCAAGCGCGACAGGTTAACCAAGTCTGGAAGGTTGTTCGCTGTTGGAAAAAGCATCCGATGGAAAAACTATCACGATGAATCCGGCTATTCTGCTCCCGGAAATAACTGGACGGATTTGACGCCTTCGGGGTTTGGAGAAGAGCGCATCTATGTAGTTCAGACTTTGACTGACTTTATTCAACGTTGCGTGCTGATGGCCACCGACCCCGGCGACCTGGTGCTCGACCCGACCTGCGGTTCCGGCACGACCGCCACCGTCGCCGAGCAATGGGGCCGCCGCTGGATCACGATAGACACCTCGCGCGTGGCGCTGGCACTTGCCCGCGCCCGCATCATGGGTGCGCGTTATCCCTTTTACCTGCTGGCCGATTCCCGCGAAGGCCAGCTCAAGGAAGCCGAAGTCACCCGCACCGCACCGAGTTCGCAGCCCGTGCGCGGGAACATCCGCCACGGCTTCGTCTATGAGCGCGTGCCGCACATCACCCTCAAGTCCATCGCCAACAACGCGGAGATTGATGTCATCTGGGACAAGTGGCAGGCCGAACTGGAGCCGCTGCGGCAGCAATTGAATGACGCACTCGGCAAGAACTGGCAGGAGTGGGAAATCCCCAGAGAACTCTCCGCAGATGACGCCGATTTACGCAGATTAAAAACCTCTGCAAAGAATCTGCGAAAATCGGCGGAATCTGCGGATGATATTCTGAAAAAGTGGTGGGAGGCGCGGATCGCCCGGCAGAAGGAGATCGATGCCAGCATCGCCGCCAAGGCCGAATACGAATACCTCTACGACAAGCCCTACGAGAACAAGAAAGCCGTGCGCGTGGCCGGTCCCTTCACCGTGGAGAGCCTCAGCCCGCACCGCGTGCTGGGCGTGGATGAGGACGATGAACTCATCGACACCCTGCGGGAAGACCCCGCCGAATACATGGCCAAGCAGACCTTCCCCCAGATGATCCTGGAGCAACTCCGCACCGCCGGCGTGCAGCAGGCGCACAAGGAAGACCGCATTACCTTCACCAGCCTCAGCGCCTGGCCCGGTGCCCTCGTCTGCGGCGAAGGCAAATACTTGGAAGGCGCAGAACCCTCTCCCGCTGGGAGAGGGCAGGGTGAGGGTGGCGTGGAACGCCGTGCCGCCATCTTCATCGGCCCCGAGTTCGGCACCGTGCAGCGCGCCGACCTGGCCTCCGCCGCCCGCGAGGCCGGTGACGCAGGCTTCGACGTGCTCATCGCCTGCGCCTTCAACTACGAGGCGCACACCACGGAGTTCAACAAGCTGGGCCGCCTCCCCGTGCTGAAGGCCCGCATGAACGCCGACCTGCACATGTCCGAAGACCTCAAGAACACCGGCAAAGGCAACCTCTTCGTCATCTTCGGCGAACCCGACATCACCCTCCTCCCGCAGCCCGACGGCAAACTGCGCGTGAAGGTGAACGGCGTGGATGTCTTCAAACCCCAGACCGGCGAAGTCATCAGCAACGGCGCCGACGGCATCGCCTGCTGGTTCGTGGACACCGACTACAACGAAGAAAGCTTCTTCGTCCGCCACGCCTACTTCCTCGGCGCCAACGACCCCTACAACGCCCTGAAAACCACCCTGAAAGCCGAAATCGACCCCGAAGCCTGGGCCAGCCTGAACAGCGACACGTCACGCCCCTTTGAGAAACCGAAGCAAGGCAGGATCGCCGTGAAGGTGATCAACCACCTGGGGGATGAGGTGATGAAGGTGTTTAGGGTGTAGCAGATAAGGTGTCTGTAGCGTTTATAGCGAATACGGCCTTGAACTGCGGCTCCGTTGAAGCTCTAATGAGCCCCCGTTGAAGTATTCTGCCGTATCCGCCCACTTTCATCATCGCCAAGCTCCATCCATCCCATGCTCACCACACGTACCAACCGCCTGGACCCCTCAATGATTCCGGCCGACGAACTCGAACGGATGGTCAAACTGTTTGCCAGCCCCGGGCACATTTTAGTGACGGACAGTGAGGGTAGCCAAATGGAGATCCCGGAAGTGCTCTTCCAGCACTTCGCTCGGATCGTCCGCCTCATGTCGGAGCGTAAAGCGATCGTCATGCTACCAGAGGACGAGCTATTCACGACCCAGGCGGCTGCCAACTACCTCGGCATGTCACGCCAGTTTTTCGTCAACTTACTAGAGAACGGAGAGATCCCTTTTCATCGGGTGGGATCGCACCGGCGGGTGACCTTCAAAGACCTGCTGGAATATGAAAAGAAGCGTGACCGGAAGCGCCGTGAGTCGATGGACAGGCTGACGGATGAAGTCATCAAAGCTGGACTGTATTTTCCCGAGCCTGAGCCTGCCACAGAATCATGAGGGCGGATTTCAAAGTGGTGCTGGATGCCTGCGTGCTGGCCAACTACGGTGTGGCCAATCTGCTCTTGCTGTTGGCCGAAAAGCCACGCCTCTACCTGCCGCTTTGGAGTGAGGAGATACTGGCCGAGACCCGCAGGACACAGACTGGGAAGCTGCGCTGGGAAGAGCGAATCGCGGACAGCTTTCAAGCACGGATGCGCAGCGAGTTTCCTGAATCCCTGGTGACCGGATATGAGCACCTCATTGAACGATGCACTAACGATCCCAAGGACCGCCATGTGCTGGCCTGTGCCATACAGAGCAAGGCGGAAGTGATTCTGACCTTCAACCTCCGAGACTTCAAAGAAGAAGCTCTTTCTCCATGGCATATTGCTGCCACACACCCGCAGGATTACCTGTTGATGCTCTTTGAACTGGAGCCACTGCAAGTCATGCATCAACTCGGTGCGATTTCACAAAAACGGGGATTCACGGTGGAGGATCACCTGATCGATCTGGGAAGGTTCTTGCCCAATTTTGCCGCCCGTTTGCTAGATGAGCTGGAGAGCTGATCCATCATGGACTTCCGCATCGCCGTCACCTTCACCGACAGCCTCGCTCGCCTGACGGGCGACGAGCAGAAGGCTGTGAAGATCACGGTTTTTGATCTCCAAGCGAATCCGGCGAGTCCGGGCATGAGCTTTCACAAGCTGGTCAAGACGAAGGACAAAAACTTCTGGTCGGTGCGGGTGAGCGCGGACATCCGCATCATCGCGCACAAGACCATGGGCAGCCTGCTGCTGTGCTACGTGAACCACCACGACAAGGCCTATGACTGGGCCGAGCGTCGTAAGCTGGAGACACACCCGAAGACCGGTGCGGCGCAGCTCGTGGAGATACGCGAGACGGTGCAGGAAATTCTGGTGCCGCAGTATGTGCTGGAAGAGCCGAAGAAGGTGGTGGTGACCAAGAAGCCGCTCTTTGCTCACATCTCCGAGGATGAATTGCTCAGCTACGGCGTGCCGCTGGAGTGGCTCAAAGACGTGCAGCAAGCCACCGAGGAAAGCTATCTCGCCCTGGCCGATCATTTGCCCGCCGAAGCCGCCGAGGCACTGCTAGAGATCGCCACGGGAGGCAAGCCACGCAAGCCGGAGCCAGTCGAGCCGACCAGGAACCCCTTCGATCACCCGGATGCGCAGCGTCGCTTCCGCGTGATGACGAACGTGGAGGAACTGGAACGAGCACTGGAAGCACCGTGGGAGAAGTGGACGGTCTTCCTGCATCCCGAACAGAAGCAATGGGTGGCACGAGATTACTCCGGCCCTGCCCGCGTCTCCGGCTCCGCTGGCACCGGGAAGACGATCGTAGCGCTGCACCGTGCTGTGCATCTGGCGCGTGCCAATCCCGACGCGCGTGTGCTGCTGACGACCTTCTCCGACACGCTGGCGAATGCCTTGCGCACCAAGTTCCGCCATCTGCTCTGGAACGAGCCACGACTCGGTGAACGCATCGACATTCATTCTTTCAACGCCATCGGCCAACGCCTCTATAAGGGCAACATCGGCCCCGTGAAGCTGGCAAGCCATGAGGTCATTCGTGACCTCATCAGCGCCGCGTCCAAGGAGATCGGCGGGCACAAGTTCACGCTTCACTTCCTCTTTACCGAATGGGAGCAGATCGTGGATGCGTGGCAGCTCGCAAGCTGGGAGGACTATCGCAATGTGGCGCGACTGGGCCGCAAGACGCGACTCCCAGAAGCGCAGCGTGCCGTGCTGTGGTCCATCTTTGAGAAGGTGAAGGCGGGACTGACTCAAAAGAAGCTTATCACACTGGCTGCGATGTTTACCCAACTCGCAGATAGCATCAGGAAAACACAGAAGAGGCCCTTTGATTTTGTGGTGGTGGATGAGGCGCAGGATGTCGGAGTTCCCCATCTGCGCTTCTTTGCCGCCTTGGCAGGCGATTCACCCGATGGGCTTTTCTTTGCGGGTGATCTGGGGCAGAGAATATTCCAACTACCTTTCTCCTGGAAATCACTGGGCGTGGATGTGCGCGGACGCTCACGCACCCTGAGGGTCAACTACCGCACTTCCCACCAAATCCGCATGCAGGCCGACCGCCTGCTCGGCCCCGAAGTCTCCGACGTGGACGGCATCACCGAGAACCGTGCCGACACGATCTCCGTATTCAACGGCCCACCGCCGATCCTCCGCGTGTGCAAGGATGAAGCGGAGGAAGCAACGTCGGTCGCGCGATGGATGACGGAGCAGGCCAAGGCAGGCCTGCTGCCGCATGAGTTCGGCGTGTTTGTCCGCTCCGATGCGCAACTGGATCGTGCGCGAGCCGCTGTGAAGGAAGCTGGATTGCCATTCAAAGTTCTCGATGAACATGTCGAGACCGAGAGCGGCCATGTCTCCCTCAGCACCATGCACCTAGCCAAAGGGATGGAGTTCCGCGCCGTGGCCGTGATGGCCTGTGACGATGAAGTCATCCCCTTGCAGGAGCGCATCGAAACCGTGGGTGACGATGCCGATTTGCAGGAGGTCTATGAAACCGAGCGCCACCTGCTCTACGTGGCCTGCACACGAGCGCGGGATCATTTGCTGGTCACCAGCGTTGATCCCGCGTCGGAGTTCCTCGACGACTTGCGGGTTTGATCTCGGGGAAGTGTCACTGTCTTCATTCCCTGCCGCCCGCAGCCGTTGGAGCGGGTCGAGCGGGCGTTCGCCACTCTGGTCCCTTTTGCCCTCTTTCATTTTTTTTGGCTACAGGAAAGGTGAATGGGTTGAGTGTTTGCAAATTCACTGAGCGCCATTCTCAAATCACGAAGGCCCCAAGCAGTCGGGAACATCATGGATGACGTGACCGGGTGGCCTGAAATCTACCCCAGCGGCTGTGAACAAGTTTTAATACACCGCTTTGCGATGAAACAGGAAGCTTTCCAGCAGCAGCACGACGATCACGAGCCAGATCAATCGTTGCGGCCAGGTGCTGAAGGCGGAGGCGGTGATGATCGGGGCGGCAGGCAGTGACGATGATCCCGAATCGGCGGGTGGAGCGGGAAGATTCGTCTCGGCAGCTGAAATGAGCGCGCAGGCACCGCTGCGATCCTCGCCCGTCTCCCAGATTCCGATGCGGGTGAGCGTGAGCAGGCCGTTGGCGGGATCGTCGGCGACAGCGGTGAAGCCATCGCCATCCCACGCGTGCCACTGCACTAGACTGTCGGCATGCAGCATCTCGCCAGTGCGCAGCGTGCGGTGGTCGGCGAGGGCCTCGCTGTTTTCGGCGCACCAGTAGAGCGCGTTGCCAAGAATGAGCGGAAAGGACGGCAGCAGGGCGAGTTGTTCGGATTGCGCGGGTGAAAAAGCGGTAACTACGAGGCGCTGGCCGTCGGCCTCGCCGGCTGCGAGCACCGGCTCGTTGCCGGCAATCCACAGCGGCTCCAATGACACGGGCAGATCCAGCACGGTCGTCTGCGTGACGGCAATGCGACTGCTGCTGGCACGAAACAGCACCGGATGATCCGGCTGCACGGTGCGCACGCTGTCATGCGGGATGCTGCGGAGCTGGCGAGTGCGCAGCGGGCCGGAACTGCTCAACGGCGTCAGTGCGATCACCGGGCGATCCTTTGGCCAGTCTTTTGGCAGCCAATGTTCAAAGACATACACATCCGGCGGCTCCTGCGGCGGCCACGCGGCGGGATCACCCTTTTTCATTTCGATGCGCCCGGCTTCAATGAGCGATGAAAGGGCGAGTTCGGTGAAGGGATCGGGCTTCTCGGCGAAATAAGCGACCGTGAGCGGCTTCGTTTTTGGCAGCGGTGCGGCGAGACCGTCATCCCAGCCGAAACAATCTCCCGCCGTCTTCAAGCGCAGTTCCAAACGCTGCCCGCGCAATCCTTCGAGCGGCAAGATCAGCGCGGTGGATTCGCCGGGGGCGAGATCAAGCTCGCGCAGTTGGGCGATGCGACCGGCGATGGAGATTTCGAGCGAGGAAGTAGTCTTGCTCCGGTTGCTACCAGCCGCGCTGACTTTCACAAACGCCTCGTAGCGGTCACGCGCGAGCGGGCTGTGGCGGATTTGAAAGCCGGTGATGCCGACATTGAGCGGTTCCGGCAAGGCGGCGGGGATGAAATCTCGGTCGTCGTTGTTACCCGCAGTCGAATCGCTCGCCAGCCAGATGCGCGAACGTGCTTCGAGGTCTGCGAGACGTTGCGCTGCCTGCAACGCGGCCTCAGCTTTGCCCTCGATCGGCAGGGGCGCGAGTTCATCGAGCAGGCGCAGGCATTCGCGACGATTGCGACTGCGTGAAAGCAGCACACGCGGCCGGGAGTCGAAGGCGACGAGTGACAGCACCACCTGGTCCGGCAGCGAGCGGATGCGCTCCTTCACGCGCTGCTTCAATTCGTCCAGCCGTGTGCGGCCTTGGGCATCTTTGGCCGCCATCGACGCGGAACGATCCACCACAATGACGACCGCGCCGGGTGAGTCAGCCGAAATATTACTGCTGGGCCGGGCGAGCGCGAAGATGGCAAACAGCAGTACTAGCAGGGTGAGCAGCAGCGAGAGCCATTTTTTGATGCGCCGCAGCCAGGCCGACTCCTGATGCTCACGCGCGAGCGATTTGAAGAACAGCAGCGTCGAAACCGGCACTCGCTTCGCCTGCCGACGAAACAGCCACAGCGCCAGCGGAATCAGCGCGAGCCAGGCTAGGTGCAGGTAGCTGGGATTCAGGAGGCGCATGCGTCATTTGCGCAACTCGTCTAGCGCCTGCTTCAAGTGGCCTTCCAGAACGTCCTTGCTCACGTAGGCCTCGCCGATTTTGCGGAGGAGGACGAAACGGACCTTGCCGTTTTCATATTTTTTGTCCATGCGGGCGATGCGCATGATCTCCTCGGTGTCGAGATCATCGGGCAGCCGCACTGGCAATTCGCAGAGCTTCAACAGCGCGACGATGCGCTCGTAGTCCTCGGCGGTGAGGTCGGAAATCTGGGAGGACAGCCAAGCGGCGGCGCGCAGGCCCATGCTGATGGCCTCGCCGTGCAAAAGGCGGCCATAACCGGCGGCGGCTTCGATCGCATGACCGAGGGTGTGGCCGAAATTGAGCAGCGCTCGGGTGCCGATGGTTTCGTACTCGTCGGCTTCGACGATCACAGCCTTGATGGCGATGTTGCGGCGGATGAGCGCCACGATGTCGCCCTTGCCTGCCGCGACGGCTTTGATCGCATCAAACATGGAGGCGTCGCGAATGGCGGCGTGTTTGATGATTTCGGCAAAGCCCTCGTTCCACTCGCGTTCCGGCAGGGAGCTGAGCGTGTCGAGATCGGCGATGACATGCACGGGCTGGTGAAAGCAGCCGACCATGTTTTTGGCGGCGGGTAGGTTCACGCCGGTCTTACCGCCGACGGAGCTGTCCACTTGCGAGAGCACAGTAGTGGGCACCTGGACATACGGAATGCCGCGCTGGTAGATCGCGGCGCAAAAACCCGCCAGATCGCCGATCACGCCGCCGCCGAGGGCGACGACGAAGCTTTTGCGATCTAGGCCGAAGCGCACCATCTCACCGAGCACGGATTCGCTCCAGGTGAGCGATTTGGACGACTCGCCGGCGGGCACGGTGATGAGGTGTGCCTCCTTGCCGACGGCACGCAGGCTTTGCAGCACGGTTTCGGCATAGAGCGGCCCGACATTGGAGTCGGTGACCACCGCGCACTTCATCCGATCAGGCAGTTTCTTATTCACTTCCTCACCCAGCGTCTTGAGCAGGTCACGCCCGACCTGCACCAGGTAGCTGCGTGGGCCTAGATTGACGAAAACGGGGCGGGTTGGCTGGACGGGCGGAGGCATGGAAAGAGGGCGGCAATGCGGGGGAGCAGGTACTCTGCCGTCGGAACGGAATCGAGGCAAATCGTTTGGAAGCAGCGTTCACGCCGAAACCAGGTGATCTGGCGCTTCGCGTAGCGCCGGGTGGCCTGCTGAATGGCGGCGATGGCGTCCGCCAGACTCATCCGCCCGGCCAGGTGCTCCCTCCCCTCCCGCAGGCCGATGGCTTTTTCAGCGGTGGACGAAAGCTCACCAAGGGCGGCCACCTCGGCGATCAAACCGGCGGCAAACATTTCAAGTGTGCGCTGATTGATGCGGTCGTAGAGCGCGGCACGATCCTGCTCCAGGATGATGCCGTTCACCTGCGGCTCGTTTTGAATGAAGGAGCGACGCAGTTCGGACTGCGGCTGGCCGCTGAGCAGGCAGATCTCCAGCGCACGCTCGACGTAGCGCGGATTGCGCAGATTGACCGTGGTGGCGGCTTCAGGATCGCGCTGGAGCAGCCAGGCGGTTTTTTCACCTGTGGTCAGATGCGCAAAGCGCTCACGCATGGCCGGTGAGGCCTGCGGCAAGGGCGAGAGTCCATGCGTCAGCGCCTTCAGATACAGACCTGAACCGCCGACGACGATGGGCGTGCGACCGCGCTTGGCAATGGCCGCGATCACCGGTGTGGCGAGAGCATGATAGCGCTGCGCGTCGCAGGATTCAGTGAGCGGCAGGACGCCGTAGAGGTGATGCGGCACGCGCTGCATGTCGGCGGCAGCAGGCTTCGCCGTGAGGATGTCCATGCCCGCATAGAGCTGAAAGGCGTCAGCATTGACGATCTCCCCGTCGATCTGCTCCGCCAAGGCGAGCGCCAGGGTCGATTTGCCAGATGCCGTCGGGCCAACGATGAAAAATGCGGCGGGAGACGGCATGCGCACAGTTTTATGCCACAGGGCGGCGGACTCAAGCCCCACATCGCTCACGCCCGTAAAGGCTCATTTCTTCGCGCGTCGCAACACACTCGGCTCCGACCAGTGCCAGAACTGCGGTTCCAGCAGCCTGGTGTAGTTGGCGGGATCGGAGTCCAGATGGTTTTGCGGATCTTTTTTGATGCGCTTGGTACTGCCTTTGAGCTGGCCGGATTTGATCGCGGCCTCGACGGCGTGATGATTGATGACCCAGGCCAAGATCACGCCCTCATCAGCCTCCCGGATGAGATGCAGCGAGGTAGCGGCGGCTTTCTCCCCCTGCTCACGCATGACGAGAAAGCTGAGCTGCACGTCCTTGTCGGCAGAGGCGCGGCGCAGCCGAAATTCGACGGGTTTGGCGTCTTTTCTGTCTGGTTCCGTCATGCGGAGAGTGCCTTGGGCGGCATCGGTGACAGTGAACTGAACCACATCGTCGTCATCGACAGGCATCCATGCGCCATTCCAATCGCCGGCATCCACCGCGACGGGTTTGAGACCGAAATTTTCGTCCACCGTCGTTTCCGGGCAGGCGGTCAATGCGCAGGCCAGCAGGACGCAGGCGCAAAGACGAAGGACCGGCGTTTTCAGCGTGGTGGGGCGGGTGGGGGGCTGGGAGCGAGCTGCTCGCGCAAACCGCTAGCTCCAGGCGGCAGTGAGAGCGACACACCCCGCCCACGCCCGGCCTCATTATCCGGCGGAGCGACGACAACCGGCGGTTCCTCGACGGGGATGGCCTTGGGCACGCTGCGTTCCGGCAAGGCCGCCGGTGCAGGCAGCGCGGCAGCAGGCTGACGGTGAGCGGCTTCAGGCGTGTGCTTTTTCTGCCACAACGCGCTGCCCGAAAGGTGAGCGCAAATGGCACCGATGACCATCGAACCGCCGATGAACACGGCGGCTTTCAGCCAAGGGGGCACGTCATCGGGCGGAATCAGGTGCTCGACGAGCGTGGGCGGCGCGCTAGCCGCAGCACGCGCCCAGTCGGGCGCGTCGGGCGGGGAGGGATCGTCGCCACCACCGCGGAACAGCAGTTCGGCGAAGCCGATCGTCGGTTTGTCACCCGAGGGAGCACCGCCGGTGGTGAGGGCGAACGGCGAACGCAGCGAATCAGAGGCAAGCGGCGCGGAAAACTCGCGCTGCACACCGGATTTGGCGATGGGGATGGTTTTGGACCGTGACTGCAAGCCAACACTCACCGCAGCTTCCGTGCCGCCCGCGCGGACCGTCTCCGGTTTGACGAGGTCGTAATGCTGAATGATGCGCGCATAGCGGGCCAGGAAGTCGCCGCGCTGGCCGGGCTTCGCGGTCGCAAGTTTCGCGATTTCCTCATCCAGCAGGCGGGCGACGGTTTCACGCTCACGCGCTCCGCCCTCTGGCTCCGCATGGACGCCCACGGGCGATTCGAGGCCGAGCAAAAATTTGCACAAAGCCGCCAGCCAACTGGCGTGCCATGCCGTGGTGACGGTGCCAGCGCGTGGCGGCGGCAGCAGCACGGCGGGGTCTGTGCCACGCCCGGACATGGCGGCGAGCGTGGGATGCGCGCGCACGATGATGTTGAACGCGGTCCACTCGTTGAGCTTGGAGACGAGCAGCTTCGTGCTGCGCGAGTCCTCGCGGGCGAAGCCGGTGAGCAGGAAAATGTCCTCCAACCGCAGCTTGCAAGCGGGCAGCGCGGTGTGGTCGAGCTGGGTCAGCGCGGTGTCGAGTCCGGCGAGCACGAGGTAGGCCTCCTGCACATCAAGGCAGCGCCGTTCGCGCATCAACTCGGCGAGGTTGATGCCCTCCACGACCTCCTCGGCCAGACAGGTGATGTCCTCGGCCTCATTGACGAGGGCGAGGGTGATGAGGCCGGAATTGTCCCGCTGCCGGGTGATTTTAAAGGCGTCATTCTGGACCTCCTTCATGCGTGGGCAGGTGATGCGCGAGGGCGGCACCTCTTCGATGAGCACCGGCCGTCCGGTCTTGGTCAGCGTGCCCCGCATGCTGTAGGGGCTGGCCATGTCGAGGCGCTGGCTTTGAATGCGCACGAGATTGACGAGTCCGCGCGCGACCTCCTGATAGCTGGCGAGCAGCGGTGCCAGCAAGGCACGCGGCTTCTGCGCGGTCGGGATCTCGCCAGAAAGAGCTTCAGGCGCGAGCTTCTGCAAACTCGCGCGCAGCTCGCGCATGGCGGCGATGACACCGACGCCCGCGCTGGAAAGGCAGGCTGCCAGCAGCTCGGCAAAATCAGCCGCAGGCAGTAGGTGATCCGCCAAGGTGGGACCACCGCCACCCTGCTCGGCCAGGAAAGTGCGGAGAAACCGCGCCTGCTTCTCAAAGCTGGTTTTCAACGCACGTTTCTTGCTCGCACTGTTGTCCAGCACTCGATAGTCCGCCGCCAGCACCTGCACGGCCTGCGGCGCGGTTTGCACCACGCGAAAACTATCCAACGGCGCTTCCGTGAGGAATTCACCGCGCTCGCACACTGCCACCGCCGTTTCCAGCGCCCGGCAGGCGAGCATGATCGCCAGCCAGCCGGGCAGTTCCTGCTGCCGAGCCAGGTAGCCGCGCAGCACCTCGCCATCGACGTTGTTGGTGATGTAAAAGGGGTTCCCCTCGTCCTCGCCGCACTCGATCATTCGCGCCAGCGCCGGATGACCGCGCTGCTGCAGCGCCTTGCAGGCCTCCTCGAAGGCTACGCGATTCGCCAGCGGCTCCAGCAGCACATGGCAGTGGACGTATTCAAAACGCTGCACGTCAAAGGCCAGCACCGCCACCTGCTCGGCATTACGCACCAGCTCGACGTTATTGCCGTCGGCGTCCTGAACGATTTGATAATGCCTGAATAGACTCGGCTCCGACATGGGGGCGTTGTGGGGGATGGGGAATCGCAACTATCCCGCCATGCGGCGGATGTTCAAGCCGGGGTTTCCGATGCGACAGGCAAATTCACCGCGTCGGCTTCCACGCCGCGATGGCATCGGGCGATCTGGCTTTCATGCCGAGGCGCTGGGTGGTGAACTCGTCGGGCAGGAGGATTTCGGTGGCGGAACCGAGGGTGAGCGCGCCGACGAAGTGTGTTTCCGTGCGCTCAGCGGACTCGGCCAGCCAGGCGAAGGCGCGGTGGTAGAGGCTGAGGAAGGCATCCACATAGGGCGCGATGCAGTCGGAGGTTTGGGAGGCCATGTTCAAGCCGATGGTTTTCATGCTGGGGGCGTCGAGCGAGGTCATCGACACGCCGGGCATCTCGGGCAGCGGCGCGGGCAGCAGATGCTGGTTCAAGGAGATTTTTCTGCCGTCCTCAGTGAAAGGATAGGGCGCGCCATCCATGGCGGCAACAATCTGGCGCACGAGGTTGAGCATTTTCGGCACGACGGACTGCAAGGCGGTGAGGAAGGCGCTGGGGTCGTCCACATTGGCGAACTTTGCGCCGAGAGTTTGAAAAGCGAAGAAGGTAGTGAGCAGCTCGCGGAAGGAGGGCAGCGCCCCGGCCATGGCTTCGTAGATCGTGACCCAGGCGGCGAGATCGCCACGGCGGTGGCGCAGCCAGTCGTTGAGCGCGGCCGGATCGCTCCACCACAGCATGCCGAGCGCGGCGGCGAAGCGGGCCTCCAGAATGCGCTCACGCTCCTGCAGCGGCCCCTCCATGTTCTCCATGACCATGCGCTGGCGGGCAGCTTCCGCACGGAAGGCACCAGGGCTGGCGTCCTCGGTGCCGAACTGCATCCGCGAGACGGTGAACCCGGCGAGGCTGAGCGTGGCGGCGGCCTCCAGGTCACGCCGCCGCTGCCAGGACTGATTCCATTCCTGCAAGGCCACCTTGAACTGCGGCCCCCAGGCCACGATCTCATCACGCACGCGCTGGATCTCGCGCTGTAGTTCCGCGCGGGCGGTCGAGGTCGTCGGCGTGCTGCCCAGGCCGCACATGGCGCGCTCTGGGTGCGCCAAGCCGCCGAAGTAACGCCGGATGACCAGCAGTGCCTCCTCCTCGCGGCGGTTTTGATGAATGACCTCTTCGTCGGCCACCATGCGGTGCTCGTGGAGGTTCACCCCGAGATCGTGCTGATAGTAAAAATAGGTGACCTGCCGCGCGAGATCGACGAACTGCCGCATCACGACGGCGGCAGGCTGGGCATGCGAGAGGTAGGCCACCAGTTCCGCGCCCTTGGGCGGTTTGCCGCCGGCCTGCGGCTCCTGCCAAGTTCCGCCCGATTCGGCCCGCTCGGAGGCTTTTGCCTTTGCCACCGCCGCCACATGACGGGCAATGAGGAGCGAGAGATTTTCCGGCAGCCGATGCTGGATGACACCGCGCTGGATTTCCTGTTCCGCCGCTTTCCAAGCTCCGCCGAGCAATGCGAGCTTGCGCTGCATGCGCGCAAACACCTCTACGCCGACCACATTGACCCCGCAGCGCTCCGCCGAGCGCCGGATGACCCACAGCGTGACCGCGCTGGCCGCCCGCGACGCCACCGCGATGACCATGAAGGGAATCTTGGCCGCCCACATCCAGCCCCGGATGACCCGCCGCCCCTGCTTGCGCCACGGCGGCTCTTTTTTCGGTGCCTCGCGCATGCGCATCTCCCAGGCGTCACGCTCCATTACCGCGCGGAAGAACCACGCGTTCATCTCGCGCACGGCATGCACAAAGATCGTGCCGATGCCGCCGGCGTTGTGGCTGAGCTCATACGCCAGCAGGCCGCTGAGCTCGCGGGCGGTGATGACAGAGATCACCGGCAGCCCCAGATGCAGCATCGTTTGCCCCGTCAGGATGCCCACCAGGCCGCCAAACATCGTGCTGCGCACGGAGGTCGTCGTGTCCAGCCACACCTGCGCGGGCGGCTGCGCCCGCAGATGCCAGCACAGCATGTGGATGAGTTCAAAGAGCTGTGGCTGTGTGGCGGCGGTGATCTGGATCGCCACCTTCGCATGTTTGGGCCGGGGTCGCAGCGGACGCAACATGAACACCCAGGTGATGCCCATGAACACCAGCTTCAGGAACTCCGTGATCATCCGCCACTGGAATACCCCCACCCGCGCCATGCTGCCGGTCATCTCATACACCTGCCAGCACAACCACAGGAACAAGCCCACGACCAGCAGCAGGTAGGTGAACTGCAAGGCCAGCGAGATCACGGCGGAAACCACCAGCAAGCCGAAATGCAACGGCCCGCGCCACGGTGCGATGCGCACTGGCTTGGCAGGTTTCGGCGATTCGTTCGGGGCAGGCATGGGCGGCCTGAGCCATCGCAAGACAGCTCAAAGACGCATAATTAACCTCGTTTGATATGGTAATTCTAGTTAATTATTATGATTCACTGAGGTTTAGCGCCGCCGACCGGGCAAGTTGTCACTCACACCGGCCGTTTTCTCCCCATGAAGGCGCTTTGTTTCCTCGTCCTGCTATTTGCCGCCATCTTGACCACCCAGGCCGCCCAGCGCCCGCCGAACGTCGTCTTCATCCTCACCGACAACCAAGGTGCCTGGACCCTCGGTTGCTACGGCAACCCCGACATCCGCACCCCGCACCTCGACAAAATGGCCGCCGAGGGCATCCGCTTCACCCGCGCCCTCAGCAGCAATCCCGTCTGCTCCCCCACCCGCGCCACCTTCCTCACCGGCCTCATCCCCTCCCAGCACGGCGTCCATTCCTTCCTCGATCCCAAGTTCATGATGGGACCGGCGGCCTACAACACCCTCCAGGAATTCACCTCCATGGGCGAAGTCCTGCGCGACGCCGGCTACACCTGCGGCCTCAGCGGCAAATGGCATCTCGGTGCCAACATGACCCCCAGCGAAGGCTTCACCACTTGGACCACCAAGCCCGACGGCAGCACCCGCGAATTCTACGACCAGCAGATCATCGAGGACGGCCAGCTCCGCACCGAAGCCGGCTACACCACCGACCTGTGGACCCGCAAAGGCATCGAGTTCATCCACGCCAACAAGCAGCGCCCCTTCTTCCTCTACCTCGCCTACAACGGCCCCTACTCGCTCGGCAATCTCATGCTCAACGCGGCCAAAAACCGCCACGCCGCCTACTACGCCGACAAAGAGCTGCCATCCTTCCCGCGCGATGCCATGCACCCCTGGCAGCATGCCAACAAGCAGTTCCACAACACCCCCGCAGCCCGCCGCCGCATGGCCTGCGAAGTCAGCGGCATTGATGACGGCGTGGGTGAAATAATGGCCGCGCTCAAAGCCAATGGCCTCGACGACAACACCCTCGTCATCTACGCCGCCGACCAGGGCTGGATGGGCGGCCAAAACGGCATGTGGGGCATGGGCGACCACTTCCGTCCCACCGGCGCGCATGAGCTCATGATGCAGATTCCCCTCATCTTCCGCCAGCCCGGCAAGATCCCCGCCGCGCAGACCTGCGACGCCCTCGTCAGCAACTACGACTTCCTCCCCAGCGTCCTCAGCCACCTCAGTCTCGGCGACAAAATGCCGCAACAGCCCCAATCCCCCGGCCGCGACTTCTCCCCTGCCCTCTCCGGCCAACAGCTCGCCAACTGGGACAACACCGTCTTCTACGAAATGGAAACCACCCGCGCCATCCGCGCCCAGCGCTGGAAATACGTCGCCCGCTTCCCGGCTGGCCCCTACGAGCTCTACGATATGGCAACCGACCCCAACGAGCGCTTCAACCTCTTCGGCCAGCCCGGCACCGAGGAAATCAAAGCCGACCTCGCCAAACGCCTCGATGCCTTCTTCAACCACTACGCCGATCCCAAATACAACCTCTGGAAAGGCGGCGGCTCCAAAGCGAAACTGCACACGAAGTGAACCGTTTCACCGGACCAAGTGCGGCCAAATTTCAGTAGTCAGGTTTTCGCCTGTGCTTCATAATCCGCACATGAGTACGGAAACACTGGAACGTGAGTTGAAGAACATGAAGGTGCGCCTGAAGACTCTGGAGACGCTCGTCGGGCGGAAACCCAAGGCATCTTGGAGAGACGCCTTCGGAGCCATGAAAGGCGATGCCTTGCACCGTGAAACAGCGGCATTAGGAGCTGAGTGGCGGACCAAAGAAAACAAGCGGAAGTGAGCCGATGTTTGCCGTGCTCGATACCAAACGGCCGGCACGCCTTGGTGCCTGAATTTACACCGCAGCTCTGTAGCGCAGCGAAAGCAGCCGAAGGCAAATTGGAACGCCGCAGAGGTCTGATGCAGCAGGCCTTTCTCTGCGGCGTTTCTCACTCTGCGGTGTGAAAAATCCGGTCAGAGCGTCCCCTTCGGGTCGGACCGCAAAGAATGCATGGGGCTCCGGGCAGGTTCTTGCCCCGCTTGGGATTTGGCCATGCCCGCAGCCCAAAGGTGCTGCGAATCCAGAAAACAGACCCTCTGCCGCTGCGGACGCTATCAGGTCGCACGCTCACGCCGCCAATGCCCAACCTGGTTGCTGCGGTTCTCCGCGATTTTGAATTCTGACTTCCTCATGGAGGGACAGACACCTGGCTCCCTCGGCAAGACTCAGGCTGTAACGCGTATCAAGTTGTCGATGAATGTAGCGAAGCCGATCAACTCCTCCTTTGAGAACTCGGGAAAGCGGTAGGCGGCTGGGCACTCCACTTCGCCCCGCCCGTTCAGCCAGGGATACTCGGGATTCAGACGATCACTGCCGCCTACTGGCACGAGGTTCTGAATTTTCTCCGCCTAGGGAATGACCTTCTTCTCGATGTAGGTCTTGAACTGCTTGGGGGTGTCCGCCCATTTCAATCGCGCTCGAATATCAGGTCGGCCCGGCAACATCCGCAGAAGCGGTATCAAAGCATAGTGCGACCGCTCATCCAGTGCATTGCTACCGACCAAGAGCAGGCTCTTCGCCAGCTTCTCAGTCGCCATTTGCAGGAGCCTGACCGGTGAGATGGCGGAAGACGGCGTAGTCGCTCAACGCCTGCTGGCGGAACGCCTCCTTCCAAGTCATTTGGCATCCTCCACGGTGAGCAGTTCCGCCTCAGCCCACGTTCCCCAGCCTTTGGGCAGCTTGAGATGGCCGTCCTCACCGTCACGGATGATGGCCACGCCAGACAACGCAGGCATGTTGTGCTGTGGCGATGCAGGGAAGTAATACGGCTGCACCGCGTCGTCGAGTGATGGCTGCATATCCGTCGCCACCTCGACGAGGCGCACCTCGTTCTCCGCCGGGAACCAGTAGAACTTGATGATGTTCGGGTCCGCGCGGCGGGCTTCCTCCGCCAGCAGGAGGGCTTGCTTTTGAATCGCGGCGTTGAGTGTGGGGGAAGCAGGCATGGCTTTGAACTGGGTTGACGGGGGGGGAAGGTATTCGTACTCGGCCGGAAGACAACGTCCCAATCTGAGTCCGCCATCACGGACAAGAAGGACAATGGGAGTGCGTCACGTCGGCGGACGAGCCGAAGCAGCGCAACGGTCAACCTTTTGCACCCTGACATGTTTCCACCTGCAACCTGCTGCGGACACTGTCAGGTCCACGCTCACGCTACCAATGCCCAACCTGGTTGCTTCGGTTCTCCGCGATTTTGAGTTCTGATTTCCTCATCGAGAGAAGGGCACTTGGTTCTCACAGACTTTTGCCACCCCGTCACGGCACCACCACTTCCACGCGGTAGAACATCCGCGCGGTTCCTCCCGGCACCGTGCTGTCTGTGAAATTCGTTGTTGGCTCCATGCCGGGGATGCTGTCGCCCACCATCGTGTAGTTGGAGAAGGCAGGGCTGTCCGACCTCTGCACGCGGTAGGTCTTCCCGGCCTTGGCGGCCCAGGCCACCGTGACCGCCCCATTCGCGGCAACCGTGGTTCCATCAGCACGAAACACCGAATTCGCATTCATGCCGTTGGTGCCTGCAATGATTTCCTGGCTGTCGCTCATGCCATCGCCATCTGAGTCCGCCATCAGGGGATTGGTTAGCGTCGTGTTCACTTCGGTCAAGTCGTCCAGACCATCGGAATCAGAATCGAAGGCCAATGGGTTGGTCCCGAGGCTGGTTTCTTGGGCTGTGGTAAGCCCGTCACCGTCGGGATCGTCCGAGATCACAAAGTCAATATCGGCAACTTCTGCAACAGCATTGTCAGTTCCCCGGCTTACCAACGAAATAACAAGGTCTCCGGTCAGTCCATCAATTGCTTCTAGTGGCACATCGACAGTGGTGAAGCCGTCCCGCGAGATCGCTGTGTCCATGCCCAGATACAGATCGGGAAGATCGGCAAACCGCACACTGATAAAGTCACCATCTCCTGCTGCCGTGAATTGAAAATTAAGACGCAGTGCCTGTGCTCCGGCAGGAATGGTGATGTTCTGATAAATGCCCGCATCTCCTTGTTGCTCTGTGAGTGTATAATTGCTGCCGCTGGAACTGACGTTCCCGAAGGTAGTGAAACCTGTCATGAAACTTGTTGGTGGCGGCTGTTCACCATCCGAAAAATTGGCAGCCATCCTCATGGGAGCGAGTGATCCAGAGATCATTGGCCGTGGGGCCATATAGCCACCTTGAAAAGGTGAATAACTAAATCCATCCGTGCCGTAACCATCCAGATCACTGCCATTGGTTTCGCTCCCTGGTTGAATCGTGCGTCGATACCAGACGTGTGCGAGACCGTGACCAGTCTCACCAAAACCGAGCCGAGGAAGAAAACTACCCAGCCATTTGTTTCGGAAGAGAGAGCTGGATGGCACAATCATGGTGCTCGGCAGCTCTAGACTGCCGAAGTAGCTGGAAATGACGCGTTCAACGGCTGTTGGATAAAGCCCTTGTGTCAGTCCGGCAATGTGCGAGCGCACCGGGAAAGGCGTATCAAGCATCGTCACCCGATCCACCACCAACACTTTGCCATTCAGCAAAGGGTGTTGCTTGAGCCAAAGCGCACATTCCCCCATGAGAACGCCACCGGCACTGTGACCGATCAAATGAATGGGTTTGTCCGGATTGATCAGCCCAGCTTTGGCCTGCTCCCTGAGCCAGGCGGCCAGCATCTGTCCGTGCGCTTGGGCAATGGCACGGATGTAAATTGAATCTACCGACAAATCAAGCGTTTCGGCTATGTCTGAGGAAGATGGCAAAAGCGCGCCTGCGGCTTCTTCAAATGCCTTGGCCACAAAGAATCGCAAACCCTTTTTGGCAGCTCCAGCGAGGTTGATCACGCTACTTGCTCTATCTATCGCCTCTAAGATGCCAAGCTTCATCGGACTGACCTTCCCACCAGGATCATTATCAACACTCCAATCAAAGGCGATAATATTAGGGGCATCCACTCCAAGACGTGAGTTAAGTCGCTGGGTCATGTCACGCACCCATGAGTCCAGACCAGTGGCGTAGAGTCCATGCGTCACGACGATCAACCCTTTGTCCATGCGCGCGGTGTCGAACTGGAACAAGTGCCCGTCATGATCGTAGACTTGAGTCCCTGAAGACACATCACCGAGCGGCTTAACGCGGCGCGCTTGGAGAACCACAGGTGGTTTGTCGATCACCACCTGACTATGAGCATACACTTTCACGTTGGCGGAATCCGTCACCTCCAACTTGACCGGCAGCGTTCCTCCCTGGCTGCTCTTTGTGTAACTCACGCTTGATCCTGTGACATCTCCATAAACGCCATCCCCGTTCGTGTCCCAACGGTAAATGTAAGGCACGGTGCCGCAAGTTGCTGAACCGGTGAGAGTAATCGTGTAATTAGTGCCGTTTTGGTGGGCGCTTGCGGCACTGGCAGTCGCCGAGAAAGCTCGTTGCACACTGACTGCCACAGGCACGGAAGTCGTACCGCCAGCGCCGTTCGAGTAACGGGCTTGAAGATAAATCGTCTGTGCCGTAGCATCAGCTGAAACTAAGAGATAGTTGCCAGCGATGCTGATCCCAGCACCTGGAGTTGCCGCGAAACCGACAGCCGAGGCCGACGTTACATCCACGGGAGAGCCGCCGCCCGATGGCAACATTACAAGAAACGGCGTCTGTGATTTCGTGGTGACGGAGGCCGGGCCGGAGAGATAGATGCCTGCCGGTGTCGTGCCTGCCCCCGTGAGCGCGATGTCGAAGGGATTCGAGCTTCCTGGTACATTGCTCGCAATATGGATCGCTGCCGACTTGGGGCCTGATGAGACCGGGGCGAACCTCACGGTGAAGGTCGTGCTGCCGCCGGGGGCGACCGGTGCCGTGGGGCTGGCTGTCACAGTAAACATTGCCGCGTCTGTGCCATTCTTGGTGATCGTCAGTCCGGTAAGAGCTGCGACACCGGTGTTTTTGATATAGAAGGTGAGACTGCTGTTCCCACCCGCCGGCACGCTGCCAAAGGACTTACTTCCACCGTCTGCGATGTTGGTGTTCAAGGGTTGCTGCACCGTTATCTCGGGGGCTGCAACCACCTGGAAGCCAAACCTGCCGGACGACTGCCCATCAGGATTAATGACTGCCACGGTCCAATCGTCGATGTCCAACTCTGTGGTGATCGCCATCTGCAACTGTGTGGCGCTCACATAGGTGACCTGATCATCCGGTACGATGTAGTCGGGTTGATTGGTCCAACTGACAGTGAGGGTTGGCTTGTTGACAAATCTTGCACCGTTGATGGTGATTGTCTGCTGGCTGTTCGAGCCGAGGACCGGATTGGGTGAGATGCCTGAAATCAACGGCTCCGTTCCTGACGAGTTCACCGTAAACGTCTTGGTGTATTCGTTGTCGCTCTCGTTGCTTTCTGTCACGAGGCCGGTCGGATCATTCACGATGCGAATGGAGTGCGTCCCTGCCCCAAGGGGGCCCGGCGAAAACTGCACCAACCAGTAGTTGGTGAGGTTGGCGGGGGGCAGACTGAGCCTGACCTGGGTGTAAACGCCATCGAGATAAATATCGGCATAGTTGGTGTCCAAGACGTCGGCGCTACCACGGTTGGCACCTGCGATATAGACATAGACCGCATCAGTCGTTGATAGTGATGCCGCATCTGTCTGGCTCCCAAAAAGGCTCGTATTTAAATTGTTCACCACAATTTTGTCGGACCAGTTGGCGGGCTGATAAGGAACCAGATTGGGCAGTCCGGTCTGAAAATAGCGGTAGGAAGATGACACACTCTCGCCATCAGCGTTGACGGTGGTCACAGCCCAGCGGAAGGAATGTCCTGGGGCAAGATAGCCCGCTGGCAGGTTGTATGCAGGGATGCTGCTGACAGATCCATTGCTGCTAAAAACAGGCGTGTTGGTCGTGAGGTCACGAATGTAGAGACCGTAGCCCGTGGCACCAGCAACGGAAGACCAAGTAAAAATCGAGGAGGTGATGAACGGACCAGGCGATGATGCATCCCCTGGCGAATTGGGTGTGGGAGGATTGAGCACCGCGGCAGATGACTGTTCCGTGGAAGCCATGAAAACGGCAAGCAAGGCAATGACGAGAGGAATGGTTTTCATAAAGAGCTTACTCGCGTGAAGAAATGGCTGTGCTATGCGCCGGGCGCAAAGCAAAATGCCGCAAAAGGCATGGCATTTGACAATCGAGGAAGAGGGGACTTATCGCCCCCCTCTTCTGGGGTTGAGATCAGCCGCCGACGATGATGCTGGACTCGGCGCTCCAGAGGCCGACCTGGACGTCGTTGGCACGCCAGATGGCGCGGTATTTCCATTGGGTCTGGGGGTCGGTGAGCAAGGGTATCTGTCCTTCACAGACTGCGGTGGTTCACCGCGTCACTCCAGTCGCTGTAGCCGGTGCTGCCGCCGACGGCGCGGACTTGGAACTGGTAGTTGTCTCCCGGATTGAGGTCGTTCACCGGCATGCTGCGGGAGTTGGTGAACAAGCCGCCGTCCAGCCACGGCCCGGGAGCACCGCCCGCGCCGATGAGGGCGTAACGCAGCTCATAGCCTCTGGCGTTGGCGACGGGGCCGACGCGCACGATGAGCTGGCAGGTCATGCTGTTGATGATGTCCTTGATCGTGGGCGCGGTGAGCGGGACGGAGGCCCGGTTCATACTCACGGCCTCAAAGCCGCTGGAGAGCAGTTTGGCCAGATCATTGTCGTGATTGATCTGCACATAGCCCGCCAGCTTCCGCAGCAGGTCCACAAGGATGTCACGCTTGTTGTTTTTGTCCGCCGTCTCCCCCGGGCCGCCCATTTTCGCCGTGGCGATGGCGGCGCTGAAACTACTGAGAGCGGCCTGGAGGGCGGCTTCGGTGAGGGGCGGGCTGGGGTAGGCAGCATTGCCGAAGAAGTGATCGAGCACGGTCTGGGCCGTCTCTTCGAGGGAATGATCGGCGGCGGAGGCGAAGCCGAGACGCGCCGTCCGCACCGTTCGATGCGGTCATCAGCTTCGAGGGAATGATCGGCGGCGGAGGCGAAGCCGAGGAGGACGCGGAGCTGGGTCATACGTTTAGGAGGTTGCGGAACAAATCCTCCCCACGTCAGGCCGGAGTCAAAACGCAGAGAATTTCCTTGTGCGTCCGTGCCGTCCCAAGTGAGAGGGGTTTTTTCCATGTGGTTGGGTGTGTTGCGGTTTCTGACTGACTTTGACGGAAAAGGGAGTGCTCCTGGCCCGGTGCGGAAACCAGTGGAGGCCAGCCAAACTGCTCATTTTCAAGCACCCAGGCCGTTCGGGGTGCTGCGGAGGTAGTTTGGACCGACGCTGACGGGGTTTGATTCGGTGTGGAACGAGCTGTCTCCATAATGGTGCCGGTTGTGTCCGTGACGGAGAGAGTTGGCTCTGGCGTGGAACGAGTGGGGTCCGGCATGGACAGAGTCTGGTCCGGCATGAAAAGACTCGCTACACCCAGGAGAGAGTTTGCGCTGGCATGGACCGAGTTGTCTCCAAGAGGGAGAGAGGTGTGTCCAGGAGGGTGAGAACTGCCTCCACACCGGACCAAACTCGTTCCCCAGCGTTGAAATCCGCTGGCTGAACCGCCGGACTGGCCTGACTGCCGCCTGACCACCTGCTGGCGCAGGCGGCTACTCGTAGCGCGGCATAGGACCTGAAAACCCGCGAATTCCGCCACTACGCCCCTAGGAAGCCAGGAGCCGGAAGCTTTTGAAACGCGACGAAACATGCGCGCTGTTTTAATTCAGACTGGCAAATTCAGACAAGCCAAATCTGCAATCCCTGTGCGGTGAATCACCGAAATGATTCATTTTCAGTAACTATTCAGCACCCCTAGCGAAGCAGGAGGGAGTTCCGTCGAGAGCGTTACGGATGCTGGTGATGAGGTTCACGCCTTGTTTGCGCGCGGTAGATAGGTAGCTGCGGATCACGCAAAAGACTTT
>Ga0209284_10002656_pt1 | contig 23819 bp, 27 predicted proteins | sample FRY03_FD_187211 | JGI IMG/M metagenome (GOLD analysis project Ga0209284, IMG submission 187211) | Freshwater microbial communities from Lake Fryxell liftoff mats and glacier meltwater in Antarctica - FRY-03 (SPAdes) (version 2) | ecosystem: Environmental > Aquatic > Freshwater > Ice > Glacier...
CGCTATTTAATAGAATTTGAGCATATTGAACTTTCTTTGTCCTATGTTTGCCCTTTTTAACCCATGATTCAAGTGTTAAGCGTTCATCGGGAGTCAAATGTAATCTGTAAGTAGTCATAGCTTTCTTCTTTAGCTATAACTAACAAGACGTATTAAAGTTTCTCAACCACTAGTAAGTCTTTAGGTTTATATTAGATTACAATAACCTATGTACTTCCGGGCACCTTCGACGTTACTACACTAGCCACTTCACCTTGTCTAATGGCCCATGAACAAGAATTATACTTCTCGCCGAAGATTTATCAAAACCAGTATATCGGCATTGGCGAGCTGGCCAGTCCACGCTAGCAACACAATTAAAGTGTACCACATCGGATTACAAGCGCATGCTTTCTCTGATAAAATTATTAATGATCCCGATGCCACTCTAACGGCTATTTCTCGCGTAGGCTACAAAGAAATTGAACATACAGACTACAGCCACCAAAAGTTCTTTGGCCTTTCACCACACCGATTCCGAAAGCTATTGGACGACACTGGACTAAGCGTCCCCACCGGCCAAACCATCCTTACAAAAAATGATTGGAAACCTGGATTGAATGATATTTCGGATACCTGGAAGCAGGCCATCAATGACGCACTAACCGTTGGACAACACTACATTTTCAGTCCATTCTTCGACTGGGATATACGCTCGATGGAGGAGGTAAAGCGGGGAATTGAAGCCTATAACCGCTGTGGGCAGATATGCCAGCAAGCCGGGATCAATTTTGGGTATCGGACCGAAGAAAAAGTGGTTCGGCAGGCCCACCAGTCAACCACGCTGTATGATTACCTCCTTGGGGAGATGGACACACATTATGTATATCAGCAACTGGATGTAACAGCTCTAGTGCTCGCAAAAAGCGACCCTATACACATACTGCGTAGCTCTCCCCACCATTTCCAATCCATGCGTTTAAACGGCTGTAAAAATACCCCCTCTGAAATCCTACTATCGGGAGAGGAGTCCTTTGATTTCGACGATATCTTATCTTTTGCCCGCCGAAGTACAATTATCAAGCATTGGATTTTAGGCTTCGATAAGCCCGGGGAAAGTACTTTTGATAACGCAGGTAAAATTCTGACCCACTTCAAGCAATTTGGATTTATCTAAATTACATTCCAATACCACCCCGTCTCAAAAACTCACCACCCATTTTCCCTGTTTCACCCCAATTTACCCAAAGTTCGTCGAAAAAGGGCTGGGGTACCGTCTGTAAATTTTCTAGTTTTATGCAGTCAACTAAAACAAAGAACTACATAAACATAGAAAAAATGGAAGAACAACGGAACGAATTCCTGTGGAAATTAGCCAAAAAAAGAGTCGGATTCAAATCACACCTGATCACTTATGTAGTTGTAATTGTGGGTTTTTGGGTAGTATACCTACTTATGTTGCAACAGCCTTGGGGAAGTAATATTCACCCATGGCCGATCTGGCCAACGCTCGGCTGGGGTATTGGATTGGCTAGTCATTATTTTGGCGCCTTTGGAAGTTTTAATCAGGAAAGTATGGCTAAAAAAGAGTACGAAAAATTACTCAAAAATAAATAATTCGCCTCCTCAATTAATCATCCCAAAATGGAACCAAGAAACGAACGCCTCTGGAAACTTGCCAAGCAACGGGCACAATTTAAGAAAGGCCTTATTACCTACCTGATTGTAAATACGGGCCTGATTGGGATCTGGTATTTTACACCAAGTAATAGAAACTTTTTCTGGCCCATATTCCCCCTGTTTTTTTGGGGTATTGGCTTGGGTATCAATTACTACCAAGCCTACATCAGTAACGGTGATGCTGTTGAAGATGAATACCGAAAACTACTTCGTAAACATCAATAAGTCCTCCCGAAAACGGGAGGACTGGCATCAAATAGCTACTGGTGCCTTAATGGCTGGCCACGGATCGTAATTTTCGAGGGTAAAATCCTCAAATTTAAAGTCTAGCACCTTTTTTACCTCAGGATTCATTTTCATGGTAGGTAGTGGCAAAATTGCTCTTGACAGCTGTTGCTCCACCTGTTGCAAGTGGTTGAGATAGATATGCGTGTCACCACCGGTCCAAACGAAGTCACCGAGACCAAGGCCACACTCCCTGGCTACCATCATGGTCAATAATGCATAGCTGGCTATGTTGAAGGGTACGCCAAGAAACACATCAGCACTCCTTTGATATAGCTGACAAGACAGCTTTCCATCTACCACATAAAACTGAAATAAGGCGTGGCAGGGTTGCAAGGCCATTTTAGGCAAATCTGCTGGATTCCAAGCCGAAACCATAATCCGACGAGAATCCGGGGTGTTTTTTAGCTGATGCAATACTTCCTGCAACTGATCAATGGTACCACCTTCGGGCGTAGCCCAGCTCCGCCATTGCTGACCGTACACGGGGCCAAGATTACCGTTTTCATCGGCCCATTCATTCCAGATACTTACCCCGTTTTCCTGCAAGTACTTGATGTTGGTATCTCCTTGCAAGAACCACAGTAATTCATGGATGATAGATTTCGTGTGTACTTTCTTGGTAGTGACAAGTGGGAAGCCCTTCGCAAGGTCGAAGCGCATCTGATAGCCAAATACGCTGATCGTGCCCGTCCCGGTCCGGTCGGTTTTACGGGTACCTTTATCGAGAACGTGTTGTAAAAGATCGTGGTATTGTTCCATTTGAATATTGGTACTAATTTCTTGAAAACAGAGAAAATAAAGAGCGAATGATTACTCTTCTTCGATTGAAACGCTGTGGGTAATAGTAGCCGTACCTTCAAACTGAGCCGTAGCCGAGCAGTACTTTTCCATGGAGAGCTGCACCGCGCGGTCCACTTTATCAGCATCAAGGTTTTTTCCTTTAAGAGTAAAATGGAGATTGATGGTACGGTAAGGACTCCGCTGAGTACCTTCTTCCTTCTCCCGGTCACCTTCGGCTACGATTCGGAAATCAGTAATCTCCTGGCGTTGCTTTTTCATGATCAGTACTATATCAATAGCACTGCAACTAGCTAGTCCCATCAATAATAGTTCCATGGGGCGTACCCCGGCATTTTGCCCACCTACTTCCTGAGAGGCATCGATATGTATTTTGGCATCCGAAGACCCGCTGCCTTCAAAATGGAACTCTTCGTCTAAGCGTACTAGTTCTACTTTCATTTATAGGAATAAGTTATAAGCCTGTGGTATCCGATTACCTAGCAGGTGTAAGAATTCTTCTCTTTACAGTACAAAAATCCGATTACTTTTCGAAAGGTTCAACTATTGAGGTATAATCTGATCAACAATTGGTATTATCCTTGTAGCGTAGTACCTTCATAACAAGAAAACTCCTAAACCAAAAAATACATATACCTGGATGTGCCCTACTAAACAAACACCACTGTATGCAAACTAACATTTCGGATTTACGCCTGGCAGTATTAATTGATGCAGATAATGTACCCTACGCCAATCTAAAAGGAATGTTGGAAGAAATTGCCAAATATGGCACGCCAACCTTCAAGCGAATCTACGGTGACTGGACTAATCCTCGACTTTCAGGATGGAAGGCCGTCTTACTCGACAATGCCATTACTCCCATACAACAATATAGCTATACCACTGGTAAAAACGCCACAGATTCAGCCATGATTATTGACGCAATGGATATACTATATACCGGTCGGGTCGATGGCTTTTGTCTGGTATCCAGCGACAGTGATTTTACCCGACTCGCCATCCGGTTGCGGGAAGCAGGTATGAAAGTATTTGGCATGGGAGAACAAAAAACGCCGTCTGCCTTTACCTCCGCCTGTGACCGGTTTATATATATCGAGATTCTGAAAAAGGAAGAAGACTCTAAGGTAGTCAAGCAAGCTCCAAAAAAGCCGGAAAAAAACCCAAAAGCCGACAAAAAACTTCTCGATCTGATTTCAAGTAGTATGAATGACATAGCCGATGAAGACGGATGGGCTTTTCTTGGGGAATTGGGCAACCTACTGATCAAAAAGCAGCCCAGCTTTGATGCCCGAAACTATGGCTTCAACAAGTTACTTCCACTCATCAAGAGTTTTAAGCAATTTGAGGTAGACGAACGTCCCACCGGGGTTTCCAACATCAAACACGTATTTGTGAGAAATAAGTAGAAACAAGGTAGTAGTCACATTTACTAGCAGAAGGGTATACTATATTATTTCATATTCACTTATTTACACATGGTTCTACGTTCTGCATTGGCTATCAGTCTGGTTTTCTTGCTTGGCTTGGCTTCTCCCCTCGCTTCCCAACCCAAAGCAAGGGTAATACAAAAAGAGTTTATATACGAAAGTGCGCCCTTTCCTTCCTGCCACGCTTCTACGCTGGTAGAATTAACCAATGGTAAGTGGATGGCTGCGTGGTTTGGGGGTACCGATGAAGGAAATAAAGACGTCGGTATTTGGCTATCGACCACCGAAAACGGAAAGTGGAGTAAGCCAATACTTATGGCCGAAGGTATCATTACCAGCGACTTAAGGTACCCCTGCTGGAATCCTGTGTTGTTTAAGACTAATCAAGGAACACTCCATTTGTTTTATAAGGTAGGTCCTTCGCCTCGCGAATGGTGGGGAATGGTGATGACTTCTGAGAATGACGGCCAATCATGGACTGAGCCCACTCGCTTGCCAGACGGTATCCTAGGCCCGATCAAGAACAAACCGGTTCAATTGCTTGACGGTACTATCCTTAGTTCATCCAGTACCGAGACCCGGCAAAGCTGGAAGGCACACGTAGAGCGCTCCGCCGACCAAGGAAAAACCTGGGAACTTATACCCGTAAATCCAACCACTGACCTCGACGTGATTCAGGGAAGCATCCTGAGCTACCCTGACAATAAGTTACAAATGCTATGTCGTAGTCGCCAGAACCGGATCGCCGAGGTATGGTCGGAAGATGGAGGTAAAACCTGGGGTAAATTCAGTAAAACTGAACTACTAAATCCTAACTCAGGCACCGACGCCGTAACCCTAAGGAATGGCTGGCAGGTACTAATTTACAATCCAACCATCCGGGGGAAAGACTGGGACAATGGTCGTCAAAAATTATACGTTGCGGTGTCCAAAGACGGAAATACATGGACGGACGTACATGTATTAGAAAACGAAGAGCGGGGCGAGTTTAGCTACCCTGCGGTGGTTGAAGCCACCGACGGTACCGTACACATCACCTACACGTGGAATAGAAAAAAAATACAACACGTAGCACTGGCTCTCAATTAAATAATTATCAGAAGATATTAAACTATTCCGAAGTGGAGGTTGTTTTATAGGAGAATAGCTTCTGCTTTTATGAAGTATTTTGTATTAATCTTCTGTGTTATAGTTACTCTAGCTGCCTGCCAAAACAACGCAGACGAGAAACTTTTCTCGGCAAAAAACACCTCCATAGAAGGAAAATATCTCGGGTACCGCACCAGAATGGTTGGGTAAATCAAGGCAACGGATTCAACTAAAATCGTGCTGGAAGTAATAAGAATGGGGACAAACGAAATCCGAATCCAGCAGATCTCCCCAAATGAATTTCAATATCTAGTCGCCATGAAGGACAATCATTTTACTTATAGTACAGGATTAGGGGAATCGACATGCGGGGTGGTGGAAATTACGAGCAAAGGGTATTTCCAAAGTAATGCACTACACTTACTTGAAACCGAAGAATGCGTGAACAAGAATACATCGACTAATCCTCCTAGCTACATCAAGCTACGGGCTAAAAAATAATCTCAAATAATATGTGGACTGAAAAAGATAATAAACTACAACGTGATCTTAAATTTTCTGATTTCAAAGAGGCATTCCGCTTCATGAATCAGGTAGCAGATGCCGCCGAGGCACAGGGCCATCACCCTTGGTGGTCGAATGTATACAATCAGGTAACAATTGAGTTAACTACCCACGATTCCGGAAATACCATCACCGAAAAAGATCGCAAGCTGGGTGATACCATTGATACCATCCTGAAAGACTTTGACTTAAAATAGGGTACATTTTAAAATGTACCTTAGCACTTTCTAATCAGCTATTCCACCTTATTCAGGTTCGGATTAGGTTATCCCCTGCCCTACATCCGTTGGTGATCTGCGCGTTTTCCGCTACCTTCGACGTTTTGCCATTCACAAGTAAGTTTTTTCTGGAATGAAATTATACCTGGTACCGACCCCAATCGGAAATCTGGAAGATATTACCCTAAGAGCAATCAATGTTCTTAAAAGTGTGGACTTAATTTTGGCGGAGGATACCCGCACCTCGGGACACCTACTGAAGCATCTGGAAATCAGTAAACCGATGCAAAGCTATCATATCCATAATGAGCATCAGACAATCTCCCGCCTGACCGACCGAATGATCAAAGGCGAAACGATGGCACTCATTTCGGACGCTGGCACACCCGCCATCTCGGACCCCGGTTTTTTATTGGTACGTGAGTGTATCCGACGGAATATTCCGATAGAATGTCTCCCCGGCCCAACGGCTTTTGTACCAGCACTGGTCAACTCCGGCCTACCCTCCGACCGATTTACTTTTGAAGGTTTCTTGCCGCATAAGAAAGGGCGACAAACCCGCCTGAAAGAACTTACCAACGAAGAACGAACCATGATTTTTTATGAATCACCCCACCGTCTTCTCAAATCTTTACAGCAGTTCTCTGAATACTTTGGTCCCGAACGACAAGCCTCGGTTTCCAGGGAATTAACCAAACTCTTTGAAGAGAACGTCCGTGGTACCTTGCAAGAAATTATTACTTACTTTACCGAAAAAAGTATTAAGGGTGAAATCGTTATTATTGTTGCCGGAAAATCATAACCAAATGACTCCTACCTTCGCTCAACCAAAAGCTAAATCCTGGCTTTTTCTATTTATATTTCTCTTTCTATCCTGGGGTGCGTCTGCCCAAGTGACGTTGAGTCCCCAAGCCAAAGTCAGCCTCATTACCGTTGGTCCAGGAGATGAATTGTATTCGAGTTTTGGACACAGCGCTCTTTGGATTTACGATCCGGCATACCACCTCGATCGTGCTTATAGCTACGGAACGTTCAGTTTTGAAACGGGCAATTTTTATGTCAAATTCCTACGGGGAACCCTGCCATATACCATTTCGGTAAACCCATTAATGCCGCAGTACTACTATTGGCAACAGGAAAACCGATCAGTAAAAGAACAGGAACTTAGCCTATCGGCTGATCAGAAGCAGAAACTATACAACCACCTCGAAACAAATCTTCTGCCCCAAAACCGGGAGTATCAGTATAAATTCTTTTACGACAACTGCTCAACTAGGCTGGGTGATGCCATCAAAGCCGCTTGCGGTGATAGCCTTACCTTTACAGGCTATACGGGCGATACCCTTAGTTTCCGCCAATGGATAGATCGCTACGCCTACACTCAAAAACCCTGGGCTGATTTTGGGATGGATCTTGCCATCGGTGCCCCCTCCGACGATATAGCAACGCCCTTGCAGGCTACTTTTCTTCCTGATAACCTCAGCGCGGCATTTGGGGAGGCTAAGATGAAAGTGGGCGACATCGATGTTCCCTTAGTACAGACCACCCACGAGCTTTATACCGCCACTCCTACCGAGGAAAGCACCTTGATTACTCCCATGATTTTCTTCTGGGGACTAGCGGCCTTGGTCCTACTATTTACCTACTGGCAGATTGAGACAAACAAACTCAACTTTACCTTTGACAAAGTATTATTCACAATTGTGGGCTTGACCGGGTGGCTCATCGTACTACTTTGGTTTGGCACCAATCACGGAGTCACGAGTTGGAACTACGATATACTGTGGGCCTTTCCACTTTGGGTACCTCTTATTTATTCATTTTCGAAAACCAAAAAACCGGAGTGGTTTCAGTGGGTACTGCTTCTCTACGGCGCATTTTTACTGGCGGCTACCGGAAATTTATTAAAGCATAATTATGTGGTTATACCGATCATTCTTATCTTGATAACGAGGGTATATTACATGAACAACTCATTGGCTCAACTACCTACCACCGAGAAGAAATAGGATATGGATCTGGAAAAACTCACCCAACAAACCATTGAGATAGTCAAAAAGGCATCTTCCTTCATTCAACAAGAAGCAGAAGGCTTCCGACAGGAAAAGGTCGAGTACAAGGATGTCAATAATCTCGTTTCGTACGTCGACAAAGAAACCGAGAAACTGCTCGTTGAAGGCTTAAAGAAAATACTGCCGGAGGCAAGCTTCATTACCGAAGAAGGCACAACCGGCGAAGAAATCAACCCCTATGCGCTCAATTGGATCATTGATCCATTAGATGGTACCGCCAATTTCGTGCACGGATTACCGATATACTGCGTCAGTGTCGGTCTAGTGCGGGGCAAAGAACCACTACTAGGGGTGATCCATGAACCAAACCGCGATGAGCTTTTTTATGGTTGGCAAAATGGCGGAGCCTGGTGCAATGGCAACCGATTGCAGGTCACAAAAGCCCAAACCCTTGGTGAAAGTCTGCTCGCAACCGGCTTTCCGTACTACAAGTTTGACAAGCACGACCGGTACATGAAAATTTTGGAAGTACTCATGCAAAAAACACACGGTCTCAGGCGCATGGGAGCGGCTGCCGTTGACCTAGCGTACGTAGCAGCCGGCCGTTTTGAAGGCTTTTACGAGTATAATTTAAACTCCTGGGATATGGCTGCTGGTGTTCTACTAATTAAGGAAGCAGGTGGTACGGTTAGTGACTTTTCGGGAGGAGATAACTACCTGTTTGGTGGAGATATAGTAGCCGGTGGTCCCGTTCACTCAGAATTATTGTCCGTTATCAAAGGTTTATTTTAGTTCTTGACTGGAAAATCATTTAATTTATGGATCTAATGGTAATCTAGGAGCTTAACTACCATTAGATGAGTGCCTAATTGTATGTAAATTCCCCTTACCATTTACTATTTTCCATGCCCAGTTTAGTTGAGCTTAATACGTTTCACTCTGAGTCAGGAAACCTTACGGTTTTCGAGAAATTAATACCCGGTGTCATCAAAAGAGTATTCTACATCTACGGTGCTGGTGATATACCCCGTGGTGGTCATCGTCATCATAAAACTTGGAATGCGCTCATTTGTATACATGGGAAGTGCCGGGTATATGTACACGATGGCGAAGAGGAAAGTCACTTTTGGCTTGAAAAACCAAACACCTGTCTCATTCTGGAACCCAGGGATTGGCATACGATGGAAGATTTCTCGGAAGATGCGATATTGTTAGTACTGTCCAATGAGTACTACAACAATATTGATTACATAGATGAGCCGTACTCTCAGGTCTTAAATACCATCAAATCTCAGGCTTCCAAGTAAGCATTCTCCACTAGCACCTTTTTAGGTATGATTCCTTTTCTTGATTTAAAGCAGATCAACGCTCCTCACCAAAGCGCAATAGAGCAAGCAGTTCAAAAAGTAATACAATCGGGTTGGTATATATTAGGGAAAGAGTTACTGGAATTTGAGGCAGCATTTGCCAGCTACTGCGAAGAAAAGTACTGTGTTGGGGTGGCCAATGGCCTCGATGCCTTACAATTGATCTTACAGGCCTATGATTTTCCCTCAGGTAGTGAGGTCATCGTCCCAGCAAATACCTACATAGCTTCCGTACTTTCCATTCGTTTTTTGGGGTTAACGCCCGTTTGGGTGGAACCCGACCCCGGTACTATGCTGATCAATCCCGCACTGATTGAGGAAAAGATTACTAATAAAACCAAAGCTATCATGGCCGTGCATTTGTATGGTAGGAGTTGTGATATGACTGCCATCAATGCGATTGCCAAAGAATACAATCTGAAAGTAATCACCGATGCCGCGCAGGCGCACGGTGCACGGCACAACGGAAGCCGTCAGCAAATCGTTGGGGATGCCGCTGCTTTTAGCTTTTACCCGACAAAAAACCTAGGCGCTTTGGGAGATGCCGGGGCAGTAGTAACAGCCGATTCTGAGCTTGCTCAAAAAATCATGTACCTGCGTAACTACGGATCGGTTAAGAAGTATATAAATGAACACCAAGGGGTGAATAGTCGCCTTGACGAAATTCAGGCGGCGGTTCTGAATGCCAAGCTACCGCATCTTGATGCCGAGAACATCCGGAGGCAGGTCATCGCCACCCAATACCTCAACCAAATAACGATCGCTCAATTAACGCTACCACCCAACGATCAGATAACCGACGATGTGTGGCACCTTTTTGTAGTAAGGCATCCAGAGCGAGAGAAGTTTATTCACTATCTTGACTCTAAGGGAATTCAAACAAATATTCACTACCCCATTCCCATCCACAAGCAGAAAGCCTATCAGGCCTATCACGAAGTATCATTACCAATTACCGAACAAATCCATCGTGAAGTCATTAGCTTGCCGCTCAACACGGCTATCACTGACGAACAGATAGCTCATATTATCGATACAATTAATCAATTTCAATAAGCGCATGGACCTATCCGTCATTATTCCGGTCTATAATAGTGATGGTTCCATCGGAACTCTCCTCGCCCGGCTTCATACGGCCCTTGCAGGTATTGTGTACGAAGTAATATTGATAAATGACGGTAGTCGCGACCGATCAGAAGAAATTTGTACCTACCTGGCAAAACAACATCCTGAGGTAAAATTCATTTCATTACGCAGGAATTTCGGGGAGTTCAACGCGGTGATGTGTGGCCTGAATTACGCACAGGGAGCCTACTGCGTAATGATCGATGATGATTTCCAAAACCCTCCCGAAGAGATACTAAAACTCATAGAAACTGCGCAAAAAGGTCATTTTACCGTTGTGTATACCTACTACGAAAAGAAGGAACATTCCAGGTTTCGCAACTATGGTAGTCAGTTCGTTAATTGGATCACGAGTTACCTTCTCGATAAACCTAAAGACTTGTACCTGTCCAGCTTTAAATTGATTAGTCTGGAAGTAGTTCAGGAAATTATATTGTACAAAGGCCCGTACCCTTATATTGATGGACTGATTTTTCGGGTCACTAAAAATATCGGTACCGTAAAAGTAAGTCATCAAAGGCGGGAAGGGGGCCAGTCCAACTACACGTTTCGAAAGCTGGTATCCCTGTTTCTTAATATTTTATTCTGTTACTCAGCCCTCCCGATCCGGTTATTCATGCCGATTGGACTTGGGCTCGTTGGCCTTGGAAGTGTTCTTCTGATAGTATTGTTTGGCCAATGGATCATCGGGCCGGAAGATCCAAAAGGCTGGCAGGTAGTGACGGCAACCTTACTCTTTATTGGGGGTATCCAATGCACTCTACTGAGTGTTTTGGGAGAATACATTGGTAAAAGCTTTATGGCGCAAAACGGGCAACCTCAATACGTAATCAAAAAAATCGTTTCATGATTAACAATCGCGAGGAGTACGCCCGTATGTTCGAGGTAGAAAGAACACTTTGGTGGTACCAGATTCTTCACGGAAATATCTTAAAACAGATCCGAAAACACTTTAAAAAGGAAGCTACTGACCTAAAAATCCTGGATGCTGCTTGCGGAACCGGGGGGCTATTATCTATCCTCCGCGACAATGGGTACAGTCAGCTAACCGGCTTTGACTATTCTCAACATGCCATTGATTTTTCTCTCGAACGGAATCTTGATGTTAGTTTTGGCGACCTTAGGAAGGTTGATGAGTTTCGTCCAAGCGAAAAGTATGACATTATCATCTGCAACGACGCTCTATACTTTTTATCCGATCAGGAAATTGAAATTGCCTTAAAGAATTTCAAATCCCGTTTGACGGAGCGAGGTATTTTCCTGATAAATATTCACGCATTCAACGCATTCATGGGCACCCATGATCTCGCCGTGGGCAGTACCCGCCGCTTTACCTTCGCTGATTTTGAGGGGTACACCAAGGCAGCAGAATTTACAATTCTACACCATACTTACTGGCCATTTTTTCTTTCTTTTCCTATTTTACTGGTGCGACAATGGCAGAGATTTCAACTCAACCGAGAAGCCATTGATCCGGCGAGTGTAGATTCTGACGTGAGCTATCCAGGTAATTTTATTAATACTATACTTCGCGCCATCACAAAAACTGAGCAGGCTATCTTAGGTCGAGCTCCATTTGGTAGTTCCTTATTTTTAGTTTTGAAGGGGAAATAACGTCAACTCTTCCTAAATTAGACGGTGGGAGTTTTGGCGGTAATTACCTTATTCACTACAACCATATTCCCACTAATTAATTTATTTATTGAGATTTAAATCAACCCTATGGAATTAGAAAATTTAAAGTATCCCATCGGTCGTTTTCAGGGAGGTGAAGAATATTCGGCCCACGATATCAAAACCAATATACAGATAATCAGTGCCATACCTTCTAAGTTTATCAACTTACTGGCTAGCTGGGACGAAGAACGTCTGGAAACCCCTTACCGACCTGATGGTTGGACGGTTAGGCAATTAGTACACCACGTTGCTGATAGCCACATGAACGCCTACGTCCGTTTCCGATTAGCACTAACCGAAGATTCGCCAACGATAAAGCCATATATTGAAAGTGCCTGGGCGGAGCTACCCGACGCTAAGTCGGCACCGATCGATCTATCACTGCAACTATTGAAATACATTCATTTGCGTTGGGTATTACTTCTCAACTCCATGAGTGAATCTGACTGGACCAGAACCTACGTTCACCCCGAAACTAAGCGGATTTACCCCCTCTCAGAAGTAGTGGCGCTCTATGCCTGGCACAGTGATCATCATTATCAGCAGGCTTTCGGTTTAGCCGAAAGGAACCATTGGTAGGTGATATTCCGTTTCTTTGGTAGTAATAATCTTCCCTATGATACAGCAAATCATTGTACTACTTATATTTTTATCCGCGGTAAGCTACCTCGGTAATAGAGCATGGCAAACCATTAAACGACCAGAAACCGGAGGATGCGCCAAGGGCTGTGGGTGTGAAACACCTGAGCTTACCCCTAAAAAGCAAAACAGTATAGCTAGGTAGGTAGGTATCAGCTGTTAGCTTTTTAATTAATTATCGAATTATTGAGCAGGTATTAAATGAAACCGAATGCTGCTTGAATACTAGTATATAGGAATCCTTTTTGGGAATATAGTAGTCAAACGAATGCGGCGTACTGTGTAGGTACGCAGCATTCGTTATAAAATCATCAATTCCTACAAAGCACCATCCTTTATATCCTCAACCACTGACGGATCAAGTAAGGTAGAGGTATCACCCAGATTAGAAGTATTACCCTCCGCAATCTTCCTCAGTATACGTCTCATAATTTTACCCGAGCGAGTCTTGGGTAGTCCGGAAACAAACTGTACTTTATCCGGGCGAGCAATCGGACCAATAATCCGGGTTACCGTGGCGGCTAAATCTTTTCTGAACATTTCCGGATCCTCTGGTTTTGAATCCGTGATTATGTAGGCGTATATACCCTGTCCTTTGATATCGTGCGGATAACCTACTACGGCTGACTCCACCACTCCAAGATGCATGTTGAGCGCATTCTCAACCTCCGCGGTTCCGATCCGGTGACCTGAAACATTAATCACGTCGTCAACCCGACCCGTAATACGGTAGTTTCCGTCCTCGTCACGCAAACAACCGTCTCCGGTAAAGTACATACCCGGGTACGCGGAGAAATAGGTCTGTCGGCAGCGATCATGATCGCCGTAGGTCGTCCGGATAATGGACGGCCACGGAAATTTGATGCAAAGATTACCACTTACTCCATTCCCTTCGATTACTTTTCCTTGCTCATCAACCAGCACCGGCTGAATACCCGGCAGAGGTAGGGTAGCGTACGTCGGTTTTTCGGGAGTGATACCCGCAATAGGGGTAATCATCATCCCTCCGGTTTCGGTTTGCCACCAGGTATCAACTAATGGACACTTTCCTTTACCAATATTATTCTTGAACCAATGCCATGCCTCCTCATTAATTGGCTCTCCTACCGAACCCAACTTTTTAAGCGAGGATAAATCATGATCTTTTACGTATTGTAGCCCAAAACTCATCAGCGACCGAATCGCCGTGGGAGCCGTGTAGAGGATGTTTACTTTGTGTTTTTCCGTAATTTGCCAGAAACGGCTAGCATCCGGGTAAGTTGGTACCCCTTCAAACATTAGCGAAGTAGCTCCGTAACAAAGCGGTCCATATACAATGTAGCTATGACCAGTAATCCAACCGATATCAGCGGTACAGAAATGGATTTCACCGGGCTCGTACTGGAATACATTCGCAAAAGTGTAGGTGGTATACACCATATATCCTCCACAGGTATGTACTACTCCTTTGGGCTTACCAGTTGACCCCGAAGTATACAATATGAAAAGCATATCCTCGGCATCCATTTCTTCGGCCGGACATACCGCATCCACGTGTTTTACTTCCTCCTCCCACCAATGGTCCCGGCCTTTCAGCATAGAAACTGGGGTACGGGTGCGGGTCATAACGATGACATTCTTCACCGTATGACACTTTTCTAAGGCGTCATCTACGGTTTCCTTCATTGGGATCACCTTGGGGCCACGGAAAGCTCCGTCGGAGGTAATCACCATCGTACAAGCAGCATCATTGATCCTATCGGCGATTGAGTTGGAAGAAAAGCCACCAAACACTACCGAATGTACCGCTCCAATACGAGCACAAGCCAATACCGCAATGGCTAATTCGGGCACCATAGGCAGGTAAATACAAACCCGATCCCCTTTTTTTACCCCGTATTTTTTTAGAACGTTCGCAAAACGACAAACCCGTTCGTGCAGCATCTGATAGGTAATCGTAACGGCCTTCTCATCCGGATCGTTTGGCTCCCATATAATAGCAGGCTGATTGGCCTTGTCTGCCAGGTGCCGATCGAGAGCATTTTCGGTAATATTAAGCGTACCGCCTACGAACCATTTGATGGATGGTTCGGTAAAATTCCATTCAAGAACCTTCTTCCAAGGTTTTTTCCATAGAAACTGCTGAGCTATTTCTGCCCAGAAACCTTCTGGATCCTCTACACTTTGGTTATATGCCGTTTGATATTCTTCAAAGGTTGATATTTTCATAAGGCTAGTACTAGAAGTGATTTATTATTTTTTCATAAAAATAACGCATTCTTTTTCCATAAAAAATCTTGATTTAATCGTGCGTTGCTTCGCCTGCTCCCATGGGCAACCGAATATCTTCCACGATCTGCTGTACTTCTTCGGGAGGTGCCGGCGTGAAGTAGCTGATTACCAGCGAAACGCCAAAATTAACTAGCATTGCGATTGTACCAAACCCTTCCGGCGAAATCCCAAGCCACCACTCACTCGAAGGAGGAGGTGTAGCGTCCAGCCAGCCCATTTTATATTTAACCATGTAATAAAGCATCAACGTGGTACCTACCACCATACCAGCTACCGCGCCTTCTTTGTTCATTCGTTTGTAGAATATACCCAGAATGATAGCTGGAAAGAACGAGGCCGCCGCTAAACCAAATGCCAAGGCTACCACAGCCGCCACAAAACCGGGAGGATTGATGCCAAAGTAGCCCGCTATGCACACCGCTACCGTTGCGGATATACGGGCCGCTATCAGCTCACCTTTTTCAGAAATATCCGGCAGGATCATCTTTTTAAGTAAATCATGAGAAATGGAAGAGGAAATAACCAATAATAAACCGGCTGCGGTAGAGAGAGCAGCAGCTAACCCACCTGCTCCCACCAAGGCAATTACCCAGTTTGGGAGATTAGCGATCTCAGGATTCGCTAGTACCATGATATCGTTATCGATGGTCAATTCATTTTTTGCTTTATCGGCTACATATTGAATCTTACCATCTTTGTTTTTATCGTCAAACGTCAACAGTCCGGTCAACTCCCAGTTTTTAAACCATTTAGGGACCGTTGCGTAGTCGCGATTACTAACTGTTTCTATGAGGTTCGTGCGGGCAAAGACCGATATTGCCGGGGCCGTGGTGTATAAAATTGCGATGAACACAAGGGCTAGTCCGGCCGACATGCGGGCATCCCGGACCCGTTTCACGGTAAAAAACCGCACAATAACGTGCGGTAAACCAGCGGTACCTACCATAAGCGCAAGCGTAATGGCAAATACATCCTGCATACTCTTAGTACCTTGGGTATACTCAGCAAAGCCAAGTTCCCGGGATAAACCATCGAGTTTATCAAGCAAATAAACCCCCGAACCATCGGATAAGGTACTACCCATACCAATCTGCGGAATGGGTACTCCCGTCATAATAATCGAGATATAAATGGCCGGAACCATAAAGGCAAAAATTAAGACGCAATACTGAGCCACCTGAGTATAGGTAATTCCTTTCATTCCGCCCATGACGGCGTATATTAACACGATCACCATTCCGATGAGCACACCCGTATCGATATCTACTTCAAGAAAGCGGGAGAACACAACCCCTACCCCGCGCATCTGACCCGCCACGTAGGTAAATGACACCAGTAAGGCACAAATTACGGCCACCGAACGGGCGACATTGGAGTAGTAGCGGTCCCCGATAAAATCAGGTACCGTAAACTTTCCGAATTTCCGAAGGTAAGGTGCTAGTAATAGCGCAAGTAGTACGTATCCGCCCGTCCAGCCCATGAGGTATACCGTGCCATCATAGCCCATGAAGGAAATTAGGCCAGCCATAGATATGAAAGAAGCCGCCGACATCCAGTCGGCGGCAGTAGCCATGCCATTAGCCAACGGGGATACGCCACCACCCGCCACGTAAAAATCTTTGGTAGAACTGGCCCTCGACCAAATAGCAATACCGATGTACAAAGCAAATGTAATACCTACAATAATGTAGGTCCAGGTCTTAACATCCATTATATCAATAAATTAAAAACTTTGAAGAGAAAGATTACTCCGTATATCCGTACTTTTTATCGAGTCGATTCATCAACCAAATATAGATAAAGACGAGAACGACGAAGATGTAGATTGAGCCTTGGTGGGCAAACCAAAATCCTAGCTTGAAGCCACCTAAACGGAAGGAGTTAAGATAATCGACGAAAAGTATTCCGGCCCCGTAGGAAGCCAGAAACCAGATAACCAATAAAATAGCCAGGTAAGTGAGGTTTTCTTTCCAATACCGATGAGCCTGGGTATTGTCTTTGTTTTCCATAGTCAGATAAGAAAGGTTAGGTTTGTTTGGTAACGATAGTACCTCCCCGATGGAAGATCCCCGGCGTATTTCCTTAAAGAAAGCAGTAAACTATGATGTATTACCTGCATTCATATAAATATTTACCAATCAATTTAGCCTATAATAACTTACTACTTCGGCTAACGGGGAAAATACCTGGGATTCAAAGTTAATTGACCACCTACCTGGGAAGAGCTAAAATTATGTACTTTTGGTTCATGGATGACGCAGACCTCTTACCCATCGGACTTTCGGAAGTTGAGCGGACTTTTATTGATGAACACCTACTGGATGATGTACCTACTTTACTACTTCAAGGTAATCGCTACCCGGAAATAGATACCCGCAAAATGGCAGTGCAAATAGTATCCCGCCAAAAAGCCAGGTACAAACTTCCTGCTTGGTACCAGAATCGTGGCTTACTATTTCCTCCTCCTTTGTCGGTAGAACAAGGATCATCTGAGGCTACGGCTCGTTTCAAAGCCACCCTCTTGAATGGTACTAAGTTGATCGATATTACCGGAGGAATGGGAGTAGACTGTTACTATATGAGCGAAAGTTTCCCGGAGGTTATCTACTACGAGTGTCAGCCCGCGGTGGCAAGTTCGGCGACATACAATTTCAACCAACTGGGAGTAGCTAACCGCATTGAAGTACGACAACTAGATGCTATTGAAGCCTTAGCCAAAGTACCCGAACCTGCCGACTGGATCTATGCCGATCCGGCCCGACGCGATGATCTACAACGGAAGATAGCACAGTTGACCGATTGTTCACCTGATATTGTGGCAGCCCTGCCTATACTCTTTCGATCCGCGCAAAATATCCTGATAAAAACAGCACCCCTACTCGATATTGATCTGGCTATTCTCCAACTTGGCCTCGTCAAAGAGGTCTATATCACTGGGTTAGAAAACGAGTGTAAAGAAGTACTTTATATCGTTTCGCAAAGCGCTCATAAAAGCCCAGAAATTCCGATTAAAGTGCGAATTCTCCATCCGGATGGTAGTGCTAAATATAAGTTTGATTTCACTCGCTCAGAAGAGTCCACAGCTATTGTTTATTTCGAAAAACCTCTGACCTATCTCTACGAACCGCACGCTGCCATATTAAAGTCAGGTGCGTTTAAATGCATCGCTACCCGTTACCGTTTAGCTAAACTTTCACCCAACGCCCATTTGTACACGAGTAATGAATGGTTGCCTGATTTTCCGGGAAGGGGATTTGAGGTAGTAGCCGTTTGCAAACCGGATGCCCGGGAAGTGGCTCGTTATACTCCGGAAGGGAAAGCAAATTTGACTACCCGGAATTTTCCACTCAAAACGGATGACCTACGCAAAAAATTGCGTCTAAAAGAAGGTGGAGACAATTACCTTTTTGCAACCGAACTTCAAAACAAGCGCAGAATTGTAATTGTGGCCAAAAAAAAGTATCTTAATTAGTGAATTCACCGTTTAAAAATCCATTCAATTTATCCCTCCTTTAGAATGAAAAAAAAACCAATCCTCCTCATTATACTAACTGCTTTTCTGGGTATTCCCGTGGTGGCGCAAACTGTTTTTCCAGGAAAACAGACTATTAGTAAAAAAGAGTATTTTGGCCTGAATTTAAACACCAGTATACCCGTGCGCTACTTAGGTAACTACTGGGAAGAGTACCTCAACGACGTAGGACGGGCCAAGTCCCGCCGAGGCGTTTATACGGTTGAAAAAGCCAACCTCCCTGGCATAGCTGATAGAGGTGTTGAAATGACAAGTCAGATTTCGACTTCACGTAACATCACCCAGCTTTTTTTGGCCGTGAATATAAACGGTACGTTTGTGTCAAATTTTACTGATACTACCTACAAAGCCACCGAGCAGTTTTTGAAACAATTTTCGACCTTTGCCGTCGCCCGCGATGAGGTTAGGATTGCCGAAGAGTACTACGCTGATGCCGAAAAAAACCATGATCGCCTGCAACGCAATAATGAAAGGGTTACTAAGGAAATAGAGCGGACTCAGAAAAAACTTGAAGAGCTAACCCAAGAGCAGGAAACAAATAAAACCGACCTTGCCGGATCGGTAATTGATCTTGATAATAAGCAAAAAGCACTTGAATTAGCCAAGAGTAGGATACCAAAGAAGTAGTAAGACTCCTTATCTAAGGTAACGGACTATCCAACCGAATAAACCCGCTGGACAGTCCGTTTTTTTAATAACTAAATTTACCGTAGAGAGGAAAATTAATTACTGTGTCAAACAAAGTAGGAGCAAAATCAACCTAAAAAATGGTCAACTACCCTGGATTTTATCCAAAAAATCATGGGAGGACGAGAAGGGCGTTGCTTGCACCCACTTACGGACGTGATCTTTTTTTATATAAATCAGAAATAACGGGACTATAATCTGGGAAGTAATGGCTGAGTAGTATCTAGCAAAAGTTAGTCAATCTGTTGAATTGGCATCAAGAAGTCCTATTTTGGATTTAATTTTCAAACTTGCAGGTGCAGAGTAACTTTCACGCCGCTAGAAGCGCGACGGGTGTATTGCCAAACCGTTGTTTGAAGGAAAAATAAAAGTGGGACAGGTTTTCGAAACCAAGGTCCAGATAGAAATCGCCCGGTTTTTTACCTTTTTCTCTTATCAAATAGTGGGCTTCTGCCAAGCGCTTTTCTTGCAACTACTTTCGGGGAGAAGTAACAAATATTTTTTGAAAGTCTCGTTTAAAAGAGGCTACACTCCGTCCGGTAAGCCGGGCAAAAGTGTGCACCGGTGCGTTAAAAGAATAGTTCTCATACATAAATTTTTGAAGATCAATTTTATGCGGGTTATCAAAATCAAAAGGGAGATAGGCGAATTCCGGATTTAACTGCAACAGTAATTCCAGCGCTTCCCTGATTTTTAGCTCAGCCAGCTTTTCTACGTTCCGGGCAGGATTGTCGAGATAAGCTTTGAGCAAATTAAAGTAGGAAGTCATGAACGGATCTTCACCAAGGTAGTGGTTCTCCTTACCGCTATACTTTTGCTCGTTGATAATCCTATTATCAACGGCATACTTTCTCAAAAATTTCTGGGTAAAGAAGATCGAAATTAGTTGGAAATTGCCATTTTGAGCGGGCTTTTTAATCATGTTGGCCAATTGGTCCTTCTGAACCAAAACAATAGAATTTATTTGGATAAATTATTTAGAATACCGCGCCCGCTGGCGGACTTTACGGCATGAACTACGAAGATCAGAAAAAACACAAGAGCAAATCCCTGTCGCTGACCAGCCTGACAGTGGTCGAATTCGAGTACCTGCTGGGCTATTTCGAGCCGCTCTGGGAGAAGCACTACCGCTACCACACCCTTCAAGGCGGCCCTCGCAAGCACCCCGCCTTCCGAGAACACGGCAACTCCCTTCTGAAAGGCACGGCCCAGAAGCTCTTCTTCCTGCTGGTCTACCTCAAGAATAACCCCCTGCAGACCTTCCAAGCGGCCAGCTTCGGAATCTCGCAGCCCAAGGTTTCGGCCATAACCCGCTGCCTGCTGTCGGTGCTCGACGAGGCGCTGGGCCGCCTAGGGCTGCTGCCCAGCCGCGACTCGTGCGAACTGGCCCGCCTGCTGGCCGGCCACCGCAGCCGGGTCTTCTGGCTCGACGGCGTGGAGGCTGGCGTGCAGCGCAATGCCGACCAGAAGCAGGAATTCAGCGGCAAGAAGCGCGGCCACCGTTTAAACGAACCTCACGCTCTGCGACGCCTGGCAGACGATCCTCTCACCCACCGAGTCGGGCCGCATGCACGACCGGGCCTTGGCCGAGCTCTACCCCATCGAGTTGCCCGCTGGCTCGACGCTCAAGCAGGACCTGGGATTTCTGGGCCACGCGCCAGCGGGGGTCTGCATCGAGCAGCCTTTCAAGAAGCCCAAGGGCGGTCAGCTTACCCACGGCCAGAAGATATATAACACCATCCTGAGCTCGACCAGGGTTGTCATTGAGCACGCAAACAGCGGCATCAAGCGGCTCAGGATGCTGCGGGACACCATTAGAATTCACGATTCTCAGATTCGGGATCAAGTCAGGGTGCTGGCTTGTGGCATGCACAATCTCAGGGTTCAGGCAGTAGATCCCGAAAGACTGTATCAGGCAAGCTCGCGGGCACAGGCGTACGAAGTCAATATTTCCAAATAAAGTCTAATATCTCCCTCCTTCAAGAATAATTTTTCCTTACTGGTTTGGAAAGTCATCTCCCCCGCTAACAAGCAGCCCAAGGCATGCTCGTGAATCAAGCGTTCGTGTGGCTTTTGCCGATCCGTAGCGCACGAATAGACAATCGTACTAAATTGATTAAAGTTGATATCTTCCATTGTATCTCTCCATTTTTAGCTCCACTACATCAAAATCCCTTTCTTGGACTCAATGGCGGGTGGCAGGTTAGTTTCCCCCAGCATCTCCCGTAAATCGTTTTCGATCGTGCGGCAAAGCGACAGCATCGGTATATCATTGGCCATACCCTGAAAAGGATTTTCGGAATAATCGCCGACAATTTCCATCACGACGTATACCCAACCAATCAGGACCATAAACGGAATGGATAGCCACGCCCCCAACACTCCCAACTTTGCGAACTCAGAAACCATTCCCAACGGGAGTAAGAAAACAAAAATCCCGACGAAAAAAAAGCTCATATTTGCGTACTGTCGGGGAAAGGGAAATTTCTTAATCCGCTCACATTTTCCCTGATGATCGTAGAAATTCGCCAATATTTTTTGTAGTTCCATGTGGCGAAAATCATCAATAAACCCTCCTTCCCTCAGCATAGCCAAGTCTTGCGACTGGTAATCGACAATCTGGGTAGCCGTGTTTTTGAAACTGATCAGCTTTTCGTATTCATCTTCGGGCAAAAGCATTCTTAATTCTATTTCAGTCACTTCGTCATCGATCAAACCTACCCCAAACTGTTTACGGTACCGTTTCGCAATTTTGCCAATCAAGCCACTCTGGTTGGCGTGTTCCCAAGGCGAAACTACCAGAAGCTGACTCCGAAGAGCGTAAAGCCACCCAATATGACGGTAAATCAGCTTGCGTTTGATCGTAAGAAGTTCGTCCGAAGTCAGCGGATCGCCGGCAAACTGATTACTTACAAAACTTTTGACCGTTATCCCCCAAAACCGGCTACTGTTAACAATCCCTCCCCAGATTTTCCTCGCTTCCCACATCCGATCGTAGGCACTGTTGTTTTTAAAACCAACGTAAAAGGCAACCGCAGTACCAATGATCGAGACCGGCAACCAAGGAATTGATATCCATTTCAACTCAAAATATTGGTACATGATCACAATCAATGACATCCAAACGGTGAGCCAAATGATATGATTGCCGGTAAATTGGGTAATCTGTCGGAGCGATAGGTTTTTGGTAATGATCATTCATCAAGAGCTATTTTGTCGAGGTATACAATCCCCAAACTAGTGGTTTTATTCGGAGTTTGAAATGATTACTTCTTCGATACCATCTGAGTATCAATCAAAACCTGAAACGAATCAATCATCGTATCCTGCAAAGGTCGATAGGTAACACCCAGCGACTTTTTGCTCTTACTGTTATCCGCCTTCCAAGGTACATCCACATTGCCACGGATAAACTTTCGGCTCAATGATTTATTGATCAATGGCCCAACCAGCATCACCAGCCACTTGGGAAGTGCCGATTTTGGTACCGGGTAAGATTCCCCGAATGACTTGTGCAAAATTTTTGATGCTTCAAGTAGCGTTGAATTATGACCACTAATAATGTGCCGGCCCTTGGCGTCCGGTACGAAACCGGCCTGATAGTGGGCAAAGGCCAGATCACGCACATCGACAATTCCCATGCCAAGGTTGGGTACTCCCATCTTCATGGTGCCGTCACCCAGCTGTTTCAGGATCGTAATACTCTCCGAGGTAGCAACCTCAGGGTTCTGCGCTGGTCCCATCACAAAACTGGGGCTTACCACCACCAAGTCCCAGCGGGATTGTTGCTTGCTTATTTTCCAAGCCTCTTGCTCAGCTAATGTTTTGGAATAGGAATAAGGCTGATGCGTTAGAGAAGCCGTCGTATTCCAGACCTCCTCGGTAAAGATACCGTTGGGTGTGCTGTTAAGATGGCCGCGCAACTACTCGTTAGTACTACCCGCTTGACTGACTCCGTGGCGTTGGCTTGTTTCAACACATTTCTGGTACCTAATACCGCCGGGTCGATGAGTTCCTTCTGGGGATCTTTGTAGTTGGACGTAAACGGAGAGGCCGTGTGAAATACCAGTTCGCAATCTTGCATCGCTTCGGCATAAGAGCCAATGGCTAGCAAATCTGCTTTGAAGTACTTGATTTCTCCAGGGAGGGTGGCGGCTAATGTATTAAGGTGGGCTAATTTCCTTTCATCATTCGGATTTCTGACGGCAGCGTGCACCGTTAGTCCCTCTTCCAGGAGTGTCTTTACCAGCCAACCCGCTACGTAGCCCGTGGCTCCGGTTACCAATACTGGTTTTGTTCCATCTATTTTTTTCATCTTTGCTTGATTTAAATTAATTAGGACTTTCGCAAAACTGAAATTTTATTAACTTATGGGATGAAAACAACGCGCGAACTTTACTGCCAGTACCTTCTTTCGAGCCAAGTCAACTACACCTGCACGAATCTGGCTGACCATTTTACCG
>Ga0209284_10002659_pt1 | contig 23810 bp, 20 predicted proteins | sample FRY03_FD_187211 | JGI IMG/M metagenome (GOLD analysis project Ga0209284, IMG submission 187211) | Freshwater microbial communities from Lake Fryxell liftoff mats and glacier meltwater in Antarctica - FRY-03 (SPAdes) (version 2) | ecosystem: Environmental > Aquatic > Freshwater > Ice > Glacier...
CAACTTCCACCACCAATTACTGCAAATTTTAAATTTTCGGCCATTTTTTTATTAGATTTAATCAAAAGTACTTAAAAATATACAAATAAAGCAATAAAAAAACTTCGGAAATAGATTTAAAAACATTAAAAATAATTATTAAAAAAAATCAATAAAAAGTTATTTTTTGCACAATAATTTTTTTTTATGAGCGTTATGATTAAACTTAATTTAGTTTTTAAATTATTTAGGACATTGAATTAGTTAGTTTTGTTTTAGTATTTTGCAAAAAGGCGCGCTTAAAGGTATTTTAGGAACGCCTTTTTCACTTTTATAAAAATCAAGCCCATTAAGTTGCTCCCCAAAAATCATATAGAAATTGGCCTTGAATTAAGGTAGAAAAAACCATAAATTAGTAGAATTAGGTTCAGTACACGAAAGTATTTATAAAAGTTTTTAAATCCCTAATAGTAATAGAAGCCATAAACCTCGTTCGTATTTTGAAATAGTCTAAATTTTTAGTTTTTCAAATCCTTTATTACTTTAAAAGCGATATCCACTTCGTCTTCGCTTACTAAAATGGTAAATTCGTTAGAAGTTGAAATTACTTCGTTGATGATGATTCCTTCCCAAGCCAAACGTTGGAAAATGAAATAATAAATTCCAGGAACAACGATGTTTTCTTTAGGCAATTTTACCGTAATCGAAGCTAGATTTTCCAGTTTTTGAATCAACTTTTCTTTGGCAAAATGTTTGTCAACCAAGTGATTAACGGTGTTGCTGACTACGATATTGGTTTCGTTTACGCCTCTTGATGAGGTGTAGAAAATATCTGAAAAGGAGTTGATATCGGTAATTAAATCGGCTTGTTTGTTCAAAACCGTATCCGAGGCTGCAAAGGTGAAATCTGTCAATGCAGAGCGAACTGTGATTTCGCCAATATTTTTTATTACTTTATTAATTTTGTGATTGAGTCTAAAATCCAACTCTTCCGTAAGTCTTTTTAATGCCATTACAACTGCGCCTTGTTTTACTTCTTTGCCAAATTCATTCTCTAATTCGACCATAATATTCCTGGACAAGGATGTCAAATTGATGATTCCAAGCGACAAGGCATTGAGTAAAAACGGCTTTGTCTTGATGTAATTTTCTACGATTGAGGAAACTGTCTTCATGTTTTTAGTTGTTTTTGTTTTTTAGGAAATCACCGTTTTGTCTCGGAAGATTTGTATAGAAAAGCCACGATTGCCTTAGCAGTTGTTTTAAATCTTTTGCAAATATAAATAAAAAAACAATTTGTTACAAATACAACATTAAATTAAAAATGATAAAAGGCGTCAATCAAGTGTTCTATCGCAAAAGATTTGCTTTCCTTGTGAATCGCAATAATATCAAAACGGACTTCAACATCTAAATTATTTGAAACAACATATTCGTTTACGGCTTTTACCAGAAGTTGGATTTTCTTTGGTTTCACAAAATCTTGCGGCAAACCGAAGTCTAGTGACGAACGTGTTTTTACTTCGATTATGGCAAGCGTGTTTTCTTTTTGGGCGATGATGTCTATTTCGGCTTTTTGAAAAGTCCAGTTGGTTTCCAGAATTTCATAGCCATTTTTCCGAAGAAATTCAACGGCCAGTTCTTCTCCCAGTTTCCCTAATTCATTGTGTTCGGCCATTTTTTAGTGTTCAGTTTATAGTCACAGTTTTCAGTTTGAAATATTCTATTTTAAAATTATTCAAATGTTAGTTTTGAAGATACTTTGTTTATTTCCAATGAAACTTGTTTGCCAAAAATCAAGGCTCTGTTGTCGCTAAAATGTCCTGCTGGAAAATTATACAGGATTGGAAACGAATATCCTTTGGTAATATCTTCAATAATTTGGTTGGCATTTTTCCCCCAAGGAATGTCGTTATCCCTCATTTTTGTCATTCCGCCAACGATTAGACCACTCAATCCATCAAAGCATCCGCAACGTTTCAGGCTCATCATCATTCGATCGATGTGGTATAAATATTCATCAATATCTTCGATGAAAAGAATTTTTCCTTTGCAATCGATTTGCGCATTCGAACCCATCAAGCTGTATAAAATAGATAAATTTCCGCCCACGATTTCGCCTTTTGCATTCCCTAATCTATTGGCGGAATTAAAAGGAATTTCATATTTCAGGCTTTCGCCAAAAAGAGCTTTTCGTAAACTTTCGAGCGTTTCTGGAGTTGCTCTTGCCACCGTTATAGGCATTGCCCCGTGAATGGAAGCAATGTTTAATTTGTTTAAATAACTGCTAACGACGGTGACATCGCTGAATCCAACAATCCATTTTGGACTTTGTTTGAATTTAGTAAAGTCTAATAAATCTATTATTCGAACGGTTCCATAACCACCACGAACACACCAAATCGCTTTGATATTGGGGTTGTCTATTTGCTGTTGAAAATCGGCTGCACGCTGTTCGTCGGTTCCGGCCAATTGATTATTATCTAATCCTATGGTTTTTCCAATAAGGACTTCTAATCCCCAACTGTGCATTAAATCAATGGCGGGTTTTAGATTGTCGTCAATGTTCTTGCGCGCTGTGGACAAAATAGCTATCGTATCTCCTTTTTGTAAACTAGGTGGTATTTTCATTGGTTTTTGTGCTTGAATATTGGAAAACTGTAAAGCAAAAATAAGAATTAGAAGCTTATAAAAAACAGCGCTACCATTTATAAAAGAAAATCGGATAGTTTTCATATTTTATTCAATTACTATTTTTTTCACGATGGATTGATCTCCCGAAGTAATTTTCGCAAAATAAATTCCTGAAGGAAAATCGATGTTCAATTTAGTTTCGCCAGTAAATTTAGACTCCAAAATTTTTGCTCCAATGCTGTTGTATATTTCGATTGTCGCTATTTCGTTCAAGCCAGAAATTGTGATTGATTTTTTGGCCGGATTCGGATAAAGATTGACTTTGAAATTCAAAAAATCATTGGTTGATAAATTCGAATGCCATACTTGACCCATTTTTGCACCCCAAATATAATTGGCCAAATCTGGATAATCGATAAAAGGATTCCGGTTTACTTGCCAAGTGTAAATGTAATTATTTCGGTTCATCTCAAAATCATCCGAAGGATCTAAGGTATTCCAAGACAACAAAGAAGCCAAGTCGCCCAATTGTCCCACTGTTGTGTCAGCAATATCGCCATTGACAACGCTTAAGGCATTGTAGCGAACCGCCATATAAAAAACGGAACGAGCCACATCGCCTTTCCATGAACCCAATGTTCCCGTTGGTCCGTTGTATCCTGTTAAACCATAATCCTTGTTGCTACGTAAACTGTTTTCGGCTCCGTCTTCGGCTCTGAGATGATGCGCATCGGCATGGCCGGCAAGAAGATCACCGGCATTTGTAGGCAACCAAATATTTATTCCATCGGGAATGCTCGAGGTTCCGTCCGTATAACCGCCACGCGATTGTGGATAAATATGTTCCCGATTCCATTTTCCGGTATTGATTCCGGTGTCTTGAAATTCTAATTTGGAACGTGGTTTTTCGACATACATCAACCAAACTTCGTTGCTGTTCAATGGGTTTTGATCTGCTGTTTTTAGAATCTCGATAATGTCGCCATAATTATGAGCGTGAACAACGGCTGGATTAGCAATAATGTCCTGAACGGCTTGTTTTAAAGCTGCTCCCGAAAGTCCTTCGAGTGAATCATAATATCCTGAAGGTGTGGTTTTTGACACAATACCATACGTTGGATTTAAAGGAGTTCCAAATGGAGCAATGGTAAAATCGTTGTCGATAACACGGATTTCGATATAATCATTGAGGCGATTGTATTGCGAAGGAATGACGCCAAATTTTATTTTTAAAATTTCGTCACCTTCGTCTAAAACATCATCAGTAATCGTAATATTTGTTGTGAAAGTATTGGAACCAGAAGGAATGAAAACAGCGGTGTTTCCGGTAAAATCAGCAGTGGTGAAAGACGAATTGTTTAGAGTAAAAGTAAAAGTCAAATCGCTGGTCACATTAGTTTGTGTCGAAAAGGTTATAGGAAAACTATCTCCTTCATTTTTATTGGCAGTGTTGGCGGTAATTGTAATTCCGTTGAAAACAATCCCACTTCCATCATTATTTGCTCCAGGAGTTGGATTTTTGGTCTCATACGTTCCGTCGCTTTTTCTTTGAACGGATTGGGTGGTTTGAAGGTTGTTTTGATTTTCGTTATATTGTGCGGTAACACCCAACAAAGCCATTAGAGCTGTAGCATCGGAATCTTGTGTATCGTACATTAGTGCGTCGATAAGGTTTGTGGTTGTTGCCAATGTAAAGTCTGGAAAATCGGATGCATTTCCGAGATAAAGACCAACGCCATCGGCCCCATTTTGGATGATGTTATCCGAAAATATTTTTTCTGGAACGGGAGAAACAAGTGAATTTCCAATGAGAATTATTCCGTTGGAGTCAGTTGTCAGTCCGTTTAAATCTAAGGTGAAATAACTTCTATTCGCTGTAGTTGAAGTGGCATTCCCATTGAATAAAACTAAAACATAACCATTTAGTGAAAAATTTGGTGCAGTCGATTTTAATTCGATAAATTCTTTATTGTCAGTACTTGGAGTATCCGAATCCAATTCGTTGATAACGACTTGGCTATAGCTAACATAAGAGATTAGGAGAATCAGTAGGGTAAGTAAATTTTTCATTTTTGGGACTTTGTACAAAGTTAATCAATAAATCAGTTGGTTTTATTGACTTTTTTGAGGTTTTCAATTCTAATTATTAGAAATAAAAAAGACTTTCTCACCGAAAGTCTTTTTTAAATTTATTAACAGTGATTAATTCACGATAATATCGTCAATCTGTATTGTAGTTGTAACTCCTCCTTTTCCATTTCCATTATACTCAAAAATAAAATATCCGTTTCCTGTTAAACTAGCTGGAATTGTATAATTACCACTTGATGTAAAATTTGCTGGATAACCAGATGCTGGACCGTTTGGAATGTTAAAACTTGAAGTAATGTCAATTAAAGTTGCACTATTATAATTTCCTCCAGGCACATAGTTTGTTGAATAATATACTTTCAAAGCAGAACCATTATCAAAACCTGACTTTGTTTTAAAAGACAAAGTAGTAGCCGCTGTTAAATTAACTGGAACAATAAAAGCAGATTTATTAACTTCTGGCACAGGAAATCCACTTGATCCCGTAAATGACGACATTTGAATGTATTTTGCACCGCTAAAAGTTGTTAATTTCCAATATCTACTTCCTATTACAGCATCGTTAATATAGGTTGGAAATGCAATAATATTTGCATTATATGAAGTAAATGGCTCGTTTAAAGTTCCGCTGTAAACAATGGCAGTTCCTCCAACAGCTGGAGAGACATCAAAACGAGGTAAAGTCAATTTAATATCAGTTTCATATCTTACAATAAACTGGAAATCAGTATCGTATTTGGTTAAAACACCTCTGATTTTACCACTCAATTTTGGAACTTGATTTCCGGTAAAAGGGCAAAAACTACTAAAACGGATAACTTGCTCTGTTCCACCAGTTGAGGAAATAAGTGTGTGATTTGTAGCGCCTCCACCTGAATCAATATCATAATAAGTTCTGTTAATTGAACTTTCTGAAAACTGAACAGCGTCTAATTCAACTAAAGTGTTTTGGTTAGCATCAGCATAAGCATTTGCTAAACTTAATGTTCTTACCATATCACTTTCTGGCACAATTTTAGCCGAAGGTAACAAATGATTTTGCCATTCAAATTCTGAAATTCTACCTATTGCTCCTTCATATAAAGATCCTATTTGTAAAGACCCATAAACAATTGCGCTATATAAACCCTCAAGTTTAATAAATACTTTCCTTCCGGGAACAAATCCTTTTCCGTAAAGTGTTGTCGCATTTATAGGTACACTAAATCCAATTGGTGCTGATCCGTCTGTAGGGATAGTCTGAAAAGAGATAGATTTATAGAATGTCCCTTTTTCATCACTTGACGTTACATACGCTTCTATTATATCACTGCCAACAATAGCTACAGGTGAACTCGTTGCTGCATCTCTAACAGATTTAACAGTTTTAGTAGATATAAGTTCATAGGTAACCAAAGTTTTTTCTGGTGTACTATAGCTATCATCATTAGCACAACCATAAAAAAGTCCAATTGCCAATGATACTATTAAACCTGATTTTAAAAATAATTTTTTCATAGTTGTACTTTATTTTTTATCTACAATTCTAACATTATCTATTTCATATGTACCATCAAGAGAAAAGTTAGTTCCAGAACTTTTTACCTTGAATGCAAGGTGAATATTTCCTTCATAACTTGATAAATCAATTAATCCTGAGCTAAAGAAATCGAAATTAGTATCAAAATTTAATGGTGGTTTTGTAAATGATATTGATTGCCAAGTAGCTGTTAAAACATTTGTTCCATCAAAATTTGATGATACTAAAAGTTCAATTGAATTAGCCGATGAAGAAACATAAGCTTGGGCTACATCGAACGCTAATTTTTCATTCTCATAAGTGTCCATATTGATAGCAGGAGAAATTAACCATCCAATGTTTGATAGTTCTCGCAAATTTACAACTGGTTGAAATCCTGAAAACTTTGCGTATTTATCAGAATAATAAATGCCTTGTTGCCATTTTATTGTTCCTGCTTCTGCGAAGTTTGTCCATCCAGCAAGATTGATTGCTTGTCCATTTACTGAATTACTAACGAAATCCTCATATAATTTATAAGAAGCTAATTTCGGGTTTTTAATTTCATCTTCAGGAGAACATCCTATGAAAAAAATTAAAGAAAAAAATCCGATTAATAATAATTTATTTGTTTTCATAGCGATATTGTTTATAAATTAACATAAAGGTTTACGAAATAAGTTCTTCCATAACCATAGAAATATCTAGGAGCAAAAGCGGGATTTCCGCTTGAAATATCTTGATTTACTTCTCTGAAATTACCATTTCTTGATTGTTCAAAACCTCCCGTTTTATAACTAACATCAAGAACATTATTAATAGTTGCAAAAAAACCAAAAGTTGTATTTTTAATTTTCCATGATTTTCCTCCTATTAAATTATAAAGCATAAAGGCGTCAAATTTTTCTTGTTTCAATAATTCGCTCGCTCTTTCATTTGTCGCTTCTGGGAATGGCAATCCTTCGACATCCAGTGGGTTTCTAAAGAAATTATCAGTTCTTAATAAAGAAGAAATGTCTAAATAATTATTTGCAAGATAATTGGCATTAGCGCCAATCCACCAGAATTTTGGGTCTCTATACTCTATCCCAAACGAAGCTGCAGTTTGAGGCCCACCTGAAAGACGGTATCCTTTTAATTTTGCAGTTCCAAGATCAATGACTGGATTTGTATTGGTATCAGAAGCTAAATTATCATTATTCAACGATACGTTTGGATTATTATTAAAAATGTACTCCCCATAATTTCCAGAAAGAGTAAACTTAATTGTAGAAGTAAGTTGGTATTCCATTCCTAGTTCTAGACCTATATTTTGTCTTTCAATATTTGTAATCGTTTCTGCCACAAAAGCATCACCGCCATCACCATCATTATCATCAAATATTCCTTCTCCAAAGAAAAATGAAGTTTCTGTAGCATTTTTTACATTTGAATAAAAAGCAGTTATTCTAGATTTAAATTTTGGTGCTTTTATAATATAACTTGCATCAAGACTTGTAATGTTTTCAATTTTAAGTCCGGCTGGCGTGTTTTCATTCAATCGGGCATTAGGAAAAACATTTCTCAAAGTGGGTGCCTTTGTCATATAAGCAGCGTTAACAGCAAAAAATTGTCTACCTGTAACTTTATAAATTAAACCTCCTTTGAAACCAAAGTTTTCAAAATTGTATTTTTTACTTTTTCCAAGAGAATTTGTTGGATACAAACCATTTTTATACAATCCTTCTCTTTGATATTGTGATTTGCTAAATGATTGAGCTAAATAAAAATCTATTTTTTTATAGGTAAATTTAAATTGTGTAAAAGCATCTATTGTATTGGCTAATAAATTATAATTGTATGCGAATTTATCACCAACGCCAACGTTTCTGTTGGGATTATTTAAATCCGATTGCTGCTCTGATCCAACTTGAAAATTATCATAATCTTGGTAATATTGACCCCCTAATAAATCTAAAACAGTAGCAAAATTATTTGAGGTTAATTTTTTGAATGCTACTCCAGCATTCATATTAATATTGTCAGCTAATTGAGAACTTATTATTGAATTCGCTGTCCATAATTTATCATCGGTTCTGTCTTCATATAAAACATAAGCACTATGACCATCCGAAGTTTGATTAGATTGGTAAATTTGATTCCAGTTAATTTGTTTATTCGTTATGAAATTATTTCTTGCCAGCGCTGCATTAGCAACATTTAATGGGTCGTCTCCCTGAAAATCAGTGTAGTCGTCAGGATTATAAGCAGAAGAATAAAAACTTGGAAGATTTCGATAGTAAGTTGGATCAGGATTGTCCGCTCCTTGATTTTCAATTCTACTATTCCCTATTTTACCATATTGATGTGTGATGTTAGATGTTAAATTAGTTTTATCAGACATTTTCCAATAATGAGTCAGCATTAAGATTGGTTCGTTAATAATCCTATCTCTTGAGTTACGCTTTTTACCATCTTGCCAACCCCAATAAGAATTATACTTTTCTCCTACTAATTTTATTACTTCATCTGAGTTTGGAGAACTTTTGCCTCTAGAATTTTGAGCATAAAAAGATGTGAAATTTAACGAGTGGTGTTCATTAAATTTCTTTTCAATACTTGCAAACAAAGATTTTGCATCATAGTCTGTACCTTCAAAATACCCTTCGTTTGCCATACGTGCAGAAGCAGAAACCACAAAAGCCCATCCACTTGTCCCCATTCCTGAAGCATGCGTAATCATTGTTCTTCCGCTATAATTTGTATTAGTTCCTGAAGCAGAAATTCTAGTACCTTTTCTGTAAATAGAAGCTCTTGTGTTAATTTCTTGTGTTCCAAGAATTCCGCCAAAAGTATAATCTGATGGTGAAGAACCTGTTGTAAATTCTTGATTTCTAGTGGCGTCATTTAAACCTCCCCAGTTAGACCATTGTGGTCTTCCATCATATATTTTATTCATAGACACACCATTAATCATAGTGGTTGCATATTCGTTATCAAGACCTCTAATTCTAAAACGAGCTTGACCCCAATTGAATGCTGCTGCTTGTTGAAAAACGTCTCTGGAAGCTTGTAATAAACCAGCCGTACTTTCTGAACCGCTATTATCATCCCCTAAATCATTTTCTGTAATAGTTATTAAACTTAATTGTTGCTCTGATGTTATGTCTTCTTCCAAAACAATAACTCCTAAATCTAGGATTTTTCCAGCTTCTACTTTAATGGTTAGTAATTGGTCTTTAAAACCAGTACTTCTAATTTGTAATAATTGACTTCCTACAACTAAATCTTTCATTATAAAGACTCCATTTTCATTAGTCAATGTTGTAAAAGTGTCAAACTGGTAGCTTCGAATAGAAGTAACAACATTTTGTAAGGGCTTTTGGGTTTTAGAGTCTATAATTTTTCCAGTAATACCGGTGGTTGTTTGTCCAAAAACAAAAAGCATTTGCATTACAAATAATGTACTAATAACAAGTTTTTTCATAATAAAAAAATTAATATTTCTTAACGCAAAGTGTTAATTAAAACTTAACGCAGACAAATGTACATCTTTTAATAATATTATCTACTTTTGGTGCATTGTTTGTAATTAATTTGACTTTAAATTAATATTCGATTATATGAGAATTAAAAATCTATTTGCCTTTTTCGTTGTATTTTTCATAATTTATAATACAAATGCACAAGAAAAAAAGTATATTGTACATACTGTGGCGTTTTATAATTTTGAGAACCTATTCGATACAATCAACCAATCAAATAACGATGAAGAATGGCTGCCAAATGGAATCCAAAATTGGACTTCAACAAAATACCGTCAAAAACTTCATAATTTGGCTAAAGTATTATCGATAATAGGTACTAATCAAAACCCAAATAATTCTCCAACATTTATTGGAGGTTCTGAAATTGAAAACAGAGGTGTTTTGGAAGATTTAATCAAAGAACCTTTACTTATTAATAAAGATTATGGAATCGTGCATTTCGATTCTCCAGATAAAAGAGGAATTGATGTAGCCTTATTGTATCAAAAAAAACATTTTAAACCTACCAGCTTTATTAATATTCCTTTGATAATTTATAGAGGAAACAATATCGAAAAAGAATCTAAAGAAAATGAAACTGACGAGGAAAAAGTCGATAAAGATAAAATTGAAATTACAGATAACAATAGGGTTTACACCAGAGATATTCTTTTAGTTACTGGTTTCCTTGATGGTGAAGAAATAAATGTATTAGTAAACCACTGGCCGTCACGCTCTGGTGGAGAGAAGAAAAGTAGTCCGTTTCGCGAAGCTGCAGGAAGATTAAATAGAAAAATAATTGATTCTATTTATAAAGTGACTCCAAATGCAAAAATCATCACAATGGGCGATTTTAACGATGGGACCTACAATAAAAGTATAAAAGAAGGTATTGGAGCAAAACTCAAAAAGGAACAGGTAAAACAATTTGGAATATACAATCCTTTCGAACAAATGGCTAAAGCAGGCAATGCTTCGTTATTTTATAGAGATGCTGGTGATATTTTTGACCAAATAATGGTTTCCGAAACCTTGATCAAAACTGATTTTTCTACTTTTCAATATTGGAAAGCAGGAATCACTAACAGACCCTTTATGATAACGACGGTTGGTCAATATAAAGGGTATCCTCTCCGACATTCTATGACAGAAATTGGCTATAGTGACCACTTCCCCGTCTATATTTATTTGATAAAAGAAGTAAAATAACAATCCAATTTATGAAAAATCTAATTACAGCATTTCTTCTTCTAATTTCCTTACATTGCTTTTCGCAAGACACCATCACAACGGCCAAGGTCAAAGAATATATGGATAAAGAAGTTTGCGTGGTTGGAAAAGTTGTTTCTTTCAAACTTGCCGCCGAAGGTAAATTTACCAATTATATCAACATTGACCAGCCCTATCCAATGAGTATTTTTACAGTGGTAATCACTACTAATTACCTCGAAAAATTGAACATCAAAATCGAAGATTTAAAAGATAAAAACATTTATATAAAAGGTAAAATCACCACTTACAAAAACGATCCAAAACAAATTCCACAAATTTTTAATCCCACGAGTATTGTAGTGAAAAAAGATTGATTTTTGCTGTTTAAGCAGCAATTTTTCAACGCATTATTTTCAACCGAAAAATACGTATTGCCTCTCTCATCTTTGTCAAAGTTTTAAACTTTGACAAAGATTTTATAAACAACATAATGGTTACAAAACCGAACGGTATTAAATCTAAAGCACCCAAATTAGGAAGCCAATTTAGAATTTAAATTAAGAACAAATTAAGATTTCTTTACTATTTAAAGCGATACTTTTGCAAAAAAATAAAATATCCACAATGAGCGATTATTATTCGAAGAAAAATAAATACAACCAGGAATAGTCGTTGCATAATGTAAGCGTTATTCCTAAAACAGCGCATTATATTATGATTACGTATTACAAAAACAACAATGGTTTAACCCAAACCGAAAACGCTCAAGACAACAGCTGGATTAATGTGGTTTGCCCCACAAAAGAGGAAACTAAATTCCTGCTCAAAGAACTCCAAATTCCAGAAGATTTTTATAACGACATTGAAGATATTGACGAACGACCGCGTATTGAAATCGAAAACGGTTGGACACTGATTATTTTAAGAATCCCTTTCAAAAGCAACGATGCTAAACTGCCATTCAACACAACGCCATTGGGGTTGATGTTCAAAAACGATATTTTTGTCTCGCTGTGTTTTCACGAATCCGACATTCTTCCCGATTTTATTTCCTACACAAAACGCAAAAAAATCACCATTGATAATCATTATGATTTAGTGTTGAAACTGCTTTTGTCCTCCAGCGTTTGGTTCCTGAAACACCTCAAACAAATCAATCAACGAATCAAATTGGCCGAAGACAACCTAGAAGAATCCATCAAAAACGAGGAACTTCAAGCCTTGCTGCAAATAGAAAAATGTTTGGTGTTTTTTATGACTTCCTTGAAAGGCAATGATGTTTTGTTCCGCAGACTCAAAAATTTAAAAACCCACAAAGACACTTTCGACCCAGAATTGCTCGAAGACGTAGAAATCGAATTGCGCCAAGCCGAAGAAACCACTAACATTTACAGCAACATCTTGACAGGAATGATGGACGCTTACGCTTCGGTGATTTCAAACAATTTGAACATCATTATGAAACGCTTGACCTCGATTTCAATAATTTTAATGATTCCCACATTAATCGCCAGTTTATATGGAATGAATGTGCCCAATAATCTTCAAGAAAATGCATTTGGATTTTGGATTGTGCTGTTAATTTCGCTTATGGTTTCCGTTTTTGGCGTCTTCTTGTTCAAGAAAAAGAATATGTTTTAAATTTTCAGGAGCTAATCCTGCTATCCGCTATATCTATCGTGCCGAACCCCGGCACAATAGGATGCCGCTTCTATCAGGGCTAGATGATTTGAGATCTCCATCACATTTGTCATTTCGACGAAGGAGAAATCACATTTGTTGCTCTCATTATGTGATTTCTCCTTCGTCGAAATGACAAAAAAAACGAAAATTTGATTGCCTATTTCCTTAACTTAATGACATTGAGCACAAGCGTCTCACTTGTGCCCAAAATTAAACTCATAAAATCACATTAATATGTGGCAAAAACGATAACTGCTCTTCAAACCTTTTATCTTTGAAAATGTGATTTTAAGTTTACAACAGTAGTAAATTAATTTTCAGAAATCAAAATCATAAGTTCTTTTTGCAATTGCGCAAGTAAAAATTTACGGAGCGTTTTCTAATGGTTTAAATAGTGTTACATTTACTTTCTATCTTGATATTAAATAATATATTTGTAAATAAATATAACAATTCTAACCCATAAAGTTACAATGATAACAATAGCCGATCAATTTGGAATGAAAGAAGCCCTTAAACAATTAGGGATTGAAGCCCTAAACGAAGGAACATCAACCGGAGCAAACCAATTTGCCAACGGAAAAATCATAGAAAGCTATTCGCCAGCCGATGGAGCTTTAATTGCAAAAGTAAAAACTTCTACCAAAGAAGATTACGAAAAAGCGATGCAAAAAGCCTCAGAGGCTTTCCTAGAATGGCGAATGATTCCAGCGCCGAGAAGAGGTGACATCGTGCGCCAAATGGGTGATGAATTAAGAAAATTCAAAGAACCATTAGGAAAATTGGTCTCTTACGAAATGGGAAAAAGTCTTCAGGAAGGCTACGGTGAAGTCCAGGAAATGATAGATATCTGTGATTTTGCTGTTGGTTTATCGCGCCAATTATACGGATTAACGATGCACTCCGAACGTCCAATGCATAGAATGTATGAGCAATACCATCCAATAGGAACCGTTGGAATTATATCGGCATTTAATTTTCCAGTTGCAGTTTGGAGTTGGAACGCAATGATTGCTTGGGTTTGTGGTGATGTTGCGATTTGGAAACCCAGTTCAAAAGTACCATTGTGTGGCGTTGCCTGCCAAAATATTATCAAAACAGTTCTCAAAAGAAACAATGTTCCCGAAGGCGTAAGTTGCTTGGTAACCGGAAACGAATCAGGAGATTTAATCAATAATGACCACAGAATTTCATTGGTTTCTTTCACGGGATCAACAAGAATAGGACGTCACGTATCAAAAACCGTTGCAGAACGTTTTGGAAATACAATCCTAGAATTGGGAGGAAACAATGCAATTATCGTTTCGGAACACGCTGATATCAGTATGGTTTTGGTTGGAGCCGTTTTTGGAGCTGTTGGAACAGCTGGACAACGTTGCACTTCAACACGTCGTTTGATCATTCACGAAAGTGTGTATGACAAAACCATCAGTGTTTTGAAAAATGCCTACAGCCAATTAAAAATCGGAAATCCATTGGACGAAAATAACCACGTTGGACCACTTATCGACCAAGGAGCTGTTCAAGAATATTTAGAGGCTATTGAAAAAGCTAAAAAAGAAGGAGCAATAATTATTGTCCAAGGCGGAGTAGTCGAAGGAACAGGATTTGAAAGCGGATGTTATGTAAAACCGTGTATTATTGAAGCCGAAAATCATTTTGATATTGTACAAACAGAAACTTTTGCGCCCATTTTATACGTAATGAAATACACCACAATCGAAGAAGCAATTGCATTGCAAAATGGTGTTCCACAAGGACTTTCTTCTTCTATTTTTACCAATAGTATGCGAGAAATGGAATTATTCCTTTCCCAATCTGGTTCTGATTGTGGCATTGCCAATGTAAATATTGGAACTTCTGGAGCCGAAATTGGTGGCGCTTTTGGTGGAGAAAAAGAAACGGGTGGCGGACGTGAATCCGGTTCCGATGCTTGGAAAGCTTATATGCGAAGACAAACCAATACCATTAATTATGGAACGCAGTTGCCCTTGGCACAAGGAATAAAATTTGATTTGTAGATAAAAAAAATCCATAAAAAAAGCGGCAAGATGAAAATCTTGCCGCTTTTTTATTTGTTTTAAATTCGACTCTTATAAATTGAACGATACACCAACATTAAACAAAGTTCCATTATTGTATTTTGATGCAGCTTCCTTGTCATATTTGGCAAAAGGAGCAGAAATTTCAGAAAAAACGCCAAATCCTTCCGTGAAGAAATATCTTGCGCCAAGATGACCACCAAAGTTTTTTAGACCTAAATTCAATCCAGGATACACGTCAAATTTTGGAGAAAGATTTAATACACTTCCTAAATTGGCATTAAATCGTGCCTTAGCATCAAAACGATAATCACTGTTAACATCCTCTATTTGGCTTCCGCCCAATAAGTAGGAGCCGAGAATTCCAATAGAAAAATTTTCTCCCAGTCCAAAATCAGCAGCAGCTAAAACGCCAGTTCCGCCATTTTGAATTGTCATCCCGATGTTGAGTTTTGTATCTCCTTTTCCTTTGAAAGCTTGAGCATTTATTATACAAAATGCACCTAGTAATACGATTGTAAAAATATTTTTCATTGTTTTTAATTTATTGTATTGCAAATATAGGCTTTTAATTTCTTCCTTTTTCACTTGGATATAAACTAGGTAAAGGCTCACTTTGCCAGAATTCTTTTGTGTCCACATCCAAAATGGTTAGCGGACCTTTAAAAGCTGCTCCCGTGTCAATATTCCAAACGGTTGCCATCTTGATTGGAGTGGATTTGCCAATTCTGGAAACGGGCGTGTGACCAATGTAGATTTCTTTGTACAATGTCAATCGTTTTGGGTAAAACAAATCATCTTTTTTCATCTTTTTATCCAATGCTAATGCGGTTTCCCACAATGATCGATCCCAATAAAACATTTTAGGGAAATATTCATAATCAACACCATTTACATTGGTAAAACCGGCGTGAATAAACAAACGCTTTTCGTCGTCGAGATAATAATTCTCTAAAGATTCCAGGAATTTAACGTGTTTTTGAATTTTTTTAACATTGACATTGTCATAAGCTAAAACCGTAGATTCACCACCATGGTTGTACCACAATGGATTTTCTTTGGTTTTATTCAACCATTCCAACAATAATTCATCGTGATTGCCGCGAATGAAAATGCAATTCTGCTTGGTTTTCAATTCTATTAAGAAATCTATGACTTGGGGCGCCTGACTCCAGCCATCCACATAATCGCCAAGAAAAATCAGTGTGTCTTTTGGGGTAACATTGGCTCTTTCTATAATTTGGTGCAAAGCACGCAAACCACCGTGAATGTCTCCTATAACGAGTGTTCTCATTTGGTATTAAATCAGTTTATATAGTTGCAAAAATAGGAGAAAACAAGTGCCTTTTTTAATTTTATGACATTATTTCATTCGATTTTTTCACTAATAAGTGATTTGGTATAATAATTCGCTTGTGATTGCCAAATGCCTGGAAAATTTCTGCTTAAACATTCGATTTGCTTGACGACTTTGAATCTTTTTTTAAAAGATATTTGAGGTGAACAAACACTAAATTTCTAGTTCTTTTAAATTCCTTTAGGAGAAGCTTGTTTTCTTTTTACTCCTTTATAAATTAAAAATGTTGTACCCGGAAATGAATATTTTATTCCAAGAAATAACCAATTCAATGGTTTTTTATTAGTTCTATTATTTGTGTTTTCAGAAATAATTCTATGTGTTTTGGCAATAATTTGCCCACAACTCTATTTCCTAACCATAAAATAATTCCAACCTTGATAAGAATATCGCTTAATTTCGTGAGCCGGCTGTTGTTAAGTTAACATAACAGTAATTCTCTGCTTAATTTATTATTTTGGTTTCCCCAAACTATCTTTCTCCACCACCAAACTATCCTTTTTAATTCTTTTCCAAACCTTCAAAGCCAGTGGCTCAACCGTTTTTGCCGATGGTTTTATTTTCTGTTTAATAATTACCGCATCGGTCAATACGAAAGGTGTTGGCATCATCCAATTGGCTCTTTTTGCCATCGAAAATTGCGGATTGCTCATCAAATCGAAAGAGCTTTCTAGTAGTTCCAAATCTAAAACACTGGCTGTGGCAACATTAAATTCTATTTCCAGAGGAAGTTGTTCTACCACATAATAGCTCAATAATTTCTTGCCTTGTCGTTGGTATTTGGAACCTTTTTGTCCCAATAAAGACAAACCATTAGCCTTGAAATTTTGAATCACCATATTTTCATTGGCAAAAACATCATAACGATTCACTTTTCGGGTGGGTGTGATTCGGATTTTTAAATAGCGATTGCCGCCAATAACACTGTCTTTCAAGAATTCTATAGTTGGTCTCGAAATAACTTTCATTGGCGCATCAGCAGCAAAAGTAAAACCGGAATCGTACTTGCTTTTCAAGGGGTTTCCGTTCAACTCTTTGGCTACTTTTGGATTTTGACCCAAATAGGTTTTGGTCCATTCGTCCAGATTGGTATCATAAGTAGCCCAAGTAGCCTTGTTTTTATCAGCATCCAAAATATAGACCAAACTATTGGATTTGGCTTTACCCAATTCATAACCAGAATAATAATGCGCTTTAGCGAAAAAGCCAATTGAAAGCACGAACAAAATCACCGCAGCCATTCCTTTTCGCATAAACGAACCAAAAACAGGCAGCAACAAACCAAAAGTTAAAGCAGTCAGAATGGCGCTTCCAAATAATGTTTTCAGTCCCAAACCTATTGGAAACATTTGGATAAATGGTGCAATTAATAGTAACGCTGGAATACTCAAAAAGAGGTTCAAAATCCATTTTGACTTTTGAGTTAACACAAAAGAGGTCAACATTAGCAATCCTGCAAAAACAGGAATTATTAAAAATCCTGCGCCTTTTAAGAATAAAGCAAGCAATCCATTAATGAGAATCCAAATGAATAATGGTGCAACAAAATGGTTCATCGTCACTTTTTTGACAGAGAAAATTTGGTAAAAAGCAAAACAAATCGACAGGCTCAACAACGTGAAAGCAGCAATATAATTGTGACCGTTATAAGTGAAACCGTTGAGTAAATCGTTGTATTGTGGATAGATGATTAGCAATAATTTCCAACCTAAAAATGTGATTAATCCCGAAACGATTACCGAACCCAAAAACGGAATAAATCCTCTCGCTATTTCTTGGAAAGACAAAATGCGTTTGCCAATTCCAATGAATATCAAAATCAAAAAGAACACAAATGCAATAATTAATAGTGGTAAAACCCAACTAAAAGGATAATTGATGAATGTAAAAGGTATCGAAAAATAAACGTCGTCCTTGCTGGTTTTTGTAGTGTTCAAATCAGCATTCGAAAAATAATCCAACAGCGGCATCAAATATTTTCCTTGATGAGCTAAGGTTTTTTTACTCAAATGATTAATGTCATCTTGCGCTGTGTGGTAATTGAAATGTCCGTCAATAAAAGCAAAATTATAGCCTTGAATATTGCCTTGTTCCCTGAAAACGGTCAAATCAGTATCGTTGGGCAACATTTTGTAAATGCTGTACATCAAGGAATTTGAAACAGGATATTTGACATTGGCGGACGCAAATTCTTTGACCAGTCCGGCGTTTCCAGCATTGGTTTCCATCAACATATAACTTGGTCCAGAACTTCCTCTTGCTTCAAAATTTAAAACCAAACCGACTCCTTTTGCCCAATGATGTTGGGTTACAAAAAGTGCTGCGCCATTCAAACCTAATTCTTCGGCATCTGTAAACAGAATAATGATGTCGTTTTTGTGTTGTTTTTTATCGTAGGTAAATGCACGGACGCTTTCGAGAATTGTCGCCACACCAGATCCAGCATCGCTTGCACCGAGCGAATAGGAATGTGGCGCACTGTCATAATGCGAAAGCAGGAGCAAGGCTTTGTTGCTGTTGCTGCCTTTTATTCGAGCTAATATATTCTTGCTTTTTGTCAAGATTCCTTTTTCAGTGAAAGAAAAACCTTCTTGTATGGAAGTTTCCAAACCCATATTTTGAAGTTCTTTTATCAAATAATTAGCCATCACATCGTGATTTTCGGAACCTACAAAATGGGGTTTTTGAGCAATGTTTTTCACTTGTTCTAAAGCTCTTTTGGTCGAAAAATCAGCAAGTGGAGCATCATCATCAGATGTCCATTGCGGCATCATTGTGAAGAAAATAAATCCTAGGAAACCAAGGATAAATAACACGGATAAAATAGAGGAATAACTTTTTTTCATCGGGATAGAATTGGGTTCTAAATTTCTTTTTTGACAAGCATATAATAGTCGTCTTCTAAAACACGATAGCCTTGATCGTATACAAAAAAGTAGGTGTTTCCTGTTTTAGTTTGCAAAATATTGGTAAAAAATTCAAAATCGAATCCTTTACTCAATAGTTTTGACTTGGTGGTTTTCCCTTTTCCATCGATATTCAAAGCCGATAGAATACGGTAATTTTTGCGCAATTTATTGTTCACGTTGCGCATAAAATTAGTGCTGTCTTTATTAATTTTGTTGTTGTAGGCGTTGCGGCAACCGTCGCTGCAAAACTTTTTGTCTTCGCGACCCACAATTTTGTCTCCACATTCTAGGCAGGTTTTGTCCATAGTTTTTCGTTTTTCTTAAAATTGATTTTTGTGCGACAAGGCTTGTTTTATATGTGCTAAATGGTGGTTGCAATGCCAAGCATAAAGCCCAATGGTTTCTTCTAAACTCGCTATTTTGAGGTTTGCTGGATGAAAAAATTGTCGTTTTAGTGCTGTTGAACCAAGACTTTTTAAAAGCAAAACCCAACGAGCGTGAACGCCTTCGATAATTTGAAGTGATGGCGAAATAGTATCCGAATTGCCATCGGCGAGTTCTGCCCACAATGCTTCTTCATAGGGTTTTATGGTAGGAACATCCTCGGTCAAAGCCAGTTTGAATCGGATAAAACTATTGATGTGGCTATCAGCACAATGATGCACAACTTGTTTGATGCACCAACCCTTTGGACGATACGTCCAATTCAATTCTTTGACAGAAAGAGTTGAGGTTAGTTTTTTTATTTTGGCTGGAAAATTTTCAATAGTGGCCTTCCAAGTTTCCAAATCATTTTCAGATATGGAATCTGGTCTTTGAAATTTCCCTATCGGAAATTTTAGCTTTTCTATGTCTAAATTATTTTTCATTTTTTCGTACTATTCGTTACTAAATACTATTCAGAAATTTTGTTGATACATAAAACAAATTAAATTATTTTTCTTTTGAAACCATAAAAAAATAAAGTTTCATTAAGGATAAAAACTTAATTTTCTTATTTTCTTAATGGTTTAAAAAAATAGCCGCTAAACGATCAGTTACACTATGCTTTATTCACTCTTTTAATTTCATATAAATCGGTTCGACGGTCTTTCAGGATTCGGGCGCTACCATGTTCATGAAGTTCTTTCAATAAATTTAAATCTACATCCACAATTAAGGTCATTTCGGTGTTAGGCGTTGTTTCTGCTTTTATTCCGGTACTTGGAAAAGCAAAATCCGAAGGAGTAAACACGGCAGTTTGCGCATATTGAATGTCCATATTATTTACTTTTGGAAGATTTCCAACACATCCAGCTATGGCGACATAACATTCGTTTTCAATGGCTCGAGCTTGTGAGCAGTGTCTTACTCTGGTATAACCACTTTGGGTATCAGTTAAAAAAGGCACAAATAAAATGTTCATTTCCTCATCGGCCAATAGTCTGGAGAGTTCCGGGAACTCAATATCATAACAAATCATAATGCCTATTTTTCCACAGTCGGTATCGAATGTTTTTATTTGTGAGCCGCCTTTCATTCCCCAATGCAAAACTTCATTGGGTGTAATGTGAATTTTATAATACATTTCAGAGGTTCCGTCTCTTTTGCACAGAAAACCAACATTGTATAAAGTGCCATTTTCCAAATAAGGCATGCTTCCAGAAATAATATTAATGTTATAAGAAATGGCAAATTCTTGAAATTTTTTGCGAATTGGGTCTGCATATTTTGCGAGTTCCCTGATGGCATCAGGTTCTGATAAATGATTGTAATCCGCCATTAATGGTGCAATGAACAATTCTGGGAAGACGGCAAAATCACTTTTGTAACCCGATACGGCATCAATAAAAAATTCGGCTTGTTCGAACAAGGCGTCTAAATTTGCCAACGGACGCATTTGCCATTGGATTAATCCAAGTCGGATAACACTTTTTTGGGTATTGATTAATTGTGGACTTTCGTCATAATAAATATTGTTCCATTCCAATAAAACTGCAAAATCTTTAGAGTCTATATCTCCTTCAAGATAGTTTTTCATAATTCTCATCACGTGAAAATCATTACTCAATTGAAAAGAAAGCACTGGATCGTGCAATTCTTTTCTTTTTACTTTGTCGATGTATTTTTTTGGCGTCAGTTTTTTGGCGTGTTTGCTGTAATTTGGAATTCGCCCCGCAAAGACGATAGATTTTAGATTCAGTTTTTCGCACAGTTCTTTTCGAGCATCATACAATCTTCTTCCAAGTCGTAATCCCCTATAATCAGGGTTGATAAATACGTCGATTCCGTATAAAATTTCGCCTTCTGGATTGTGTGTAGAGAAAGTATAATTTCCTGTTATTTTGGCGTAATTGGGATTTTTTTCAACTAAAAATTCGTCTAAAATTAAGGATAATGCGGCACCAACCACTTTCCCGTCTGCTATAATCACTAGTTGTCCTTCCGGAAACAGCTTCAGTAAAATTTCAATGTCTTGCTCTTTCCAATAGGAATCTTCCATCTCGGAATAGGACATTTTCATTGATTTTTTTAGCTCCTTATAGTCTTCGATTTGCAGATTTCGTAATTCTACTTTCTTAATTTTAGTTTGCATAAAAATTTGATATTCAGCAAATATAGCGAATAAATTTCCATTTACAAACGGTTACAAATAGTTACATCCGAAAGTAAGTAGTTATCTACCGAATAAATTTTTAAAGCATTCGCATCTTTGCCCTGTTGATTTGAACGAACGATTCAACAAAAAATAATTATATACTAACATTTAAATTTTACACGCCATGAATGCAATGAAAAACACAGTACAGTTAATTGGAAACGTAGGTAACGATCCAGAAATTAAAAATCTTGATGGAGGAAAAAAAGTAGCCAATATCACAATGGCCACTAACGAAGTTTACTACAAAGAAAACGGGGACAAAGTAGAACAAACCGAATGGCATAAAGTAGTTGCCTGGGGAAAAACTGCCGACATCATCGAAAAATATGTGATCAAAGGGCTCCAAATTGGCATAGAAGGGAAGTTAACCCACAGAAGTTACGACGATAAAAACGGTGAAAAAAGATACATTACGGAAGTGGTTGCGAACGAAGTGTTACTTTTAGGAAAATAGTTTTAGATTAAGTATCAAGTCATACAAAAAATGCCCTCTCAATCGGAGGGCATTTGTATTTTGAATTAGGATACTTTTTTCTTTAAATCAAACATTGGACAGTTATCACAGCGTTTCTTCTCGCTTTTTTTATATTTTTCACAACAGCAAGACTTGCATTTTTCCGATTTCTTGATTTTGTCAAGTTTGTCAAGTTTGTCTTTTTTCTTTTTCGTCTTTTTATCTTTTTCCTTCTCTTTCTTGCTCACTTTGTAAAGAATTAAATCTAAACAAATGTATGTTATTTTTATCTATTCTAAATAAACTTTATCTTTTTTTTGACAAAAAAATGCCTTAATGAATTCAATTTCGTTGAGGCATTTGTTAATTGGTGTCAAAGTAATAATTATTTTGGAGTGGCAGCACCAGCGGCTACTGCAATTAGTTGAATGTCTCGGTCAAACAAGTACAAGCCTCCTTTGTCATCGCCTATCAAATTGATTTTGTCCAAAATAGTTTTGGCAGTAGCTTCTTCTTCAATTTGTTCGGCAACATACCATTGCAGGAAGTTGTGCGTGGCATAATCCTTTTCTTCAAAAGTGATGTGCACCAACTCATTAATTGAATTCGAAACAAAAATTTCGTGTTTGTAAAGTTCTTCAAACATTCCTTTGAAGGTTTTGTAAGTCGTGTTTGGGGCTTTCAAATCGGTGATTTGGGCATGACCTCCGCGCTCGTTCACGTATTTGATTAACTTGAGCATGTGCAGGCGTTCTTCGTCTGATTGTGCATACATAAACTTGGCGATTCCTTCCAAGCCACTAACTTCTGCCCAACATGCCATTGACAAATAAATTTGAGAGGACTCTGCCTCAATGCGAATTTGTTTGTTTAAAGCGATTTCTATATTTTTTGATAGCATAATTATAAGTTTTTAGTAAAGTTAAAAAATAAATTTAAAATTGATTATTACTTTAAGAAAAGTTTTACTTCTTTAAATTTCATAAAATGATGTTTTCACTGTATACTGCTACTGAAAACGGTTTACTTTTTACAAGTTCATCAATTCCTGAAAATAATCTACAAATTGTCCCACATGATAACCGTCCATTAATCCGTGATGCACGTGAACCGACATCGATATGGTTCTTTTTCCATCTTCGCCAACCATCATTTTTCCAAAAGAAATTTTAGGGCAACTATCCGGAAACGTATAACTTCTGGCGTGAGAAAGTGAGGTGAAATTGATCCACGGAACTGCCGAAAAATGAATTAAATTATCTCTAGGAAATGCTCTAGTAAAAAGTCCCGGCATATTTTTTATTCTTTCTATTTCCCGGAATGTATTGGCAGAAAAAACATCAAAATCTGGGGAATATTCAATTAACGAAAACCCAAAAGTTTTGTCTTCTCGCATTATCGTGGACGACACATCAATGGTATTGTAGATGTATATTTTATCTTCATTTATCCTATAGCGAAACGGTTCAATCGCATTTACAGCAACGATGGTTTTGTGCAAATAATACACAAAAAAAGAAGTCTCTAATTGCTTTGCGGTTTCATATCCTTTTGTGCAATCTATAGTTGTTGTGATTCCGAAAAAAGGTTCTTCCATTTGTTTAAAAAACAAAAAATGTTCTTTTCGATTCCAATTTTCTAGGTCTAAAAGCGTTTTCACTATTGAATTAAAAATTAATTGAGGTCAGTAGCTACGAGCATATAATTTCAGCCTGATAAATTTTTTCTGATTTGACCATTCTTACTATCAAATTATTAAAGATGTTTTCTTTGCTTTGAGAACGATTAATTCGATAGCAAAATT
>Ga0209284_10002664_pt1 | contig 23781 bp, 33 predicted proteins | sample FRY03_FD_187211 | JGI IMG/M metagenome (GOLD analysis project Ga0209284, IMG submission 187211) | Freshwater microbial communities from Lake Fryxell liftoff mats and glacier meltwater in Antarctica - FRY-03 (SPAdes) (version 2) | ecosystem: Environmental > Aquatic > Freshwater > Ice > Glacier...
CATCGCCCTTTACTGGGCGGTCTCTTGCGGGGCCTTTGACGAACACGAAACCGCCGAAAGCGGCTTAAAAGGGGGACTCTGAAGAAACTCGCCCGCTCGCTTACCTCGCTGTTCAAGGCCGGGTTGCGCTACCTGCGACGATGTAGAGCCATGTCGCTGCCGATCCCAGCCCTATGGGCCGTCTGGCCACATCATCAGGGGGAATGAGAAAAATGACGGGTGGTAAGGTGTTCCAATGTGACCGCTTGCAGGCCGCCACGCGCGCGGCTAGGCCTGATCCTGCAATGAACGACACGGCAAAAAGCTTCGACCCTTCCAGCAAAACCACGCTCTCGGCCCCTGACACTCAAGTCAGCGTGCGGGAAACGTTTGGCATTGATGTAGATATGATGGCCCCCGCCTTTTCCAAAGGTGACGAGCGGGTTCCCGATTTCGACGAGAATTACGTTTTCGACCCGGACACGACTCTGGCGATCCTCGCGGGGTTCTCGCACAATCGGCGGGTGATGGTGCAGGGTTATCACGGCACGGGTAAATCGACCCATATCGAACAGGTCGCCGCGCGCCTCAATTGGCCGTGCATCCGAATCAATCTGGATGCGCACATCAGCCGGATTGATCTGGTTGGCCGCGATGCAATCGTGCTGCGTGACGGGTTGCAGGTCACAGAATTTCGCGAAGGCCTGCTGCCTTGGGCGCTGCAGCATCCGGTGGCATTGGTGTTTGACGAATATGACGCGGGCCGCCCTGATGTGATGTTCGTGATCCAGCGCGTTTTGGAAGCGGAAGGCAAGTTGACTTTGCTGGACCAAAACCGTGTGATTCGTCCCAATGCGGGTTTCCGCCTGTTTGCTACCGCCAATACCGTTGGTCTTGGGGATACAAGCGGGCTGTATCACGGCACTCAGGCTATCAACCAAGGCCAGATGGACCGCTGGAACATTGTGGTCGCGCTGAATTATCTGCCCGCCGAGACCGAGCAGAAGATTGTCTCTGCCAAATCGCCGCAGACTGATCCCAAGATGGTGGCCGACATGGTCAAGGTGGCGGATTTGACCCGGCAAGGTTTCATGAACGGCGATATTTCCACAGTGATGAGCCCGCGTACGGTCATTACCTGGGCGCAGAACACGGACATTTTCAAGGACGTCGGCTTTGCTTTCCGCCTGAGCTTCCTCAACAAATGTGACGAGGCTGAACGGATGTTGGTGGCGGAATATTATCAGCGCGTATTCGGCACCGAATTGCCTGAAAGTATCGTCGGGAAGGCCTAAGCTTTCTCGGCTCGACTAGCTTCGGCCCTGTTTTCGGGGACCATCAGGATATTCATGATTGCGGTTGCAATCGGGCGGCTCCGGTCATCCTGCCACGCTTCTACCGCAATATTGGCGTTGCGGCGACCTAGCTTGGTGATCCGCGCTTTGGCATAGGTCCGCTGCGGCGTACCGGCGGCCAAAAACTGTACAGTGATGTTGATTGGCTTCAACCGGTGGACCCGGTCCAGCTTGGCCAGTTCATGGCGCAGCAACGCATAACATGCCGTCTCCAACAGCCCACTGGTCGCGCCGCCATGCAAATGGCTGGGTCGCCCTTCCACCTCGCCGCCGAAGTCAAATGCGAGCACAGGCGCGCCGTCTTCTTCGCCATCAAGCACAATGCCGAGCGAATTGGCGTAAGGGGTTAGCGCCGCCTTAGACATCGCGGGGATCGCCCCCGATCGACATGAATACCCCAGCAATATGCGCCACCGGGTCATCGGGGTCGCCGTCATGGGCAATCCCGCGCACAAAGGCCGCAGATCGGGTCAACTTATAGCATTCCGCACGGCCAATGACGGAGGCACGTTCCTTCGCGGGCCGCTGGTAATCCACTCGCAAGTCGAGCGTTGCAATCGGAGCGAATTTGCCCATTTTCGTCCAGATCGACAGGCCCGATGCCATGTCCATCATGCTGACAATGGGACCGGATGCCAGAACCGGGCGGTCTGCTTCGCCCAGCAAGTCTTCTCGCCAAGGCAATTCCAGCTCGGCCCAGTCATCTCCATGCGCGCGGTATGTCATTCCCAGCCAGCCTGTGTGCCCATGCTTAAGCAGCATTGGCGCAGCGCGGCCGGGATCGAAACGGTTGGTCTTGTCGGCCATGCCAACGCTCTGAAGACAGCCCCCATGCTTTTCAATCTTTTAATTTCACGCGGGCGCCTTATCCCTTCAGCAGGGCGAGAATGCAGGCTTGCGCATTATTGAACGCAGCGCGCTTTCAGCCGGAAAACTGATGCTCTACCGTGCCCATCTGGATGTGCACAGCCAACTTCCACCCGAAGCGATGTCGGTTTCGCTCAATGTAATGGGTATCGATGCAGCGCAGGGGTGGTATGACCAATATGGGTTTGATCTGGAGAAGGGCACGATAAGTCGCATTCTCAACCCGACCTCAACCGAGACGTTCCTTCGGATTGCGGTAGGGATGGGCAGCGATGAGGCGCAGGATTTGGCCGAGCATTTTGGCCGGGTACACCCGAGTGACCGGATGCGGCTGGCGAGCTATGAAGCGCGGGCAATGCTGGCGGATATTGCAGGGCAGGACGCATTGTGGGCAGAGGCAGTGCGTTCGGGTAGCCGAATGGTCGCGGCGGAAGCATAGGCGCGGCGGCGCGAAATCGCCTAGATCACACTTCCAGCCATCGCGTCGATTGCGCCCTGCAGGAAAATGGCGGCAGCGTGGCTGTCGATCCGTTCGGCGCGCTTCTTGCGGCTGAAATCCTGACCGATCATTGCGCTCTCCGCGCTAGCAGTGGACCAGCGTTCGTCCCACAGCAGCACCGGCAATGCGAATGCTTCGGACAGGTTTCGGGCATAGGCACGGCTCGCCTGTGCCCGCGGGCCTTCGCTGCCGTCCATATTGCGCGGCAGGCCGATCACCAGTCCCTTTACGCTGCGTTCGGCAATTAGCGCGGCGAGCGCTACGCGGTCATGCCCGAATTTGCTGCGAGGCAGAGTTTTGTTTGCCGTGGCAAATTGCCAGCCTGCATCGCAGGTCGCGGTGCCCAGGGTCTTGGTGCCGAGATCAATCGCTAGCAATGCGCCGCCGTCGGTTAGAACATCGCTAAAGTCGCGGGCGCTGTCGGTAATTATTGTGCTGTCTTCCATCCCGCCACCCGGCCTGCGACATTCTGGTGCAGATTTTCCCAGAACAGCGGAATATCATAAACGTGATAATTGTTGCCTGGTAGCACAGCGCTGCCCATTTCTGGCGGATCGCCGATCAGCAGCAGCCCGTTATAATCACAGCGCGCCGGAACCGCCGCGGTGACTAATTCACCGCTCGACATGCTTTGATCTGGAACCAGTGTACCCAGATTTCTTGCTGCAACTGCAATCCCGCCAATGCCGCCGGTTAGCGGATTGGTACACAGGATTTTGCTGTTTCCGCGCAATGTGCCGTCGAACCCGGTTGATGCACGATAACTTTCCATGACTTGTGAGGGATCGGCGGGTTCAGCAAAGCTGGACCAGCTCATGATGCAGCCTGATTGATCTGCCGTTGCACAGGCAGGAAAGCCAAGCGCGGGCAAATCATGTTCCACCGATATCGGCCAACCAATCGCATAAATTGCGGCAATGCGCGGGGCGATATCCTGTCCGGCAATTTCTTCGCGTAGCAATTTCAGCAAATGCAGCGAGCCTTGGCTGTGGCCAGCCAGCACAATCGGGGCTTCAGGATCGACGCTGGCGCGGAATACGGCGAATGCTTGTCTGACATCGGCATAGGCGGCTTTCAATGCCGCCTGAGCTTCGGGCGAGTCGGTAAGGAAGGCACCGAATGTCGCCTGGCGATATTTCGGAGCCCAGATTTCGCTGGCCTGATTGAACGGGCTGGCCATGCCGCGCAGGTAAATCCGGGCAATCCGTTGCGATTCCTCATCGTCCAGCGGGGCGTTCCACTGGGTCCGGTCAATGAAGCTGGTTGGATGAACGAAGAACACCGCAAATTTCTGATCGGGATTGCTCACGGGCGGCTGCGTGCGCTTCACGCCGCGGGTCGCGGGTTGCCAACGGGCAGGGTCATCGGTCCCGATTCCGGGCCTTGAAAACCACATGTCTGGATCAAGGTAGGCGTTCTGATCGAGCGGCTGCTGTTCCACAAATTCGCCTCGAGGAACCATAGCGAGGCGGGTCAATTCGGTGGACCAGATGCTGAGTGCAAATGCCCCGGCAATCACCAGAATGATGATGGTCGCAAAAATGTAGAGAAATTTACGAACCATCGGAAATCGATACCTCTTCTTGGGGAATTCGGTCATTTTGTTCAGCACGACGTTCCAAAATAACTTTGATCATGGCGAGCAGCGGATCAGCCAAAAACAGTCCAATGACCCCGAACAAGATACCCATGATCAGCTGAGCCGCCAGCACCAGAGCGGGAGCCAGATCGACGGTTTTCTTGGCGATAAGCGGAATGATTACATAGCCATCGAAAGTCTGGACCAGGAAATAGACGAAGATGGTATAGATGCCCATGTCTGTGCCGCCTGAAAATCCGACCAGCACCATCAGCACGCCTGCAATCAAGGCGCCGAGATTGGGAATGAACGCCAGCAGCCCGGTTAAAATCCCGAGAAGCACAGCCATTGGCACGCCGTAAAACGATAGCAAAGCCCAAGTGAACACGCCTTCGAAAACCATGCCGATCAACCGTCCGGCCATCAGGCGGCGCATGGTCGCACCCATTCGCGATGCGGTAATGTAAAAGTCCGAACGCTGCTGTTTTGGCAGCATCCAGGCGACGCCGCGCTCGTACAGATCAGGCTCCATCGCGATGTAAATGCCAATGATGCCGACTAACAATATCGTCGTCAGTCCGCCCAGAATCCCGCCAATTGCACGGGTGACAGTGCCCACGCCGCTCATCAGATTTCCAGCGAGGTTCTGGACATCGCTTTGCTGGATTGCAAAGCCTTGCCCATCCAACCAAATGATCGCGAGGCCGAGCTGTTCCTCGACGATCTGCGGCAATTGTGCTGCTTCCCGGGAGATTTGCAAACCGGCATAATTCACCAGCCAAAACAAGAATAGAACGGTCAGCAGCAGCACAATCGCGACCCGCCACATCCGGGCAATCTTCATGGCCCGGCCAAGCAGGCGGGCCCCGCCATCGATCATCGAGGCGAATACCATCGCCCCGAAAATGACCAGCAGGGATTGTGAAATATATACCGCCAGAATGATCAGCCCGATCACTGAAGTCCAAACGAATGCGCGCTTCGCCTCGAACCGCATTTCGGCATCGGAGATTCGCGTTGGGCTGGAGCCCATTTCCTTCACTGGAACCGCAATCTTTGGCGCCGCTTCGACTGGTTCTTCTACTTTACTCATTTGCGTTGCCCGTTCCTGACGAATTGGCTGCAGCTATCTCTGCCTTGGCTGGGCGAAGAGTGGTCCAAGCACGGTCGCCGCGCAAGGATGTCCACCAGCTGATCGGGTTCCAACCCGTGGTGCCGTCAAGCGAGAAGGTGATAAATTCTGCCCTTCCGCCGATATTTTCAAGCGGTACCGGCCCGCCGAGGCCTGTGCTTCTCGGTCCATCGAGGGGCGCCGCAGGGGCCCGGCTATCGGCAGAGTGATCTCGGTTGTCTCCCATCAGGAAAACATGGCCGTCAGGAATGGTAGTTTCGGCGTAATTGTCGAGCCCTTGATTGGTGTGGTCGATAATCAGATACGTTGCACCATTGGGCAATGTTTCACGGTAGGTCGGCATTTCGCAGACCTTCTCGCCATATTGTTTGGTGATGGCCATGCCGGGATAATCGAATGGATCGCAGGTATTATTTTCGTCAATCGGGATCTGGATCGCAGGTTCGACTGCTTGCGGCACCGGCACACCGTTCAGGATAATCTGCCCGTTCACCACCGATAGGCGGTCACCCGGAAGGCCGACCACTCGCTTGATATAGTCGACATCGTGATGCGGGGGGACTGGGACCACGATGTCGCCATATTCAGGGGTCGATGCCCAAATGCGGGTACTACTGCGTGGCAGCACATGAAACGATGCTGAAACCCATGACCAGCCATACGGATATTTGCTCACTACCAGCCGGTCACCTTCCAGCAGGTTAGGCATCATGCTGGGGGAGGGGATATAGAACGGCTTGGCGATAAAGGTATGGAACGCCAGTACCGCCAGGAGCATCAGGGCAAGACCGCGCAATTCGGCGAGCCAATTGACCTTTTCGGCTTCGCCGTCACCGCCTCGGTTCTGGTTCTTCAACTCGTCGGTTACTGGGTTGTTGTTTGAGCTCATGATATGCCTGAATTTAAAGCAGAACCGCTTCGATGATCACGAAAGCTTGCGCCCATGGATGGTCGTCTGTGAGGGTCAGATGAATGACCGCCTCATGGCCTGCTGGCGTCAGTTCCGCAAGTCGCTTCGCCGCACCATTAGTAAGCGCGAGGGTGGGCGCACCCGACGGTACATTTACCACGCCGATATCTTTCATATACACGCCGCAATAGAAACCGGTCCCGACCGCCTTGGAAAACGCCTCCTTGGCGGCGAAGCGTTTTGCATAGGTTCCCGCACGGGTGAATGGCCGCTTGGCCGCCTTGGCGCGTTCGATTTCGGTGAAGCTGCGATTCTCAAACCGTTCGCCGTGCCGGTCAAGCACCGCCTGGATGCGCACGATACTGCACAAGTCGCTGCCGAGGCCGATGATCATGACAGCACCCTCACGCCGCCCACCCTGAGCCCGCCGAAGGGCGCGCATCGTCCATTAACTCGCGCATTCGGCGCACGGCTTCTTCCAGACCAACGAACACCGCCTCGCCGACAAGGTAGTGGCCGATGTTGAGTTCGGCCAATTGCGGGATGGCGGCGATTGGTTGGACATTTTCGTAAGTGAGCCCGTGGCCTGCATGCGGTTCGATCCCGTTTTTTACCGCCAGCGCGGCCATATCGGATATTCGCTGCAGTTCGATTTCGCGCTGATCACCGACCGCATGGGCATATTCGCCAGTATGAAATTCGACTATTTGCGCGCCGAGCCGCATCGCAGCCTCCAGCTGGCGCGTGTTGGCTTCGATGAACAGGCTGACCCGGATATTGGCCTCAACCAGCCGGGTGACCAGCGGCGCGAGCCGGTTATGTAGTCCCGCAGCATCCAGTCCGCCTTCGGTGGTTCGTTCTTCGCGGTTTTCCGGGACAATACAGGCGGCATGCGGTTTGTGGCGCAGAGCGATCTCGAGCATTTCCTCGGTCGCGGCCATTTCCAGATTGAGCGGCAAGTCGGTTGCTGCCTGAATGCGTTTCAGATCATCGTCGCGAATATGGCGCCGGTCTTCTCGAAGGTGGGCAGTTATCCCGTCGCCCCCAACAGCGGCAACGATCTGTGCGGCGCGCACTGGATCTGGATGCTCGCCTCCGCGCGCGTTCCGGATGGTCGCGACATGGTCGATATTCACCCCCAGGCGCAGGCGCGGTACCGTCACTTCCGGCTCCCCGGCTTGGTGACGGGCACCGCCGCCAGCTCAGATGGCAATTCATCATCGGCATACGTCGGGAAGGTGATCTGCACGAGCGGATAAAACGGCACATCGAAGGAGACGTCATCGCCGGTGCGATCAACCAAGGATGCCAGCGCCAACACTTCGCCCCCCGCTTCGGCGATAGCGATCATTGCTTCCTTAGACGAAAGGCCTGTGGTTACGACATCTTCGACCAGCAAGACTTTTTCCCCAGGCTTCAGATCGAATCCTCGGCGGAACTCGAACGTACCGGTGGGGCGCTCCAGAAAGATCGCTTCTTTACCAAGGGCGCGGCCCATTTCGTGCCCAATAATAATGCCGCCCATGGCCGGGGAAACAACCTTGTCGATCTCTCCGCGCAGTTCACGCGGCATTTTTGCGGCGATGGCGGAGGCGAGTCGCCCTGCGCGCATCGGGTCCATCAGCACCCGCGCACATTGTAAATAATGCGCGCTGTGGCGGCCGGAGGATAGTTGGAAATGCCCCTCCAGCAAGGCTTCGCTGGCTCGGAATTCAGAGAGAACTTCTTCTTCGGTCATATTATCTGTCTTGCCATATTGCGCGCAATTGTGCGCTGAGTTCGATTATAAGCAACCACCATTGCAGAAAATTCTCCTAGAAGCGCTTGAGGGTGGGGGCAAGCATGCGTATAGGCGGCATCGTAACGGCCTAAAACAAGGCTATGTATGGCTGCTATGGCCGCTTCAAATTTTAAACGGAAAGCGTCGATTGATGAATTTCGGTACCTGGCCCCAGCGGGCTCTGACAATGGTTACTACTTTATCAGCAGCAGCATTGCTGGCGCTCGCGCCGCAAGCTGCGCTGGCCCAAAGCGTGGCGGCGGACGTTACGGCACCCTTGCCGCCAGCAGCCACGGCCCCTGTATTGGAAACGACTGAAGCGGTGCCAGCTGCTGACGCTGCGGTACCTGCTGCCGGCACTTACAAGCCGCTCGGCGCGGACATGATCAAGGGTCAGCCGGTTGATCGGGGAATCACTTTCCAGCAGCAGTATTCCGAAGACGGCAAATTCGCCATGTGGATGCATGATGCGATTTTGTTGCCGGTAATTACCGCAATCAGCGTCTTCGTACTCGGCCTGCTCTTGTGGGTCGTTGTTCGGTTTAACCGCCGTTCGAACAAAGTTGCCTCAACTACTACGCATAATACGTTTATCGAGGTGATCTGGACGGTTGTTCCCGTAATCATCCTTGTCGTCATCGCGGTTCCATCGATCACCTTGCTGGCACGGCAGTACGATTCGCCGCCAGAGGATGCCGTGACCATCAAGGCCACCGGTTATCAGTGGTATTGGGGTTACACATATCCTGACAATGGTGGTTTCGAGATCATTTCGAATATGCTGTCGAAGGAAGATGCCGTTGCAAATGGCGAACCTGCGATGCTCGCAGTGGACAACCGGATGGTTGTTCCTGCGAATACGCCGATCCGTTTGCAGATTACTGGGGCCGATGTGATTCACGCCTTTGCGGTCCCATCCCTGTGGTTCAAACTTGATGCGGTCCCCGGCCGCCTCAACGAACGCCTGCTGACAATTGATGAACCTGGAATTTATTATGGCCAGTGTTCGGAACTTTGCGGTGCCCGTCATGGTTATATGCCTATCGCGGTGGAAGCATTGCCGCGGGCAGAATGGGAAGCATGGGTCCGCGAACAAGGCGGCTCGGTTGCTGGCGACGTTGTTGAAGCAGTCGCAGCGCCGGTCGTTGCTGCCGCGGCAGGAACAGAAGAAGTCGCTGCAGCTGTACCCGTTAGTTAAGTACGAAGCCCCGCTGTTTATAAGATTATTTGAAGGTTAAGAGGCACGCCATGGCTACAACCGCCGATCAATTCCAGGCTCACACCGAAGATCACGGACATCATGACGCCGATCATAAACCGGCGTTCTTTGCGCGTTGGTTCATGTCTACCAACCACAAAGACATTGGTACACTGTACCTGATCTTTGCGATTTGTGCGGGCATCCTCGGTGGTTTCATTTCTGGCATTATGCGGATGGAACTGGCAGCGCCGGGAATTCAATACCTCGGTTACTGGGTCAGCTTGATGGGCGGTGAAGCAAGCTTCGATGCCAACCTTCACATGTGGAACGTGCTAATTACTGCGCACGGCCTGATCATGGTTTTCTTCATGGTCATGCCAGCGATGATTGGCGGTTTTGGTAACTGGTTTGTGCCGCTGATGATCGGCGCGCCGGATATGGCCTTCCCGCGGATGAACAACATCTCGTTCTGGCTAACAGTTGCCGGTTTCTCGAGCCTGATGTTCTCCACCTTCGTTCCCGGCGGGACTGGAATGGGCGCAGGGATCGGCTGGACAGCTTACGCACCGTTATCTACCAGCGCCTCCCCGGGACCGGCGGTCGATTTTGCGATCTTCTCGCTCCACCTTGCGGGCGCAGCGTCGATCATGGGCGCGATCAACTTCATCACCACCATCTTTAATATGCGCGCACCGGGTATGACCCTTCATAAAATGCCGCTGTTCGTATGGTCGGTGCTGGTTACTGCATTCCTGTTGCTGTTGGCGTTGCCAGTGTTGGCTGCGGCCATCACCATGCTTCTGACCGACCGTAATTTCGGCACCACTTTCTTCGATCCCGCCGGTGGCGGCGATCCTGTGCTTTACCAGCATCTGTTCTGGTTCTTCGGCCACCCCGAAGTGTACATCATGATCTTGCCGGGCTTTGGCATGGTCAGCCAGATTGTCGCGACATTCTCCAAGAAGCCAGTGTTTGGCTATCTCGGCATGGCCTATGCCATGGTCGCGATTGGCGTGGTCGGCTTCGTGGTGTGGGCGCATCACATGTACACCACCGGTCTCGACGTAAATACGAAGATGTATTTCACCGCGGCCACCATGGTTATCGCGGTGCCAACCGGCGTGAAAATCTTTAGTTGGATTGCCACGATGTGGGGCGGTTCGATCGAATTCAAATCACCGCTAGTATGGTCGATGGGCTTTATCTTCCTGTTCACCGTTGGCGGCGTCACTGGTGTGGTGCTGGCCAATGGCGGCATCGACGATGTGCTGCATGACACATATTATGTAGTAGCGCATTTTCACTATGTGCTGTCGATGGGCGCAGTGTTCAGTCTGTTCGCGGGTTTCTATTACTGGTTCCCGAAAATGAGCGGCAAGATGCACAGCGAATTCCTTGCGCATCTGCACTTCTGGGTGTTCTTCATCGGGGTGAATGTAATTTTCTTCCCGCAACACTTCCTGGGGATGGACGGCATGCCGCGCCGGATCCCGGATTATCCAGAAGCGTTCACTTACTTCAACCAAGTGTCGTCCTATGGCTATATGATCATGGCAGCTTCGATGGCGATCTTCTTCGTCAATCTGGCTTATGCGTTCATTGCCGGTAAGAAGGCCGGGGACAATCCATGGGGCGAAGGCGCAACTACGCTGGAATGGACACTGTCCAGCCCGCCGCCTTACCACCAGTTCGAAACGCTGCCGGTGATCGAAGACCATCAGGATTATCACGATCATCGTCAGCCCGCCGCGACCTGAAAAATCTGTCGCCCTGCGATAGGGACGGCAGCGGAAAAAGAAGGTGGGGGTGTGCCGGATGCGGCGCGCCCCCATCTTTCAAGAAACCAAGGAGCAAGCCGCAAGGCCAAGACGTAACCAGATGAACACAGCCCCCTCTCTGACCACTCCGGCACTGCCTGCCGATTGGCGCGATTTCTACGCGCTCACGAAACCGCGCGTCATGAGCTTGGTGATCTTCACCGGCTTGTGCGGTTTGCTGGCTGCGCCCGGGTCGATCAATCCCGTGATTGGCTTCACGGCGATCCTGTGCATAGCGCTAGGCGCTGGCGGGGCGGCGACGCTGAACCAATGGTGGGAAGCCGATCTTGACGCGGGCATGAAGCGCACCGCAGGGCGCCCTATTCCGGGTGGGCGGATGAAGCCAACTGATGCCCGTGATTTCGGTATCGCCCTGTCGGTTGGTTCCGTATTGATAATGGGGCTGGCGGTTGGTTGGCTAACAGCGTCGATCCTGCTGGTTTCGATCATCTATTACGCTGTAATCTATACCATCTGGCTTAAGCCGCGCACGCCGCAGAATATCGTCATTGGCGGCGGTGCGGGAGCTTTTCCGCCAATGATCGGCTGGGTCGCGGTTACCGGTGATATCACGCTGATGCCGGTGCTGTTATTTGCGATCATCTTCATGTGGACGCCGCCGCATTTCTGGGCACTCGCGCTATTCATCAAGAGCGATTACGCCAAGGTTGGCATTCCGATGATGCCGGTCGTGCGCGGTCAGGCTTCGACCCGGCGGCAGATCCTGGCCTATTCCGTGCTACTGGTGCCCGTGGCCGCCGCACCATGGTTCATCGGCGGCACTGGCGCGATCTACGGTGTGACAGCGCTGGTGCTATCTTTGGCATTCCTCGCGCTGTCTGTTCCGGTCGCTACGCGTATTTCTGCAGATGGTGACGCCATGAAGCCGGAAAAACGGCTGTTCGCTTTTAGCATCATCTATTTGTTCGCCCTGTTCGCCGCGCTGGTGGTAGACCGGGTCGCTGCCCATCAAGGATTTGTCACATGACACCTGAAGAACAGACCGAATATCGCCGCCGGCAGAAAAGCCGCAATCTTGCGATGGGGGCGGTGCTCGTCTTTTTCGCGATCTTATTTTATGCCATTACCATTGTTCGCATAGGTGACTGACCATGAATATGCCTGCTGCCATTGATCAGAAAAACCTCCGAGTCGGCTTGTTGGCGGGCCTTGGCGCTTTGTCGATGTTGGGCCTCGGCTATGCAGCTGTGCCGCTGTATCAGTTGTTCTGTCAGGTAACCGGTTTTGGCGGCACAACACAGCGTGCAAGTGCGGAAGAGGCCGGTCTCGCTGAACGACTTGCCGCAAGCGCTGGCGCCAAAGAAATCTCGATCCGCTTCGACGGCAATGTTGCTTCCGATGTGCCGTGGACATTCCGCGCTGAACAGGTGACCGATACGGTACAGGTCGGTGTGCGCGATATGGCGTTCTATGTGGCCAGGAACAACAGCAATGTGCCGATCACTGGTACCGCAACTTTCAATGTTGAGCCGGAGCAGACGGGAAAATATTTCAATAAAATCCAATGCTTCTGCTTCACGGAACAGACATTGCAGCCGGGTGAAGAAGTCCGCATGCCGGTGCTATATTACATCGATCCTGCGATTATGCAGGATGAGAACGCCAAAGATGTCCAGCAGATAACGCTCAGTTACACATTTCATAAAGCGATAGAGCCGGAGTCCTAGGCTGAACTGGGCCGGAAAATCACGTATCAAAATGCCCAGATTGCTGCCTCAGGCACTGGACCTAATTCACATGGCCTATTAAGGCCGTTCGAAACCGTTCTGACAGGATAAGAGATTCATGGCCGGCAAAGTTAATCATAGTTACCATATTCTGCCGCCCGATATCTGGCCCTTCCTAGGCTCTGTATCGGCATTGACCTTTACCAGCGGCATGGTCCTATTCATGCATGATATGCCGAACCATGCCATCGTGCTGGGTCTTGGTATTGCCGGGCTGATTGCGACGTTCTTCAGCTGGTTCTCCAATATCGTGAAAGAAGCGGAGGAAGGCTTTCATACGCCGGTCGTTCAGCTCCATCTGCGTTATGGAATGATCCTGTTCATTGCATCTGAAATAATGTTCTTCGTTGGCTGGTTTTGGGCCTGGTTTAATTTCGCCTTATTTCCTGCGCCGATCGAAATAATCGATGGTGTGACCCAAAACCTGTTTGGTGCGGGCAGTCTCGTTGGGCAATTCCCGCATAAGGGACTTGAAGTGCTCGATGCGTTCGACCTTCCGCTTCTCAACACGCTAATCTTGCTGTGTTCGGGTACCACCGTAACTTGGGCGCACCATTCGTTGATCCATGGCGATCGTGACGGCTTGAAGAAGGGCCTGATGGCAACAATCGCACTTGGAGTACTCTTCACGTCAATTCAGGCGTATGAATATTCTCACGCGCTAGGTGCTTTCGGATTTGGCCAAAACACTTATAGTTCCGGCTTCTACATGGCGACCGGTTTCCACGGTTTCCACGTAATAATCGGCACGATCTTCCTGATCGTCTGCCTTGCGCGCACCTACAAGGGCCACTTTACTCCGCGCCAGCACTTCGGTTTCGAAGCGGCTGCGTGGTATTGGCACTTCGTCGATGTGGTGTGGTTGTTCCTCTTCATCGCCGTCTACGTATGGGGCGGTTGGGGTGCTGAAATCCACTAATGCCCTCAAATAATTCTGAGCCAGAGAAGGGGCAGCCACGCATGAGTGAGGCTGCCCTTTTCGGTTTATGTCCCAGATGCGGTGGGCGATCGCTGTTTGGTGGCTTGACCAAGTTCGCTGATCATTGCCGCGTCTGCTCGTTAGATTTCACCAAATTCAATGTGGGCGACGGACCGGCAGCGTTTCTGATCATGATTGTCGGCGGAATTGTTGTCGGGCTGGCCATCTGGTTGCAATTGTCCTTTGAACCACCATTCTGGGTTCATGCATTGCTGTGGATCCCGCTTATCATCGGGATGGTAATTTATGGCTTGAGAGCAGCCAAGGCAGCACTGGCACATGCCGAATATAGCAATCAGGCGGGCGAAGCAGGACGCAAAGAATGAAAATTCGTGAACTTCCGGTAATTGCCACCATCGTTGTCTTGGCCGCAGTTGCGATCATGATTGCGCTAGGGTTTTGGCAATTGGGGCGCCTGAACGAAAAAGAGGCTCAACTGGCGTTTTACGCTGCAGCGCAGAATGACCAAAGCGAAGTAGGGTACCCCCTCGATGAAAAAACGATTGAGGCAGCCCTTTATCGGCGCAGCCACTTCGATTGCACGCAGGTCGCGGGTATTCGCTCGGTCGCGGGTACGTCGGCCACTGGTCGTGCGGGCTGGGCGCATAAGGCAGAGTGCATTTTGCCTAGTGGCGCCTCGGGCGAAGTAGCGCTGGGCTGGTCCCGCGATCCGCAGGCGCCCGAATATGCTGGCGGAAGAGTCGCCGGGATTGTTGCGCCGGGTGGACGGATCGTTGCCGACCCGCCGCTTGCCGGACTCGATCCGCTCGCCAAACCCGATCCGGCAGATATTCCCAACAACCACCTGGCATATGCCGGACAATGGTTCTTTTTCGCGCTGACGGCGTTGGTGATATTCTTTCTGGCAGTGCGGCGGCGCAAGCAGAAGTAGGTGAGGGCAGCACCGCAAGTTTCCCCGGCTAAAGCGCCTCTCGCTTGCCCTCGGAGCACAGCGCAGCTAACCGCTTTGGCACCATGCAATATGTCTCCACACGCGGCGCTGCGCCGACACTTAATTTCGAGGGCGTAACGCTCGCCGGTTTGGCTGATGACGGCGGTCTTTACCTGCCGGCTGAATGGCCGCGCTTTAGCGAAGGTGAGATCGCCGCAATGGCGGGGCTCCCTTATCCCGAATTGGCTGCGAAGATTATGCAGCCGTTTGTGGGCGACAGCCTGACGCCGGCTGAATTGAAGGATTTGTGCGATCAGGCATACGGCCGGTTTTCCCACGCCGCCGTTACTCCTCTGACGCAATTTGATGAGCAGCAATGGCTGCTTGAATTATTCCACGGGCCGACGCTGGCATTCAAGGATGTGGCGCTGCAATTGCTCGGGCTGTTGTTCGAGAAATTCCTTACCCGCAGCAAGGATCACCTGACCATTGTAGGCGCGACCAGCGGCGATACCGGGTCCGCGGCGATTGATGCTGTGGCCGGACGGGAGAGGATCGATATCTTTATGCTCCACCCAAAAGGCCGGGTGAGCGATGTCCAGCGGCGCCAGATGACTACGGTGCGCGCTCCCAATGTCCATAACATAGCCATCGAAGGCAGCTTTGATGATGCACAGGCGATGGTGAAGCGGGTTTTCCGCGATCGGGCGATGACTTCGCGCTTTAACATCGGTGCAGTCAATTCGATTAACTGGGCCCGGCTGATGGCGCAGGTGGTGTATTATTTCGCCTCCGCGCTGCAATTGGGCGCGCCGCAGCGCAAGGTCGCATTTTCTGTCCCGACCGGTAATTTCGGTGACGTATTCGCAGGATATGTCGCGGCGAAAATGGGTTTGCCGATTGAGCGGCTGATCGTGGCGACGAACATCAATGACATTCTCCACCGCGCATTGTCGGATGGCGATTACTCTGCCGGGACGGTGACAGCCACCGCAGCCCCGTCGATGGATATTCAGGTCAGTTCGAATTTTGAGCGGCTGCTGTTCGATTGCGGGGGCCGTGATGGAGCGGCTATGTCTGCCCAGATGGCGCAGTTCGAGACCGACAAAGCGATGCGGCTGACAAATGCCCAGCGAGAAGGCGCGTCCGGACTGTTCACCAGCGCCCGCGCCGATGCAGCTCAGATGGCGCAGGCTATGAGCTGGGCGAGCGAGCAATGCGGTGAGATCATTGACCCGCACACCGCCATTGGCCTCCATGCAGCGCGCGAAGCTGGCCTTGCGCCAGATATTCCGATTGTGACCCTGGCCACGGCCCATCCGGCCAAATTCCCTGACGCGGTTGAGCGCGCGACCGGCCAGCGCCCTTCCTTGCCCGCCCGTGTTGGTGATCTGTTCGCCCGCGAGGAAGCCTATGTCGAATTACCCGGTGACTATGATGCTGTGACCGCCTTTATCGCTGAACGCGCGACGCCAAGTTCCTGATGGCCCGGTTGGCCGAACAGCCGCTGATCCTGGAAGGGACGGCATGGGACGATTACGGATTGGTCGACAGCGGCGATGGCCGCAAGCTGGAGCGGTATGGCCCTTACCGGTTTATCCGGCCGGAACCGCAGGCAATGTGGCAGCCGCGCTTTTCCCAATGGGAAGCGCAAGCGGAGTTTGTTCCCGGTTCCGATGAAGATGGTGGCGGGCGCTGGCTGTATGACAATCCTGTGCCAGAGGATGGCTGGCCGCTGAAATGGCGAGAGGTCGAATTTACCGCGCAATGCACGCCGTTCCGGCATTTGGGGTTCTTCCCTGATATGGCGCCGGTGTGGGACTGGATGCGCGATCAATTGGACGGCAAAGCCGACGCGCAAACGCTAAACCTATTTGGCTATACCGGCGTTGGCAGCCTGGCGCTTAGTCAGCACGGTCCGGTCACACACGTTGACGCGTCAAAGAAATCAGTCGGGCAAGCGAGAGAGAATGCAGAGATGGCCGGGATGGCGGATCGTCCGATTCGCTGGCTGGTCGACGATGCGGCAAAATTCACCGCGCGCGAAGTGCGGCGGCAGAAACGCTATGACGGGATCATTCTGGACCCTCCGAAATTTGGGCGCGGGCCGAAGAATGAAACATGGCGGATTGAGGACAGTCTTGCGCCGATCGTGGGCGATTGCCGCGAGCTGCTGGATGCTGACAGCAAATTCCTGTTCCTGACCGTCTATGCAGTGCGCATGTCCAGCCTGGCGCTGGGCGGTTTGCTTACTGAATTGTTTGCTGATTTGCCCGGTACGATCGAACATGGCGATCTGGCGGTGCGCGAGGAAGGTGAGGGCGCGCGCTTGCTGCCCACCGCAATCTTCGCGCGCTGGCGAAATTCCGTCTAAGGGGCTCAGATGAACGATTCGCTTATTCTGGAAGTCGCCGATTTCGAACATGATGTCCTGACTGGCATCTATTCTGAAGAGACGGGCAAGCCGCAGCCGCTCCGTATCAGCATGGCAGTGACGCTGAAATGCGCCGATCATTACGAACCGGACACGCCGCTGGAAGCCAGCAAGAATTACATGGATCTGAAATTCGCCGCTGGTGAAGGGCTACCGCAGGGCGTGCATTTCAAGCTGATTGAAGCGGTTGCTGACCATATCATCGATACGCTGATGGTGCAGGACGAACGGATCGAGGCGGTCACTGTCAAGATCGTCAAGCTGGCCATCGCCGAAGCGAATGAAAAGATCGGCATCACCCTGACACGGCATCGGCGCTGACAGCCATGCAGGCTGTGTTGAGGATTAATGGTTTACCCTCTGGCGCACTCGATGCGGCAGCAAAGTTTCACCAGATTTGGCTGCCCAAAGTTCGCGAGACATTGAGCGGAGACGCCGATTCTTTGGCGCTGGTTCTACCGCCTGCGCCAGTTGATCACCGAGACTGGAGGCGCGGCGTTGCGCGCGATCTGGCACGTGAATTGGCTCCGAAGCGGATTAATCTGGTTGCCGGAGATGATGCGGATGCGATTGCGGCGGTCCTTGGTTATCTGGAGCACGCCCCGGGTGTAACCGGACAATTGCTGCCGGTGGATAGCCATGGCGCAGGGATTCGGGCAAGACGCACCGATGGATAGTTCTTCCCCTCTGAATCCCATCGCGACAAAGCCATTGGTAGATGCATTCCAGCGGCGGATTACATACTTGCGGCTTTCGGTCACTGACCGCTGCGACCTGCGCTGTTCTTATTGCATGCCCGAGAAGATGAAATTCTTGCCCAAGGCGGAAGTCCTGTCGCTGGAGGAATTGCATCAACTTTCACTCGCTTTCATCGCGCGCGGTGTCCGCAAGATCCGGCTGACGGGCGGGGAACCATTGGTTCGGCGCGACATGATCGATCTGGTGCGGGCGCTGGGCCGCCAAGTCGGCAGTGGGCTAGAGGAGCTGACTTTGACCACAAATGCGACGCAATTGGCCGCACATGCCGAGGCGCTGGCGGCGGCAGGAGTTCGGCGGGTCAATGTCTCGCTCGACACGCGCGATTCGGTTCTATTTGAACGGCTTACCCGGCGCGACCGTCTGGCTGACGTTTTGGAAGGCATTGCCGCCGCCAAGGCAGCAGGACTCAAAGTCAAACTCAACACGGTTGCGCTGAAGGGGCTGAATGAGGTCGAGCTACCCGATTTGATTGCTTGGGCGCATAGTCAGGGTCACGACATCACTCTGATCGAAGTCATGCCATTGGGCGAGGTGGATGGCGACCGGATTGACCATTATCTGCCACTAATTGCGGTTCAGGACAGGCTGAGTGCGCGCTGGAGATTAACCCCATCTCCGCATCGTACCGGCGGGCCAGCGCGCTATTTCGATATATCGGAAACTGGTGGTCGGCTGGGTCTGATAACCCCGCTGACCAATAATTTCTGTGAAGGCTGCAACCGCCTGAGGGTGACCGCGACTGGTCAGCTTTACCCCTGCTTGGGCGGCGGAGAGCGCGTTGATCTGCGCGCTGCCATGCGGTCCGATGATCCTGCCGCCCGGTTAGATGCCGCGATGAATGAAGCGATACGGATCAAGCCCGAGCGCCATCATTTCCGTATCGACGGTCGGGGCGAAACGCCTGCACTGCCGCGCCACATGTCCATGACCGGGGGGTAGGCGTGATGGTGACTGTGCTGTTCCTTGGGCCGCTGGCCGATATTGCCGGTGTGGCGGAACTTGAATTACCTGCGCCAATGAATTGGGCGACGTTGATCGGGGCGGTAAATTCCGAAACAGCGGGCCAACTGCGTGAGGACAGAATTAAGGTCGCCTGCGGAGGCCGTGTATTGGCAGACAAGCGCCTTTTGAACGCCGTGGACGGGGACGAAGTGGCGTTGCTGCCGCCTGTGAGCGGAGGCTGAGCCAAGGCCATGCGCGACATACGTTTACTAGACCAGATGTTCGTTCCCGGCGCCTTGATTGGTCCGTTTACTCAGGCGAATCCAGGGCTTGGCGGGGTATGTACATTCGTTGGTGAAGTTCGCGGCGAGGATAATGTCGAAGCGCTTGAATTGATGCATTATGAGCCGTTGACCCTTCCCGAGATGCACGAACTTGCCGATCAGGCCTTTGGCCGTTTCTCGCTGATGGGTTTGCTCATGGTCCACCGGGTCGGGGTTATGAGGCCAGGTGAGCCCATTGTTTGCGTATCCGCTGCGGCGGCACATAGGCGCGGCGCGATCGATGCGGTTGATTTCGTAATGGATCATCTAAAAAGCGCAGCGTGGTTCTGGAAACGGGAACGCCGCAGTGACGGTTGGCATTGGATTGAACCGCGCGCGCAGGATCATACCGATCTGGCCCGCTGGGATTAAATCCGTTGCGGTTTGATCGAGGTCAAAGCGCACTCGGTCTGACACGTGCAAATACTCTCTTAACGCAAGGGAGTATTGATCATGTCCAAACATCTGACCCGCGAACTGATTGCCGATCAAGCCAATGTCGTGGCTGCACCGGAAAGTTCGCCAAGTGTTGCTCAAGCAATCCAACCAGAGCAGGTGGATCGTACATTCGAAATCCCGACTGGCCTCTATGTGACTACGGCGGCCTGTTATCTCGCTTTTCTTGCGATTCTGGTTACGGCTTTTTCCAGTCCGGGCCTGATCATTCCGACGGCGATTTTCGCTATCTTTATTATCGGTTTCTTCGGTGTTCCGACTGCTCGGACCCGTATGGCGCCGGGCAGCACCAAACGCCCGATGTCGTGGGCCAAGTTCAGCAGCAATGGTATCGCAACGCTGACCGGTCGTTTGTCCGCAGGTGAGGCCAGCGTGCAAGTGCTGATCTTGCCGGTGCTGGTTGTGTTGTGGGCGCTGGCCGTCGCGACCATCGCTGCCTTAATCTGAAGAAGCTTCTTCACCGCTGGAAATCTGGAGCGCCGCGCGGTTGGTCAATTCAATCCCGCGGGCTCCCTTGCGTTTGATCGCGCCAGCTTTCTCCAATTTTGACAATTGGCGGCTGATGGTTTCGATCGTTAGGCCCAGCATATTGGCCATTTCGCCACGGGTAAGTGGCAGTTCGAATTGGCGTGCAGGGTGGCAGGGCGAATCGCTTGCTGCTTGCGCTAGTGCCATAATCAGGCTGGCGACCTTTTCTTCTGCACCGTGTTTGCCGGTCAATTCCAGCAAATGGCGGGCGCTATGCAAATCTTCTTGTGATCGGCGGAGCAGCGCCTGCGCCAATATTGGATAGCGGTTGATTGCGGCTTCCATGTCAACGCGGGCGAAGGTGCATAGTTGTGTGTCAGTCAACGCCACGACATCATATTGTGCGAATGGCTGGAACATTTCCCCCACGAAGCCTGCGGGATGAACCAGGGCGAGAATCCGCTCCTCCCCGTCGCGGGTGGTGCTGGTAACTTTCAGCGCGCCCTTGATCAGGGTGGCGCAGGACGTTTCCTCGTCCCCGGCGAAGAACAGTGTTTCGCCTCGTTTCAAATTGCGAGTCCGCCCTGCTGCGGAGAGTGCGGTTCGTTCGTCCTCCGACAATACCGAACAGGCTGCGCGGTCGCGGACCGGACAACTTGCACAGGCGAGGGTCATGAAGCCAGTTTTCCGCGCAGAGCAGACAGGATTGTGTCCTGCTGCGCAATCATGCTGGTTACTGATTCCCGCACTTGGTCAATCGCGTCGCTCTGGCTCAGGGCCAAGGATGCATCGGCATGCATCAAATCTAGATCACCCAGCGGAACCGCAGCTTGGCTGCGGGCTGAATCGAGATCAGCCAAAGCTACTTGCGCGCTAGACCAAGGGTTGCTGGCGATGCTGGCCCCTGATGCCGCATTGACCAGCCGTGTTGCGCCGGGTGCGGCGTCCAGGAACCTCCGGTGAGCGCTGGCGGCAGCAGCTTGCAATTGTGTGAGACGTTCCGTCACATCGGCGCTGAGCGGTGCGGCCATAGCAGGTGAAACAGGCCCTGGTTTGGTTTGGAAGCTGCCCTGTACCCGTTCTGCGTCACGGACGGCGAGCGAGGGGTAGACTGCGCGCGGTGCAGCGCAGCCCGATAGCAAAATTGCGGTTAGCACTATAGCTAAATCCGGGTGGCGGAGGTATGGAGCACGAAGTTGCATTCCAAGGTCTTTAGCTTGGGCGTTCGGTTCTTGCCAGCGCCAGTGGTAATTGCCGCGGCATTATATGTGACAATCATACGTTTGAAACCCGACTTCGGCGTTGACTTGGGGGCGACCATCCCTTATCGGCACCGATATTTCCAGAGTCCGCAATTCGCGGTGCTTTGGTCGCGCCGTTCTCTCTTTGGGATTGGCACAGCATTTTAGATTGAAAGTGAAATCACCATGTTCGCAATTGTGCGCACGGGCGGCAAACAATACCGGGTTGCTGCCGGAGACAAGATCGCAGTTGAAAAGCTCGCTGGCGAAGCCGGCGACACAGTGACTATCGGCGATATCCTGCTCGCCGGCGAAGGCGAGTCGATTGCCGACGCCTCGAAGGTTGCTGTTTCTGCAGAAATCATCGCCCAAGCGAAGAGCGAGAAGGTGATCGTTTTCAAGAAGCGCCGCCGTCATAATTATCGCCGTAAGGCTGGTCACCGCCAACAGCTGACCCTGCTGCGCATCCTGTCGGTTGGCGACAGCAAGGCTCCGGCCAAGAAAGCTGCAGCCGCCCCTAAGAAGGAAGCTGCACCGGCCGCCAAGGAAACCAAGGCTGAAGAAGCTAAGGCAGCACCAGCTAAGGAGGCTCCGGCCAAGAAAGCTGCCGCGACCAAGGCTCCAGCTAAGAAAGCTGCACCTGCAAAGGCTGCTGCTGACAAGGCACCAGCCGCGAAAAAGCCGGCAGCCAAGAAGCCAGCCGCGAAGAAAGCACCTGCTGCCAAGGCAGCGGATAAGAAATAAGTCGGAAGACTTAGGAGAATTACGAGATGGCACATAAAAAAGCAGGCGGTTCATCCCGCAACGGTCGCGACTCAGCTGGTCGCCGCCTTGGTGTTAAGAAGTTTGGCGGTCAGGAAGTGATCGGCGGCAACATTCTCGTGCGTCAGCGCGGCACTAAGTTCTATCCCGGCAGCAATGTTGGCCTAGGCAAGGATCACACCCTTTTTGCAACTGCAGTTGGACGCGTGCGATTCCATTCCGGCAAACAGGGCCGCAAATATGTGTCAGTCGACATGATGGCGGAAGCCGCAGAATAAGCGGACGGAACCAGTAAAAGGGGCCGTCCAACAGGATGGCCTAGCCGGTTCAAACCGGCACCGAAGAGGGAGAATGGGCCACCTTGTTAAAAGGGGTCGATCTCCCTCTTGTTGTATCTCCCTCTTGCAAAACTCCGAGCGCAAAAATGGTTCGGGCTGGCGAAATTCGCTTTCGCCGCAACAGGTTTGTCACGCAATGACTCTACTGAGCATAAGTGGAGTTTAGGGCGGGGCGATAGGAGAGACGTATCATGTTCTATCGCGGCGAAAGGCTGTTTCTGCGGCCAGCCTGGCCAGAGGATTGGCACGGCATTTGGCGCGGCCTCGCCGACCAAGGCGTTGCCCGCAATCTGGCAACTGCGCCTTGGCCATATACACCAGATCATGCGCGTGCATCGATCACGCGCTCGCGCGATGCGGTTCACCCCAACTTTCTGTTGACGGAGCCGCGTGAAGGCGGAGCAATTATCGGCTGCGCGGGTCTTGGTCCATCGAAGAACAAGGTTGAGCTCAGTTATTGGATTGCCCGGCAATTTTGGGGAAAGGGATACGCGACAGAGGCCGCAAATGCGGTCTTGGAAGTTGCGCAGATGCTTGGCCACGAACAGATCGTAGCCAGCCATTACCTGGATAATCCAGCGTCTGGGCGCGTGCTGCGCAAAGCGGGCTTTCGTCCGACGGGGCTGGTCGAATCGCATCATTGTCTCGCCAGGAATGGCGAATTCCACGCAGCAATCTACGTTCGCGATTTTGCGGAGGGAGAACGATCACCCCAACGCGCGGCCTGATCGGCTGCGTGTTGGGGCAGATGTTTACTCGGCGGGCATCACCGCATCTGGAAATTCACTCTCATACTTCCCGATCAGCGGACGATCATCGTGATTCCATGGGTGGAACCCGGGCATGAAGTAGGCGCACCATTGCGGAAAAATTCTGCGGAGGAAGCCGGGTTTCCACAATAGGTACGCGGCGATTTTGAGCTTCCACTTCATGCCGGTCAGGCCGTCCTGAGCCAGCAATTCGGCCATATCAGCGACACGGTGGCCGATGAAGCGCTTGGTCACGATCAGCATCAAAAGAGTTTTGACTTTCCACCGTTTGAAACGGCTCCAGTCCCGGGTGGCGTGCAGCCAGGTGTCATACGCAACGCCTTTGTGCTCGACTTCCTCGGCGGAATGCCCAGCGCCAAAGATCACCCAGATCGCCCTCGGCCCCGTCCAGATGCGCTGGATGGCTAAGCAATTCCTGGCCTAATACCAAGCGGCTGTGAGTTTGACTCACGTGGGGGATTCCCAAGAGGCGAAAAGTCTGAATCTATGACGCCCGGTGTTGGAGGGCGTGATTATGGGCTCAGCGATAGGCTTGCGGGTTGATTTTGAC
>Ga0209284_10002674_pt1 | contig 23705 bp, 18 predicted proteins | sample FRY03_FD_187211 | JGI IMG/M metagenome (GOLD analysis project Ga0209284, IMG submission 187211) | Freshwater microbial communities from Lake Fryxell liftoff mats and glacier meltwater in Antarctica - FRY-03 (SPAdes) (version 2) | ecosystem: Environmental > Aquatic > Freshwater > Ice > Glacier...
ACCATCGAGCCGTCGCATATGCAGTTGAGCGGCAGCAACGCATGCGCCGGTGTTGCCCGCGGAAATGATCGCATGAAGTCGATTGGGCAGCTTTGGCGATGCCATTCGCCCCATGATGACGATCGAAGAATCTTTCTTTGTGCGAACTGCATCGACTGGACTCTCGTCCATGCCGATCACTTCGGTCGTTCCAACAACTTCAATGACCGAGCGATCAATCTTGCGTTCGGCGATCGCTTCATGAATGAGTTCGGCGTCACCAATCAGAACCAGGCGGTCCGACGGTGGAACATGAGGGACTGCCGCAAAGCAACCCTTGAGAATTTCGTCGGGCGCGTTGTCGCCACCCATAACATCGATGCCGATGCGCATCGCGTGTGATCAGGCGCTTGCCTGGAAACCCTTGAGTTGCAAGCCAGGGCGGACATATCCGCACGATGAGCAGGCATGGTGAGGTCGTTTGGACGCGCCGCAGTTTGGGCATGTCACGGTGTGGGCGGCACGGAGCGCCTGATGATTTCGGCGGCGTCGGGTTCGTCCAGGCGATGTTTTAAGTACGGGATTCATGCGTCAATAGACCTCGTGACCCCGGCATGGGGCGGAGGGAGAGTCTAGTCAAGAGTCTAATTCTGTCAAGGATTGGACTTCGTGCAGTTGCGTGCGGGCGGGGCAGTGGTTACATTACCCAACTGCCTCCGTAGAGCCAACAACATATGCCTACTATTAACCAGCTCGTTCGAAAACCCCGCCGTAACCCAGCTATCAAGAGCAAGGTCAAGGACCTGAACGCATGTCCGCAGCGGCGTGGTGTGTGCTTGCAGGTGAAGACTGTCACGCCGAAGAAGCCGAATTCTGCGCTTCGCAAGGTTTGTCGAGTTCGACTCTCCAATGGACGAGAAGTCACCGCATATATCGGTGGAGAGGGTCACAATCTGCAGGAACATTCCATCGTGCTGGTGCGCGGTGGACGAGTTCGAGATCTTCCCGGAGTTCGTTACCACGTCGTGCGCGGCACGCTGGATTGTCTGGGAGTTGATGGTCGCAAGAAGGGTCGTTCGCTGTATGGCGTGAAGCGCAAAGCAGCTGTGACCGCGAAAAAGAAATAATTTCACGCGGCGAAACTTCTTCCATGAAGTTCCGTCGGTGAAGAATGGGAGCCGGTTCCCTGAATCCGGCTGCGAGACGGACGTTCCGCTCGCAAGGCAGTAATCGCGGCGCATTTCTCCGGAGATGCCCAACCTCCAGCGCCGCGGTGAACATACACACGCTTTTTGCGTGAAAGCCCCGAAGGAGTCCGTTATGCCCAAGCAATTCACAGCCAGCGAATCTCAACTCAAGCCTGATCCTCGTTATCAGGATCTCACCGTCGCCAAGTTCATCAACTGTCTTATGTATGGCGGCAAGAAGGCAACTGCACAGCGCGCTGTGTATGACGCGTTCGACATGGTGCAGAATCGTCTCGACAAGGAAAAGTCCGAGGCGCTTCCCAAGACTGCGATCGAACTCTTTCATCGAGCGCTCGAGAATGTGCGACCGAATGTGGAAGTGCGTTCCAAGCGCGTGGGTGGAGCGAATTATCAGGTGCCGATGCCGCTGAATCGTCGGCGCGCGCAGAGTCTGACTTTCCGCTGGATCATCGATGCCGTTCGCGGTGAGAAGGGCAAGCCCATCTCGCTGCGTTTGGCGAAGGAACTTTTCGACGCTGCCAAGAATGAAGGCAAGGCCGTGACCACGCGTGAGAACACGCACCGTATGGCGGATGCGAATAAGGCGTTCGCGCACTTTGCTTGGTAATGGCTTGGCGATGGCTTGGCGATGGCTTGGTGATGGCCGGTGATGGCCGGTGATGGCTTGGCGATCACCTTGCGTGGTGTGGTAGTCTTGTTTTTATGAATTCCACACTAACCAAGGTCTCAGTCGGTTCCATGATCGCGCCAGCACTGAAAATGTCCATTGGCTATGCGGACAAGTTGGTGCAGACGATTCCAGCGGACAAGTTTGCTCATATGCCTCGTCCGGACATCAATAGTCCTGCGTTTTGCATTGGGCATCTGGCGCTCTATGGATCGCGTGTTGCTGCGATGCTTGGTCATAATGAATTGACAGGTCCGGCTGGTTATGAAGAACTTTTCAAGAATGGAACGCCATGCGTTGATCGACCTGGGCACTATCCGTCGAAAGATGCGCTTGTTGGGGAATTCAACAAAGCGTGGACGAAAGTGGCGGAAATTCTTCCCAAGGTTGACGATTCGGTTTTCAGTCAGCCCAATCCGATTCCGCAGATGGCCGAGCGATTGCCGACCGTGGGTTCGATGGTCATCTTCATGTCGGATGGTCACAACATGATGCACCTTGGACAAATCAGCGCGTGGCGAAGAGTCATGGGCTTGGGGTCCGCGATGTGAGTCGCACTGCCGCACCAACTCTGGTGAGGCAGTTGAGAAAGACCGGGGGAGCGGCATCGCTCATTTTATTTTTCGTCTTGGCGCTTTGTCCGCGCAGTGCGCATGGTCAAGGCACTTCCGGCACTTTCGCAGATCCGATTGGTTTGATCGAGCTGACGAATTTGCTTGAGGCGAATGCTGTCGCATATCGAGATGCCTATCCGGCAATCGAAGCGGCTCATGTGAAGTATTTGGAACGATGCGCCGAATTTCGAGGAGGGCAGATCGAGCGTTTTCAAGAGGAACAGAAGCAGTTTACGTTTTCGAGCGTGACACCAACTGCCGAGCAGATGCGCAAGTATTACGATTCATACATCACGCTCCATCGGCGATACGCCACGATCGATCAGTCGCTCTTCGATGCTGTGGCCGCCGCAGTGCCTGACGCGGCACGGGCTAGAGTTGCGCGCGCACGCGCGATGCGTGAACGAACGATTTGGAATCCAAGCGTGATGTCTCTGATGGATGAGATTGTGGATGTTCCAGCGATCGTGTGGAGACTTGATTGGAAGAGAGTTGCCGATGCGCTGACTCTTCGACAGGAGTGTGAATTAGCCCTTGGCGATTACGACGGTCGGCAAGGCAAGCTGCTGCGCGACTGGCTGCCGGCCTATGGCAAGATGATGGTCGCAGTCGCCGAATCGATGGGGCATCTCGAAGTGATGGATCCGAACAAGATGGATCAAGTGGATGAAGAGCAGCTCAAGAAGCAGATGCGAGACACGCAGGCGGCATATCGCAAAGCATTTGTGCCAATTTCGGAACTTGCGAAATTGCTGCGTGCTAGTAATCAGCGGGCCTTTCGAGCTGTGTGGACAGTTCTTGATCGCAGCGATTGGAAGATCGCACGCAGTTTTCGGCGGGAGTATCTCAGTCGTGCATATCCCTCTATAGATGATGGGTTATCCAGTGGCGTTGAACAGGCCGCCAACAGCGCTTTGCGTTTGAAATCGCTTGACAATGATCAACGCGCGGCGATCCGATTGATCTTTTCGCAGTGGCAAACGCAAGACGATCACATCGTCGATCAGATGATCGTCAAGCATGGTCAATTGGGTCTGGACATGGCATTCTTGTCGGCAGAGGATCCTGAGTTTGTTGCAGTTGAATCGGCACGGCAGGTCAATGAGATGAAGCGTGCGCAGAATGCGGGGAATGCGCGGGCTGCTCTCTATGGAGTGATCGGGGCGCAAGGTGGTGAAGTGCTTGCCAAACTTGGAACACCCCAAGAAGCAGAACTTTTTTTGCCCGAGAATGAAGTCGGACTCTCAGGCGTGCGTTCAGGATCGCTCATCGCAACAGACGGCGCGGAAGTTGACGGAAGTCCTTCGAAGCCGATCGGGTTGAACATCGACCAACGCATGGACGATCCGTGGATGGCACGCATCGCGGGCGCACTTGGAAGTGCAGCGAAAGAACTTGCGGTGTTGCATACGCTTAAGAGTGATTACTGGGCGGAGTGGGATCTGCAAATCAAGCCCGAGGCGGAACTCATTGAGCAGACCATGTTGCAGAAGAAAACAGTTGATGCAACCGGTGAGGTTGTGGTCCAAGTGGGAATTCTGACGGAGGCGGATGTTGAATTGTGGGTCGTGCGTGCGCGCGAGGTTGAGAAAATTCGCCGCGAGATTGAGGATGCCTTCTTCGCGAATGTGGCTGTGGTGGTTGCTGCTCCCAATCAGACGCCGATCGTTGAGATGCTTCGTGTTGGTCGCATCTGTGGGCGCCCTCAAGTCGGACTCGATAGTGCATTCGATGGGATCCCCGGCGGTGAAGAGAGTGGGAACGCCATTCTCGCGGCGACGAGCGTGCAATTGCCTCCAGCGGATTGTGCGAAGATTGCACTCGCCCTCGCGCCGAAACTCGATGGCCTTGAGAAGTCCGCCGATGCGATGGACCGCGCGCGGGTGGAATTCTGGCGCGTTTCTCGATTGAGTGAAATCGAGTGGCAGCGATTTGCGAAAACATCCGATCAATCGAGATGGGGTGAGTTCTATCGAGCGATGCAGGATCGCGAGCAATCCATGCGTTCGAGTGGTCTCAAGATGGCACAGGCGAAGGCGGCGCTTCAGCGTGATGCATTTGACGCGATTATCGCGGCGATTCCAGTGAATAGTCGCTCGGCGGTGCAGGGGGCATATCTGCGCGATGCATATGCGAGTGCGTATGGCGAGACCGAAGCTGGCTTGGAAGGATTGAATCGCGCGCGCGCGCTGACGGACCTCACCGAACCTCAGCGTGTGGCGCTGACGATCGCTCGAGACGACTTTATGACGGAGCGTGATCGTGCGGTTGAAGCGATGATTCAGATGATGAAGGGCGATGGACCCGCGAGTGCCCCCGAAGCGACTCGGGAAGATTATTCCAAGATGCAGGAACGCATGGAAGAAATGGCGCGTTACGCATTCGCACGCGATGCGGCACGCGACAAGTTGTTGTCGCGATTGAAGAACTCGTTGACCGAGGAGCAGTTGCGAAAGTCGGGCATCAAGTAGATTTGACGCCATGGAAGTTCCATCGTGAGCCGATCGCTTCTCCTTGCGCTCGATCAGGGCACCAGCAGTTCACGGTCTGTGATCGTCGATCAGTCAGGGCGTATCGTGCATGGCGCGCAGAGGGAGTTTCGGCAAATTTTTCCCATGAGAGATACCGGGGGAGTGGCATCGCTTATTTTATTTTTCGTCTTGGCTTTCGTATTGGCGCTGTGTCCGCGCAGTGCGCATGGTCAAGGCACTTCCGGTGAATTCCCAGATCCGATTGGTTTGATCGAGCTGACGAATTTGCTTGAGGCGAATGAAGTGCCATATCGAGACGCCTATCCGGCGATCGATGCGGCTCATGTGAAGTATTTGGAACGATGCGCCGAATTTCGAGGACGGCAGATCGAGCGTTTTGAAGAGGAAAGGAAGCAGTGCTTTACGGGTTTCAAATTCCCAAGCGCTGAGCAGATGCGCAAGTTTTACGATTCATGCATCGCGGTGAATCGGCGATACGCCACAATCGATCAGTCCTTCTTCGATGCTGTTGCCGCAGCATTGCCAGATGCTGCTCAGGTTGGAGTTGCTCGGGCGCGAGCCGTCCGCGAACGGGCGTTCTGGAGTCGTCCCAGGCCGGAGGCTATTTTAGGTGAAATTGTGGATGTTCCAATGATCTTGCGGGGTCTTGATTGGAACAGAGTCGCCGACGCGACGACTGTTCGACAAGAGTGCGAATTGGCTCTTGGCGATTACGACGGGCGGCAAGGCAAGCTGCTGCGCGACTTTCTGCCGGTCTCTGGCAAGGTGAGGGTCGCGATGGCAGAATCGGTCGAACGATCCGAAGTGATGGATCCGCTCAAGTGGGATCAAGTGGATGATGAACTGTACGAGAAGCAGATACGAGAGTGGACCGTGGCGATTCGCAAGGTATCTGGGTCAATTTTGGAACTTGCGAAATTGCTGCGTACGAATAATCAGCGCGCATTTCGAGCTGTGTGGACGGTTCTGGATCGCAACGATTTGACGACCGCACGCAGTTTTCGGCGGCAGTATCTCAGTCGCGCATATGCCGCCCTTGCGGATAAATCGTCGAGTGGCGTTGAGCAGGCCGCCAATGCGGCTCTGCGCTTGAAGTCGCTCGACAATGATCAACGCGCGGCGATCCGATTGATCTTTTCGCAGTGGCAATCGCAAGATGATCGCACGGTCGACCAGATGATCGTCAAATACGATCAGTTTAGATTCGATATATATATTTTGCCGCAAGATGGTCCAGTGATTGTCGCGTATGAGTCGGCAAAGCAGGTCGACGAGATGAAGCGTGCGCAGAATGCGGGGAATGCGCGGGCTGCTCTCGATGGAGTGATCGGGGCGCAGGCTGGTGAATTGCTTGCCAAGCTTGGGACACCTAAAGAAGCCGACCTCTTTCTTCCCGAGGATCAAGTCGGAGTCTCTGGTGTCCGTTCAGGATCGCTGATTACAGCGGACGCGGCGGATGCCGGCGGAAATTCCTCGCAGCTGCCTGGTTTGAATATCGACCAACGCATGGACGATCCGTGGATGGCACGCATCGCTGGTGCGCTCGGAAGCGGAGCGAAAGAACTTGCGGTGTTGGATACGCTCAAGAGTGATTACTGGGCGGAGTGGGATTTGCGGATCAAGCCCGAGGCGGAACTCATTGAGCAGGCGATGTTGCGGAAGAAAACAGTTGATGCAACCGGTGAGGTTGCGCCGCAAGTTGAAACTCTGACAGAGGCGGATGTTGAATTGTGGGTCTTGCGTGCGCAACAGGTTGAGAAGACTCGCCGCGAGATTGAGGATGAATTTTTCGCAAATGTAGCGATGGTGGTGGCTGCGGCGAATCAGGCGCCGATCGTTGCGATGCTTCGTGTTGGTCGCATCTGTGGGCTTCCTCAAGCCGGACTCGATAGTGCATTTGATGAGATCCCTGGAGGAGAAGAGAGTGGTAACGCGATTCTTGCTGCGACAAGCGTGCAATTACCTCCGGCGGATTGTGCGAAAATAGCGCTTGCGCTTGCTTCGAAACTCGATGGCCTTGAGAAGTCCGCCGATGCGATGCATGCGGTGCAGGTGGAACTCTGGCGCAGCTCTCGACTGAGTGAGATCGAGTTGCAACGATTTTATCAGCAAGCCGATCAATCGAGATGGGGTGAGTTTTGGCGAGCCAGGTATAAGCGCGAAGGCTCAATGCGTTCGCGTGGATTCAAGGTGGCGCAGACGAAGGCGGCGCTTCAGCGTGATGCATTTGATGCGATTATCTCGGCGATTCCAGTGAATAGTTGCCTGGCGGTGCAGGAGGCATATCTGCGCGATGCATATGCGAGCGCTTATGGCGAGACTGAATCGTGCTTTGAAGGATTGAATCGCGCGCGTGCGTTGACTGATCTCACCGAGCCTCAGCGTGTGGCGCTGACGATCGCTCGAGATGATTTTATGAAGGAGCGCGATCACGCCGTTGAAGGCATGATTCAGAAGATGAAGGCCGATGGTCCGAATGCGGCTACATCAGTGACTCGGGAAGACTCCCGAAAAATGACAGAGCGCATGGAGGAAATGGCGTGTTATGCATTCGCACGCGATGCGGCACGCGACAAGCTGTTGTCGCGATTGAAGAACTCGTTGACCGAAGAGCAGTTGCGAAAGTCTGGCATCAAGTAGATTCGTCGCCATGGAATTTCCATCGTGAGCCGATCGCTTCTTCTTGCGCTTGATCAGGGCACCAGCAGTTCACGGTCTGTGATCGTCGATCAGTCGGGGCGCATCGTGCATGGCGCGCAGAGGGAGTTTCGGCAAATTTTTCCTAAGTCTGGTTGGGTTGAGCACGACGCAGCTGAGATCTGGATCACGCAGTTGGAAACGGCGCGTGAGGCGCTGCGTTTGGGGGGCATCTCACCAACGGACATTGCGGGAATTGGCATCACGAATCAGCGCGAGACCATCGTTGTGTGGGATCGCAAGAGCGGCGAGCCGATTCACAATGCGCTGGTCTGGCAGGATCGACGAACGGCCGACGATTTGGCGAAATTACGGGCGCAGGGCGTCGAGGCAGAGGTCACTCAGAAAACTGGATTGGTGCTCGATCCATATTTCAGCGCGTCGAAGTTGGCGTGGATATTGAACAATGTCGCGGGCGCGCGCGCACGAGCCGAGCGCGGCGAACTCGCGGCGGGCACGATTGATTCGTGGTTGGTCTGGAAGTTGACGAGCGGACGCGTGCATGTCACTGATGTTTCGAATGCCTCGCGAACGATGTTGATGGATTTGCAAACGCTTGCATGGGATGATGAGTTGCTGAAGTTGTTCAACATTCCGCGGGCAATCTTGCCGACGATTGTGGATACGAGCGGTGTGTGCGGTGAAACGGACGCGGCAATTTTCGGCAGTTCGATCGCAATCGCGGGGATCGGTGGCGATCAACAGTGCGCACTCTTTGGGCAATCATGCGTCGAAGCTGGAATGGCCAAGACCACTTTTGGAACGGGATGTTTTCTCTTGGCCAACACGGGCACCGAGTTGATTCGCAGTCGATCACGATTGCTGAGCACTGTTGCATGGCGGATGAAAGGATCGCCGACCGTGTACGCGCTCGAAGGAAGCGTGTTCATGGGCGGTGCGTCGATTCAGTGGTTGCGAGATGGGCTTCGCATGATTCGCAGCGCCCCCGAAGTGAACGAATTGGCTGGAAGCGTCGACGATTCCGGCGGCGTGGTCGTCGTTCCCGCATTCACAGGACTCGGAGCGCCGCACTGGGACGCGTCGGCGCGCGGTTGCATCCTTGGATTGACCCGAGGAACGACCGCCGCGCACATCGCGCGCGCAACGCTCGAAGGAATCGCGATGCAAGTCGTCGAGGTGATCGAGGCGATGAATCAAGATCGCGGGCATGCGATGCAGTCGATGCGCGTCGATGGCGGCGCGTGCGCGAGTGATCTGTTGATGCAGATGCAGGCAGATCTTCTTGGCATTCAAGTCGAGCGACCGGCGATTTTGGAATCGACCGCACTTGGAGCGGCCTATTTCGCTGGTCTTGCGACTGGAGTTTGGTCGTCGCTCTCGCAAATCCAAGCGCTGCGCCGAGTCGACCGAGTGTTTGTGCCCGTCATGAGCCCAAGCACACGCCAATCGATGCGCGCGCGTTGGCGTAAGGCAATTGAAAGATCGCGCGGGTGGGAGGAACAACTATGAGTGATTTTTCTCGTTCGCACATGTTGGCGCGTGCCGACGGCAAATCGTTTGATGTGCTGGTGGTGGGTGGTGGCGCGACTGGATTGGGCGTGGCGGTGGACGCTGCTCAGCGTGGATATTCCACTTGCCTCGTTGAAGCGTTCGATTTCGCCAAAGGCACATCGAGTCGAAGCACAAAGTTGGTGCATGGCGGCGTTCGATATCTCGAGCAATTCGATATTGCACTGGTCATGGAAGCTTTGCATGAACGCGGGCTGATGCATCAAAACGCTCCGCACCTCGTGCAGGATCTCGCGTTCATTGTTCCGCGATACACATGGTGGGAGGGCCCTTTCTATGGAGCGGGACTGAAGTTGTATGACTTGCTTGCCGGCAAGAGAAATCTCGCGCCGAGCAAATTTCTCTCGCAGCAGCAGACGATCGATGCGATTCCAAATGTCGCACGCGATGGATTACTTGGCAGTATCGAATATCACGACGGTCAATTCGACGATGCGCGCATGGCGCTGACATTGGCACGCACTGCGGCCGACTTGGGCGCGGTCGTCATCAATCAGTGCAATGTCACTGGATTGATCAAGGACGATCATGGCGCAGTGTGCGGAGTGCACGCGGTGGATGGCGAAAGTGGGCGCGTGATGGAAATGCGAGCGACGGTCGTGGTGAATGCGTGTGGGATTTTTTCCGACGACCTTCGACTGCTCGAGGATGGGCGAGCGCCACGCATGATCGAGCCGGCGCAGGGAGTTCATCTGGTCTTCGATCGCGCGCTTCAGCCGAGCCAGCACGCGATCATGGTGCCGCATACCGACGATGGTCGAGTGCTCTTCGTCATCCCGTGGCACGAGCGCATCATCGTCGGCACGACGGATACGCCCATGAAAAAGGCGGAAATTGAACCACGCGCGCTGCCAGATGAAATCGAATTCATCTTGCGAAATGCTGGGCGATATCTCGAGCATGATCCGCAGCGCTCCGATGTGCGCTCCGTCTATGCGGGCATGCGGCCGCTCGTGCATGAGGGCGGAGTTGATTCACCGTCCAAATCAATTTCCCGTTCGCACAAAGTTGTGGTGAGCGCTGGCGGCATGGTGTCGATCATGGGTGGAAAGTGGACGACCTATCGACGCATGGCGCAAGACACGATGGCGCGTGTGATCGATGTGGGACAGCTTGATCACAGACCGTGCGGCACCGAGTCATTGCATGTTCGTGGATGGCTTGATCGCGAGGACAGCGCGATGCCGCGCGAAGATTGGCTGCGTGTTTATGGAAGTGACGCGCCGGCGGTGCGGGCTGTGTGCGCGCAAGAGCCGGGATGGAATGCGCCAATGCATCCTCGATTGCCATATCCGCTTGGTGTCGTTGCGTATGCAGCGCGTCACGAAATGGCTCGATCGGTGGATGATGTCTTGGCGCGTCGTACGCGCAGTTTGTTGCTTGATGCGAAGGCGGCGTCTGAGTGTGCCGAGACAGTGGCGGTGATTTTGGCGAATGAACTCGGGCGTGACAACGCGTGGGCTGCGAAGGATGCGGAATCTTTCCGCACGCTCGCTGCTGGATATCAACTCTCTTGACGAGCATCAGCGGTATCTTTCTCTTATGAAGATTTCCTTGTGCAGTGCGTTGGTCGGCAGTCTTGCAATGTGGTCGATGATGTCGCAGGCCGCGGCACAAGCCGCGCCACAAACGCCACCGACGACCGCACCCGCACCCGCACCCGCACCCGTCGTGCGGCAACCAATGCCTGTCCCATGGCCGATACAAATGGGATTGCGCTCATTTCAAGTTGAAGCACGCATTCCCGTTGTCGACAAGGTGGTGCTGGTTCCTGATACGGCAACATATCTCGATGAAATCTCCCGCTGGACTCTGCGCGGGCGCTGGCCGATTTTGATTGAAGACGACTTGTTCACGCCGATGTTCGTGCGGGCATTCAAGCCCAGCAAAGTGATCCGTCGTGCATCGGTTGGCGCGATGCCGGCGAGCGTTGACGAACAGCAGGCGCTCGCCAAGTATGCGATCACTCAAGCATGGACCGTGCCTGGAAGTGAGGCGCGGCCGACGAATCCGGCTGAGGCGTTTGCATCGGCGCGCTTTGAGCCGCTTGGAATCGTCTTTGCAAGCATGAGTGATCCCGCGTGGACTGCTGGCGTTGCGCTTGCTGCAGGTCATGGACAAGTGTTGAGCTGGCTTGATGGTCCATTTGATCCGCCAAGTTCGACGATGAATCCACAGCAGTTCGAGAAACTTTCGGCGCAGATTGAAGATGCGGCGCGTGCGACTGGATTGCGCTATGCCGCACTTGGAGATTCGATCGACGCGGTGACGATTTGCCGATCAATGCCGATAAAAGTGGAAGTTCCGCAGAGTGCGCAGTGGGCGCCGCCTGCGGGAACGAATCCAAAGCCTGGCGAGCCGGTGGCGGTGACCGACGCACTCTGTCGCTTGTCCGACGGAACAAGGTGGGCTATCGCATCGACGATCTTCGGCGATCAGATTCGCAGTGCATACATCGCAATGAGCAGTCTTTATCTGATGCCGCGTTCGGTCTGGATGCTCAACACCTATCAGACAGATGGCGATTGGGGCCGATACGCAATGACGGAGGGTGGTGCGATGTTGAAGCAACAGGAATTTGAGACGACAGAGTTTTCTGGCGTGCAGGCTTCCGCTGTGAGTTGGCTGAATATGTTGATGGGCGGATTCAAGGCCGATGTTCTGCTGATGAACACTATGGGCAATAGTGATTTTTTCAATATGTGGCAGAACATTCAGTGCTATCCCGAGGATGTCGCGATGCTTCAGCATCCGATGGCGCTGCACTTGATTCACTCATGGAGTCTGACCTCGCCAGAGAGTCGCGATACCGTCGGCGGGCGATGGTTGGAACACGGTGTCTATGCATACGCGGGGAGCGTTTTTGAGCCATTTCTCGCAGCATTTGTGCCGCCGAGTCTCGTTGCTCAGCGTGTTGCGAATCTTGTTCCATTTCTTGTTGCGAGTCGGTGGAGTGAAGGACCATTCGATGCCACATGGAGAGTGACTTTGATTGGAGATCCGCTGATGGTGATCCCGCCGCCATCCATGCCGCCGCAGCCGAGGCTTGCGCCGAGCTCACTTGAGAGTGCAAAGGGTGAAACGGATGTGAAGGAAAACGCGCGCGCTGCGTTGGTCGCGGCAAAGACCACGGGCGCGCCCGCCGAGTACGCCACGGCGCTTCTCGATCTTGTCATGACTGGCGATGATGCGATGGCCGCACAACTCTGGTCAATCGCCGTTGCCAAGGGTGACGCGGTTGCGGTTGCATGTGCGCCGAGCGCGCTGGGACCACTCTTCCGTCAGCGTCAAAGCGATGCGTTTCTTGCGGCGTATCGGCTCATTCCTGCGCCGACTCTTCTTGATCAAGACATGCTGTGGCAGTTGTGGACGCAGCAACTTGCATCGATCAAGGATCGCGCCGTGCTGGACTGGTTTGGACAACAAGTGCGAACTGTTCGTCCTGCGGTGGATCTCTCTCGGCTTGCGCCTGAGATCAAGCGGGTTGCGGGAACGGACGCGGCGCGCGTGTTGGTGACGGCGTGGCTCGAAAAGACAACCAACGCCGAAGCGAGAAAGCACATCAGGGAATTGTTGTTGGGACTTCAGTAGCGCTCTTGGGCTGTGTTGGCTTCTTCTGATCCATTTCAATCACTCGCGCACGAATGGTGTGCGGGTTGAAGTCAAAGAAATTTGCAGTGGATGGGTCGTTCTGCTGCGCGAGGTCGATCAATCCCGCAGCGATGATGACCGTTCCAGCGAAGGTCGGATGCAATTGATCGCTTTGCAGGAGCGCGCCAAATTCCGCTGGATTCCACGATTTCCCTGCAAGGGTGATTGTGCCGCCAGCTTTCAGTTCCTTGAGAACTTGCGAGAGCGGCAAGATTCGAACGGTCGGTCTCTCGTGCACCCAAGCGTTGATTCGTTCGTTGGCCTTGGCAATTGTTTCAACGGCCGGAACTTGACTCTTGGAGAGCATCTTTCCAATGGCGTCGTGCATATCAGCGATGTCGCCGATCACCAGCGGCACGCCAGCCTGCACGACGCGGTCGAGTTCATCCAATCCCAACTCAAGATTTGCAATTCGCTCGGCACCAGTTTTCATCGCTGTTGGCGGGTCGGCGGCGGTGGAGTTGCCACAGACATACCAAAATAGAAAATCCAGTCCAATCACCAGGGTTGGTTTGAGCGCAAGCACGCGCCCGATCTGACTGCGGCCAGTTGCACCCGGCGCGAAAAAAAAGAAGCCGCTGGAGTAATTCAAAGTCGCACATCGCACGGTGGAATTTTCCGAGTCCACGGGAGGCACTGCATAGCGCAGAATTTCAGCAAGATTCAGCCCGATCGGTGCTGGTCCAGGCGGCGCGGGCTGCTGTGTCGTCGTCGTGGATTTCTGGCTGTCGGTCTGGAGCGTCTTGTCAGGTTTGATGAAGATTCCAAATCCCGCTGAAGCGCTGGCGCCTACGACAGCGATGCGCCTGTACAAACCCTCTTTGATGGGCGACGCTGTTGCGGGGGGGGTTACGAGAACTTGCGTGGAAACCGCGGCCTTCGCTTCATCTATTTTTTTAGAAGTCTTCGCCTCGCTCGCATCGACGCATCGCATCAACAATGACGCGACGACTGCGATTGCAATCACCCGTGAGACAGAGCGCCAGTGATCACACAGTGCGGTCATTCACTCACTCCCAGTGCCTTGGCAGTGAGTGCGCCCATATCGGCTGGACTTTCAGCGACATGCACGCCGAATGCGCGCAGCGCTTGGATCTTCGCTTGCGCAGTGTCTTCAGTACCGCCGACAATTGCTCCCGCATGTCCCATGCGTCGGCCAGCGGGCGCTGTTTGTCCAGCGATGAATGCGACGACTGGTTTCTTGGTGTTCGCTTGCAACCAACGGCCCGCATCGACTTCCGCACTGCCACCAATTTCGCCGATCATCACCACCGCACTCGTGTCGGGGTCTGCGCAAAAAAGTTCCAGAACTTGCGCGAAATCAAGACCTTTCACAGGATCGCCACCGATTCCAACGCATGTGGTTTGCCCAATGCCCCGTGCGGAACATTGCCAGACGGCTTCGTATGTCAGTGTTCCAGATCGACTGACGATGCCGACCGCCTTGCGCGATGGCGCATCGATGCGGTGCATGTGGATATATCCAGGCATGATTCCAATCTTGCATCCACCTTCATATTTGTTCTCGCCAACCTTGCGTCCAGGAGTGATGACACCTGGGCAATTAGGACCAACGAGCGTGGAGTTTGGATAATTTTTCAAGAGCTCACGCGTGCGGATCATGTCTTGCACGGGGATGCCTTCGGTGATTGCACAAATCAAAGCGATGCCAGCGTCGGCAGCTTCGATGATCGCATCGGCCGCAAATGGTGGCGGCACAAAGATCATGGTCGCATGTGCGCCCGTCGCTTTCACGGCATCATGCATCGTCTCGAAGATGGGAAGGCCATTGGCATCGCGTTGGCCGCCTTTGCCGGGAGTCGTTCCGCCCACCATCTTTGTGCCGTATTCAAGGCAGCCTTTGGTGTGAAACGCGCCAGCCGCGCCGGTGATGCCTTGGCAAAGAACTCGAGTGCTGCTATCAATAAGAATCGACATAGTTTGGCGAGGATAGACCGATTTGCGAGGAATCGTGTGTAATGAGCAAATGAGCGCAACCCCTGTGAGCAAAGGTCTGACCTATCGCGACGCCGGCGTCAACATCGAAGCAGGAGAAAAGGTTGTTGACCTCATTGCGCCTGTTTTGAAACGAACGCACAGTTCGCGAGTGATCGGTCGACACGGAGCGTTTGCGGGAATGTTCCAGCTCGACTTCACCAAGAAGAGTCAGCGACGCAATTATCGCAGACCCGTGCTCGTCGCTTGCACCGATGGTGTTGGAACGAAAGTGTTGATGGCCGCCGAGCGCCGAGCATATGGTTCGGTGGGCATCGACTGTGTTGCGATGAATGTGAACGATCTCATCGTGCAGGGAGCAGAGCCGCTGTTCTTCTTGGATTATCTGGGGCTCTCGCGCTTGCAGCCAGATGAAACCGCGGCAATGATCGACGGCGTGGCGCGCGGTTGTGAGATCGCCGGATGCGCGTTGCTGGGTGGTGAGTGCGCTGAGATGCCTGACATCTACAAGCCTGGCGACTTCGATATTGCAGGGTTTTGCGTGGGCGTGGTGGAATATGCGAACATTATCGATGCGACGCGGGTGAAGAAGAATGATGTGATCATCGCATTGGAAAGTTCAGGCGTGCATGCCAATGGATACACGCTTGTTCGGCGCATTGTGCGTGATGCTGGACTTGACCTCAACGGGAAATATCCCGAACTGGGCGATCGCACGCTGTGCGAGATTCTTCTCGAGCCCACGCGCATTTACGCCAAGCCAATCGTCGAACTCGTGCGAACATTCCGCAAGAAAAAGGCCATCAGCGGCATGGCGCATATCACGGGCGGTGGATTGCCGGGCAATGTCTGTCGTGCGTTGCCGTCACATTTGGACGCGGTGATTGAAACGACGGCGTGGAATCCAGCGCCCATTTTTCCATTCCTGCAACGACATGGTGGAGTTGATGAAGCGGAGATGTTCCGAGTCTTCAACATGGGAATCGGATATGTGATTCTCGCGCGACCTGATCATGCCGACCGCATGGTGAAGAAATTGAAGAAGTTGGGGGAAACCCCAGTGGTTGTCGGTGCGATCGAGAAGGGCACTGGCGAAGTTCGTTTGAAGTGATCAGTGATCGTGGCCACTGCGGCGCTGTTTCTTCGCGCCGTGAATGTGCTTGGCTTCGAGTCGTCGTTCCTTTGAACCGCGCGTGGGCTTGGTCTTGCGTCGTCGACGGGGCGGGACCGCCGCGCGCAAGACAAGATCATGAAGTCGCTCAATGCATTCATCGTGATTGGCGCGCTGCGAACGATGCTCCTCGGCTGAGAATCGAATTTCTGCTTTGGGCGATTCAATCGACATGGGATCGTCCGCATCGGCACCGTGAAGATGTGATTGAGCCAAGTGCGCCAAACGCATCCGGCCCGCGTGGTCGAGTCCGCCGATCGCCGTGATCGCAACGCGCATTTGCGCCTTCGATTCAACCTTGTTGACATTTTGTCCGCCCGGTCCGCCAGACCGTGCATAAGAAAAGTGCAGCGCTGTCGGCACAATCCATGCGATGGGACCGAGCAAGATCGCGTGAGGCGGTCGCTGATGAGAAGGTAGGCTCACTTGGTGCATTTCACCCATAAATCGCAAATCGTGTTGCTGGGATTTATTGTTATGCATTCGACGCCTGCCGCGCGTGCCGAGTCGACGACTCTTGCCCAACCACTCAGCGCCGCCGACATGTTGCCGTTCTATGAGGCGCAGGACGCTGTGACCAGTGTTCCAGCGAGCAATCCGCCTGCGACAATTCCCGCTCCAACGGCGGATGCCCTGCGAAGTGCGGGAGATTTCGAGATTAGTTTTTCGCCAGCGCTGTGGATGTCTCGAGTGCGCGCCGATACATCATTGAATGGCCCGACATTCACCGTCGATGATCAATTGGGGCTCAATGGATACGAAGCGACTTTCAACGGTGAACTTTCAGCGTCGTGGGGCCTCTTCTATAAGGTGATGCTCACAGGATGGTTTTTTTCAACCGACGCCGCAACATCCGCCACGGCAGCTGGGGCGTTTGGCGCTGTCAATATCGCGGTGGGAGATCGGCTGTCGAATCGTTTTTCCGCCGCAGGTGCGGGAGGTGAATTTGATGTGACACTCTGGCAACCCTTCGCAGATCAGCAGTTTCCATGGGCATCCAAAGTTGTCAACGCGAAGAACACCGCGTCCGACGGTTGGTACAAAGCCGACCTTCGCATCAAGGCGATTGGCGCTGTGCGTTGGTATAGCGCCCAATTGAGCGTGAATGATCTAACAGCTGGCACCAGCGCATCATGGTCAATGGATGCGGTGATGCCTGGTCTCGGCGGCGGATTCGAGATTGATTTCAACATGGCTGACCATGTTTCATGGTTGGATTCGATTCGACTCGAAGCGTCGGGATTGATGGGAACGAATTTCACGAACGAGCAATATTTTCTCGCCGCTCGCGCAGGATTGAGTTTCATGTTCACGCGCAATTGCGGCGTGGAATTTGGATATCGCCTGGAGGATTTCAAACTCAACAATAACTCAGCCATATTCGACGGCGGTGTGCAGGGACTTTTTGTAGGGATGAATGTCAAGTTCTAATTCACAGCGCATCCGTGTAACGATGAGCGAATTGGTCGCTCACACCAAAGTCGCGGCGCGTCGCGATCAGCAAGGACGATTGGCACGCGCAAAGTTGCGACATGCGGTCTTGACACGATTGCCGGATCAGATCGTTGGCGGAGCACTGACACGCAAACATCTGGCGAAGCCGATCAGCATTCGCAAAGTGGAATTACGGGTGCCGAATTGGCCCGCGAAATTTGATGGAGTGCGCATGGGCCACATCAGCGATTTGCATGTGGGCGATCTGATGCCTGTCTCTCGTGCGCTCGAGGCAGTTGATTTGCTGGAGAAAGCCAAGCCAGATCTCATCGCTTGCACTGGCGATGTTGTCGATCTCGATGTGGCGGGATGCGAACCAGTTTTTGCCGCGCTTGGTCGATTGCGCGCCTCGCTCGGCCGCTATTTCGTGCTGGGCAATCATGACTTGCTTGATAATCCACGGCGCGTTCTGAGCCTTGCGCGCCAGTCGGGGTTGTCGACTCTGCGCGGCGAAACGGTGATCGCGCCGGGCGGACTGCACATCGCGGGAATCGATTGGGCTCGATCACTCAAAGACAACGCCCGTGAAGTTCAGTCAGTGGTCACGGATCGCTCGCGGCCGCATGTACTGCTTGCGCATAATCCCAAGGCATTTCGCGAAGCCGCTCGTTGCAACATTCCACTCACACTGGCAGGTCACACACATGGCGGACAGTTTGCGTTGTTGCCATCGTTGCGCAAGACATCACGCGCCGCATCAACGCGTGTCCTGCGAGCGGGTCACTATCACGAGGGAGATTCGCATCTTTTTATCACGACTGGAGTTGGTGGTTGGTTCCCGCTGCGGGTGAATTGCCCGCCAGAAGTGGTCGTGATCACGGTTCGCCGCGGATAAGTGTTACGCATGATCATGCGCGATCATGCGCGATCAGGCATACAAACGGCCGAATCGATTTGACATGAAGTCTTCCCATGAGAAGTCTTCCATGCGGACAAGTCCTTGCGCGGGGCCTTTGCCTTGTGCGACGAGATCGACAATCGCAGCGATTCCGGCAGCAGTGGTGAGTTGAATCGCCGTCCAGTGATGGCCGCCGATGGTCTGGGCCAGCACGCGCTTGGCATAAACGCGTTCGGTCAATCGTCCATCGAGCATTCCGGATGCGCTGACAAAAATGACAACTTGATCATTCGTGGTCGCTGGAATGGCGCGCTCGAGAATCGTTTTCATCTCGTCGCGGTGTTCGCTGAGTCGCAATTCCTGCAAGAGAAATCGCATGAGCTTGCAGTGACCAGGGAAGCGGATCGTCTTGTAATTGAGATTGCGCACGCGGCCTTTGAGCGATTCGGCGAGCGTGCCAAGTCCGCCAGATGTGTTGAAGGCCTCGAAGTCGATCCCGTCGATGATCAGTCGCTCAAGATGTTCGAGTGCTGGAACGCGCACGAATTCTCCGCCTTGCACCGCCTCGCAGTCATTGATGTATTCGTTGATCACACCTTCGGTCGACCATGTGAGGTTGTATCCGAGTTCATTGGATGGTTGCAGTGGCAGCGCGCCGACGCGAAGTCGCAATGATTCGATGGCAGTGAACGGCTTGGCGAGATGATTCGCCGCAATGGTGATGAAGCCTGGTGCGAGTCCGCACTGCGGAATGAACGCAGTCGTGGCGCCCTTGGCAAGTTCGATCACTTTCTTAGTGACGGCGACATCTTCGGTGAGGTCGAAGTAGTGAGCGCCCGCCGCCTTGGCGCATGATGCGATCGTTAGATTGCAGCGAAATGGCGCGCACGAAATCACCGCCCACGCTCCTTTGACAAACGCGGCGACTTGCGCGTCGTTGGTGAGATCGACTTGTTCACCCTTGCCGCCGAATGTTTCAGCCGCGGCGTGGGCTTCAGCAAGATTCATATCGCCGATGCGCACAGCAAAATCGCCGCTTGTTCCCAGGAGAAAGCAAGCCATTCGTCCGATTTTTCCGCCGCCAAGAATCACAACCTTTTTCATGAGAGTTTTCCGAGTTGTAGAGTTTTTTCCGACTGAATGAGATTTTCCCTAGTTATAGAGATTTTTTCCGAGTTGTAAAAAGCGTGTTGATGCGCCATCGCTTAGGCTGGAATTGTCGCAAGTTCCGCTTGCACTTCATCCATCAAGACGCGCACTGTGTCGGGTCCGAAATCAAATTTCAATCCGGCGGCTGCAAAAAGCTCAGGCAGCGGTTGCGATCCACCGAGTGTGAGAGCGCGCTTGTAATGGGTCAGCGCCACCTTGGGATCTTGCCGTGCCTGTCGCCACATTTGCAGTGCGCCGAGTTGCGCGATGCCATATTCGACATAATAGAAAGGCGATCCAAAGAGATGAAGTTGTCGATGCCACAGCGATGCGAGCGTCTCTTCCTGGCCGGTCCAATCAATATCTCCGCCGAAGCGTGTGTTGAGTTCGATCCAATATGCCGCGCGATCGGCGCGTGAGTGGCCGTGATTCGTATAGACCCAGTGTTGGAATGCGTCGATCGTTGCGACCCACGGCAGAAGTGTGGCGAGTCCTTCCAGAAGGTCACGCCGCGCGCGTGCGCAGTCTTGCGGCGAATAAAATTCATCGAGTTGCGGGAAGGTGAGCAGTTCCATACTCATCGACGCAACTTCGGCAAATTCAATCGGGCTGCCGCGATAAGCGAGCAGTGGATCGTTCTTGCTGAGCAGCGAATGGAAGGCATGACCCGCTTCGTGCACCATCGTGGTGAGGTCGCGCTGCAGACCGGCGGCATTCATGAAAATGAACGGTCGGCGCGTGAATTGCCGTTGATATTGATATCCGCCAGGCGCCTTGCCTTTGCGGGTTTCGAGGTCGAGGCACGATCCGGTGCGCATCGAGTCGAAGAGAACGCCGAGGTCGCTATCGAGGCGATGAAATGCGCGCGACGAGCGTTGCACCAAGTCTGCGGTGTCTGCAAACGGTCGCAGTGGATCGCGCCCACGCAAATCGACTTTCAAATCCCACGGCTTGAGCCGATCAATCTTGAGTGCTTTGGAGCGCTGTTGATGAAGATCGCGCATCAGTCCAACACAAGTCTCCTCGATCGCTTGGTGAAATTTCTTGCAGTCGGCGGGGGTGTAATCGAAGCGCAGCATCCGTTCGTGTTGATAGTCGCGGTAATTTTTGAATCCGGCGTTGATCGCCATCTGGTGACGGATGTCGATGAGTTTGTCATAGATGCCATCGATCTCGTCGCGATCACGCAGTCGCCGCGCCGCAACCACCTTCCACGAATCTTCGCGGATTGCGCGGTCGGTTGATTCGGCGTACTTCGCCATCTGCGGCATGGTTTGTTCCTTGCCATCGAAGTTGACCATCATCGACCCACAGATTTTGCTGTATTCCTGATCGAAGGTCGTCGACTCCGTCTGCAGCGGCACATTTTCCGCGCGAAAGAGTTTGACTTCCTGACGCAACGCGCGCAGATAGGTTTCATATCGCTTGGCATCGAGCGCCTGTGCCGCGGGATGCTCAATCGTCTTGCGATCAAGCGCGGCGCCGACGGTGCGAAGATGTGGCTCGACGGCCTGGACAAATGTGAGAAAGGCTTCACGACGCGCATCGTCGTCGGTGTGACAGGTCATCTCGATATAGAGATTGGCTTGTGCTTCATCGGCCGCTGCGTCGAGTTCGCTGCGGTCAAGAATGAATTGTTCGAGATCGGCGGTGGACAGAATCGCTCGCTGGGAGAGTTGCTCGTACAGCGGCTGCAACTGATTCCACTGCGTCGCATCAAGATCGTTTGGCAGTTTCATGGGACGGGGATCATATGGCGCAACTGTCGCGCTTGAATCCGCAAGCCATTACGCACGCGGGTTCAGATTTTTGAGCTGGCAATACGAGCCGCCGGTGTCTTGATCGTGGAAATCGCTAATCCTGGCACGCCCAATTTCGCCGTGCAATGTGCGGCAATCGCGCTGGCGTGCATCGCGTCGTCGCAGATGACAAAGAGGCTCGATCCACTGCCGCAAACATGGACGGGCAATGCGGTGAGTTCGCCGATGTCGTCCATGTCATCGGCCATCGCTGGAGCGATGATACGCGCGGCGTCGGCAAGATCATTAAATGGATCTGTGGGACCAACGCGTTCCTGCTCGGCGAGCTTGCGCACTTCGGTCGCGCGGACATGTGCGCGCTCACTTGCACGGTCGAATTGTTGATAGACCTTGCCAGTCGGGCATGCAGCATCTGGAAAAAACAAAACGCCATGCAACGGGGGAGGATCGCCGAGCGATTGGATTTCGTGTCCAGTACCACCAACCAGCGCCGATCCGCCATCCACCAGAAACGGAACATCACTGCCGAGCGTTGCGGCAATCGCGCGCAGATCGTCGTGAGAAACATGCAGATCGAAAAGTTGATTGAGTCCACGCAGCATTGCCGCCGCATTGCTTGACCCACCGCCGAGACCACCGCCGATAGGAATGCGCTTTTCTACTCGCGCCTTGACGGGCAACTTGCGTCCGATGAATTGTTCGAGTCGATCGTGGGCACGGTGTGCGAGATCCTTGGAGATGGACCAGTCGATCTCGCTTGGTCGCATCGCATCGCAATGCCAAATCGTTGCGAAGAGCGAAAAACTTTCAGGCGCGAGCCGTTCAATATAAAGATCGTCAAAAAGATTGACTGTGACCATCCAACTCGACACAGGATGCATCGCATCGGCGTTGGGCGGTCCAACGGAGAGCGCGAGGTTCAATTTCGCTGGTGCTTGCACAACAAGTGATTGACTCATGGGATAGGAATAATAGGTTGGTGAGGTACCCTTGCACGCATGAAGATTCATTGGCATTGGAGTCGGTCGTCGTTGGTCGCGCTCGCGGCGTCGGGTGTGCTTTTTCTTTCGTCCCACGCCGGGGCATGGGGTGAGGAAGGCCATCAAATCGTCGGCATGATTGCGATGACGCGCATCAATGCGCAGACACGCGCAGCGGTGATCGAATTGCTCGGCGACGATGACTTGGCGAAGGCTGGACTTTGGGCCGATCAGATTCGCGGCGATGCGAAGTATGACTGGGCGAAACCGCTGCACTATCTCAATGCACCGCGCACGGCGGAGCGCGTGGAAATGGACCGCGATTGTCCTGGAGGCGAATGCGTCGTCGGTGCGATCGGAAAATTTCTCGCCATCGCCGCCGATCAATCGAAGCCAATCGAAGAACGGCGTGAAGCGCTGAAGTTTGCCGTGCATTTCATTGGCGATATCCATCAGCCACTGCACGCGGGTTACAAGGACGACCTGGGAGGCAACCGAATTCCAGTGATCGCATTTGGAGACATAAAGACAAATTTGCATGCACTCTGGGATTCGGTTTTGATTCGTCACAATTTGGCGGGCGATTGGCGCGGCTTAGCCAAGGCGCTAGAAACTCAGATGCCTGCGCAGGAGGTTGCGAGTTGGCAAGCGCAGCTCGATCCGCTGGCCTGGGCGAATGAGTCGATGTCGATCACCCGCAAGATTTATTACGATCTGCCGGCAGATGCCAAGGTTGGTGAGGCGTATTACCAAGCGAATTTTCCAATCATTTCTCGTCGTCTCGCGGCTGCGGGTGTGCGCATGGCGGCGATACTCGACAAAGCGTTTGCGGATCAGAAGCCGGTGAAGAAGGTTGATGGGGGGATTGCGCCGATGCCGACGCCAACGCCAACGCCGACTCCAACGCCAACGCCGTAAATAAAAAGCTCTGCCGCTAGTTAGGGCACAACGCCCCAGCGGGAGAGGATGGTGGTCAAGTCACCGCCGCCGATTGATCCGTTGTTATCTAGGTCGCCCATTGGAGGGTTTTTCTGACCCCAGGCGGAGAGAATGAACGCCAGATCGAGCCCATCGATCATGCCGTTGAGATCGAGATCTCCGTAATTGCGCTCACACGAATCCAAGCGACCATCGCTATCAGTATCTGGCATTCCAGATGCGATATCACACGAATCTGGAATGCTGTTCAAATTACAATCCTTCGCAAACCCGGTGGCAATATCACACGAATCCGGAATGCCGTTGGCGTTGCAATCCAGCGCAAACTCGGTGGCGATATCACACGAATCCGGAATGCTGTTGGCATTGCAGTCTTGAGAGATGCCGCTGGCAATGTCTTCAGAGTCGGGAATGCCATTGTTGTTGCAGTCGATCGGGCTCAAATTGAAAATGTAAGCGGAACCCTGATTGATGCGCAGCGGCGTGCCGATGTCGTCTCCATTTGCGCCAAGCAACGCGGTCGTTCCATAAATTGCAACAGAATTTCCGAACAGTTTTTCGGCTTGTCCATCGAGACAAT